>OGUO01002507.1_pt1 | contig 11040 bp, 9 predicted proteins | sample 1553641 | NCBI WGS metagenome assembly OGUO01 (sample SAMEA2579980, study PRJEB22360) | human gut metagenome | biome: human gut; feature: human-associated habitat; material: faeces | place: Denmark | collected 2008/2010 | reverse complement strand
GGGAGCAGCCATAGCGGCGGCGGAAACGCCGAACTCCTCCTCCAGAGCGTGCACCAGCTCGGACAGCTCCAGAACGGTCAAACCCTTGATCTCTTCGATCATAGCAGTAATCTTCTCAGACATTGTGATAGCCTCCTATTTGTAAGATTTAAATTGATGTTGTGCAGGCCCTGTGCCTGCGATGGAAAGGGGGCCGAATTACTCGGCGGCAGCGCCGTTCTTCTCGGCGATCTGCTTCAGCACGCAAGCCAGACCAGAAATAGGGGCCAGCATGGTGCCCAGGACCTGCGCCTGCAGCACGGGCAGGGCGGGAATGGACGCCAGCGCGTTCACGGTCTCCATGGAGACGACCTTGCCCTCCATGAAACCGCCCTTGATCTCGAACTTGTCCTTCAGCTTCTTTGCGTAGTCCGCCATCACACGGGCCGGGGCGACGGGATCGTCAACACAGATAGCCAGAGAAGTGGTACCGTTGAGCTGATCGTCCAGTTCGTTCAGACCGCAGTTGTTGAAAGCGAAACGCAGCAGGGTGTTCTTGATGACAGCGTACTCAATGTTGTTCTTACGGCACTCCGCGCGCAGCTCGGTATCCTCTGCCACGGTGATGCCCTTGTAATCAACGATGACACCGGCTGCAGAATTCTGCAGCTTTTCGGTCAGCGCCGCCACGATCGCCTGCTTTTCAGACAGAACCTTTGCGTTGGGCATTCTTTGATTTCACCTCCGTTAGAATTGTCGGTGCGTTCAAAAAGGAAACCGTCCTCATGCCAAAGGACATGAGGACGGTAAAAGCAATCAAAATGACTTGCCATCCTCGGCAGGACTTACGGCTTTCGCCACCTGCTGTCTTTGGAACGCAACCAATATTATATCCAAGGCTTCACAGCTTGTCAAGCCAAAGATAACAATTTTCCGGCATTTTCAGGACACTTCCTGAAAGCGCCCCGGGTACCAAGATACCGAGCCGCCGTTCAGATCTCCGCGCAGATCATTCGCTGGGCAAGGCGAAGCCTCGCAGGAATACTTTGTGTATTTCAAGAGGCTTCAACGCAGGCCGGCGGGAAATCTGCCGGTGAGCTGTGCGGCGGAGTCGGTATCGCGGTGCCCTCACAAAATTACAGCTGCTTGTTGGCGTTCATCTTCACGCCGGGGCCCATGGTGGAAGCAGCCACGCAGGACTTGATATACTGACCCTTGGCAGCGGCGGGCTTGGCCTTGATGATAGCGCCGATGAGGGCGGAATAGTTCTCAAACAGCTTGTCAGCGCCGAAGGACACCTTGCCGATGGGGCAGTGGATGATGTTGGTCTTGTCCAGACGATACTCGACCTTACCGGCCTTCGCCTCCTGAACAGCCTTGGCGGCGTCGGGAGTCACGGTGCCGGACTTGGGAGAGGGCATCAGACCCTTGGGGCCCAGGACCTTACCCAGACGACCCACAACGCCCATCATGTCGGGGGTAGCGACGACCACGTCGAAGTCGAACCAGTTTTCCTTCTGGATCTTCTCCACCATGCCCTGGGCAGGCAGCAGGTCTTTGAAAATATGGTCGATCAGTTTATGGGCTTTCAGCCTGTTATCGTTGGTATTCATCCGATAATTTCCTCTTTTCCTGTCATGCTTTGTTTTCGTTTCCACCGTATTTGCAGCGCGCGCCCCGGTGGGAAAAGGGAACAATACGGACAAGGTCCGGCAAGACCTTCACGGGCGTATTTCCGGGATCTCTACTGCTTTCAATCCCGGAGCAGCCCAGCCTCTTCATGCTGGCCAGTGCATTGTGTCTCATTATCTGCCCGAACAGCGTCTCTGCGGGCGGCGCTGCCAACGCCGCCCCTGCGCAGGTAAAATCGCTCGCCGCGGAAAGCTGCAAGGCTTCCCGCGGGTCGTGGCGCACACTGCGCGGACCGCTCTTCTGTCCGGGTGGTTATCCGTATTGCTGGTATGCAATTTTCAAGGAACAGCGAGGGGCGATTCGGAGCCCCTCACTGTCCTCCCGAAAATTGCGTTCGGTGAATACCCTTATTTCGAGGAATTTTCAAAAAACTTTTTGAGATCCCGCAGGATGCGGTCTCTCCGCTTGATGACCGCCCGCTGGCTGACGCCCATTCTTTGGGCGTATTCCCGTGTAGACGCGCCGTCGAAGAACAGAGCGTTGATGAGTTCCCGGTCGATATCCTTTAGTGACAGCAGCGCCAGCAAAAGGATCTGCTTCTGTTCTGCCAGATTCCGAAGTTCCTCACGCTCCAGTGCCTCCGTTTCGGCGCTGGGGGACGTTTCTGCTCCGACATAGTCCGGCAAAAGCGCATCTTCCTCCATCTGCTCCAGAGAGAGCAGTTTTCCGGAGGACTGTTCCTCCATGATGTAGCGCTCCCTGCGGTCTGCCTGCGCATAGGCGAGGTAGACATCCTCCGGCACCTCTACGTCCATACCGTCTACAGTGATGATATTGGCGATGACTTCGCCACCTTCGTTTCGAACGCGCCGATAGTTGCGTTCTTCCTGCCATTTTTTCATGATTCATGACTCCAATCTCAGATTTTTTGAAATGTCTGAGATGGGGTCACGGATATTTAGCGATATAGGGCTGCCAGCGTCTGCGCATTGTGTGCCTTTCCGCTTTTCAGCCGAAGAAAGGCGCAAAAAAAGAGCCTTACGCATAGCTGAAAAGCTACTTGTAAGGCTCCTAACTCAATGTTCCCATATTCGACGATGGGTGGCTGGTGCGCTTGACGAAGTCATATCAATTGGATTTTTAATTTATGCCTGAACATATCCCATAAAGGGGATGGGCGTGTGGATCAGGGGGTGAGCATCCGGTGTCAGCACCGTGATGCCGATCTGTTCGCCGCACTTGGGGCATTTGGCGATCAGGTCAGGGTGTTCCGCTCTGTGCAGCGCAAACAGCCTGTACTGAGACTGCTCCGCACCGCTGGGGATATCCGCGATACGGCCCTTGCCGCACAGCGGACAGCGCAGGGAATTGGTTTTTGACATAGCGCCTCGCTTTCTCTGTTCTCTTTTTTGAGAACAGCACATGAAAATTTTTTACAGCAGGTTATGGTTCTCCAACCGAATGCGCATGGCCTGCTTGGATACCTGAAAGATACCTGCCATATCCGTCACCAGCTGTTGATTCGTCCGTCCGGAGCGCAGCTGATAGAAACAGCGCTTGACCTGCGGCAGCGGCAGCAGAAGGATAGAGCCCAGCAGGTTCGCCTGCACTTCCAATGTGTTGTCGCTCTCATCGCCGGAACGGAGCGCCGCGTTTTCGCCGGTCCCGCTGAACTGTTTCTTGTGGAGCAGCCAGTGCCCCAGCTCATGGGCGCAGGTAAAGCGCAGCCGCCCGGTAGATGCTTCCTCTTCGCAGAGAGAGCAGTCGATGAGGATGGTGCCGCCCTTGACGGGAAGAAGATCATAGCGGTGGTTTTCTCGGTCATAGATCGCTGTGAGACCGTCGTCAAAGATTGTCTCGCCCAAAACCCGCCCATTATTCCGCAGATATTGATACTCCAGCACCAGCCCCTGTGCCTCGATGATGTTCTCAATGGGAATGGCTGCGGGGGAACCGTAATAAAGTCTGGGGTCATAGGCGGTGATCACATCGCGGGCGATCCGCTCCAGCGCCTGTTCGCGGTAATATGCTTTTTTCATGCGTCTATTTCACCGCCCTCTTTGGATTTCTTTGCGCGCTGGGTAATCCGGTCGATAAATTCCTGCCACTCCTGGTCTGTGGCGTCTGCCTCCTTCGCCGTGCGGAGCGCGGCCCGGACGATCTCCCGATCCATGATGTAGTCCGGCAAGTCTGCGGATACACGGTTGTTCTGAGACTTGGCGGCAAGGTCCAGCATCTGCTCGGTTTCTACCTTGCTCAGATGCAGTTCCTGCTCCAACCGTTCCAAATATGCGCGCGTCGGCGCCGGTCTGCGGTCGTTCTCAATGTTGCTCAGATAGACTGGCGACAAGTCCAGCTTTGCCGCCAGTGTGCGCAGGGACAATCCGATAGATTGCCGTTTCTCTCGAACGAAGCTGCCGAATGTCTGTTCCAAGTAACTCACCTCCTATCCGTGTTCTCTTCTCTGGAAACACTGTAGCCTCAGTATAGCAAACATTCGTTCGATTGGCAAGACGTGAAAAAGATGGTGTTCCCCGCAGGGAACACCATCCAGAAATTATTTCAGCCACGCTGCCATATCCCGCATTTCCTCCAGCACTGCTGCTGGGCTGACGATGCGAATCTTACCGCTAAAGGTAAAGACCCAACTGAAGAACGGAGGGCTTGGCGCGACCTCGACTGTGGCACGGAAATGCTGTTCATCTACAGTTTCCGTCTGCACATTTTCACCGAAGCGGTCGATGACGCTGCGCATGATCTCATTATCGCACAGCAGCTCTACGGTACAGAGGTTGTCCGGGTACATCCCAAACACCTTGCGGACATACTCCGCCGGATCAAAGTCCGGTGTCTGGACTGCCGTATGTTCCAGCGGTTCGACTGCCGTCATGCGATCCACCCGAAATTGTGCAATCTTTCCGTGCTTTTCCGACCAGCCTACGGCATAATAGCAATCTCGGCTCCAGATAAGGGCATACGGGCTGAACTGATAGCGGTAACCGTTATGCTTGAGTATCTTTTCTTTCTGCGGGGTGTATTCGTAATACTGAAAGGTGATCTGCCGTTTTTCCTGAATGGCGTTATGGATCTCATCCACGCTGTAATAGATGCACTCATTCTCCGGTTTGGCGGTACCTTCCATATAAATATGCCGATCCAACTGGCGGGCATGAGATTCACTGGTGAGCTTACCCAACTTTTCAATAAGCCGCTCGCTCTTTTTGGCCGTAATAAAGCGGGAGGATTCCACCGCGTCCACCAGCAGCTTCAGCTCCGGCAGTTCAAACAGCCTCTCCCCCACGAAATATCGATTCTGGGTGCTTTTGACGCATACGATGTCCATACCGCTGCTTTGCAAGACTTCAATAGCGGAATATACGCTCTTGCGCCCCGCCTGAATGCCACACTCCTGCCAGAAGGCAAGAATATCCGCCACAGAGGCCGGATGCTGGTCATCCGTATGCTCATACAGATACCGCTGTAATAGCAGCAGGCCGTATTGGGATTCATTTTTCATGTAGCAGCACTCCATTCAAATGAGAAAAGGCGCGGCGGCAATGTGTAACCGTCAAACGCAGCAGCGGATGAAAGATTTTCCGCGAAAAAGAGAGAATACCCCTTATAGAGCGTAGAGTTCACGCACTATGCGTGTACTCTACGCGAAAAATGGAGGAGCGCTGGCGGTAGAGGCTGAGAAAGAGGCTTCATTTGATTTCCTGTTCCAGCATATCGAATTCAGGTGTGGAGAAGAACTCACCGAGGGTGATCTCAAGACCATCACAAAGCTTCTTAATCGTCACGACGCCCGGATTTTTGCTTTCATCATTAAGGATACTCTTGATGGTTGCCTGAGGAACAGCAGATAGATTTGCTAACCCGTTCGGCGTAATTTTTCGTTCTGCGCAAAGTTGGCGGATGCGAAGTGCAACAGTTTCCCGAGTATCCATAGTGTAAACCTCCATGACGATTTATCACTATGGTAAATTATTTGAGAAAAGGTTATTAGTGATACTTCACTAATTGAAAAATATGTGCTAATATAGTGATATAACACTATATTGCCCATGTGGCCGGCACCTGGCTTACAATTTATCCACCGATAAATTGGGAGGTCAGCACATGGAATACGGTTATGCAAGAGTTTCTACCAAGGAGCAGAATGAACTGCGTCAGCTCATCGCCCTGCGGGAATTCGGGTTAACGGACCGGGCGATTTTTGTGGACAAGCAGTCCGGCAAGGACTTTGACCGTCGCAGCTACCAGCGACTGCTGCGCAAATTGAAAGACGGCGATACGCTTGTGATCAAGAGCATCGACCGTCTCGGAAGAAACTATGAAGAGATCCTGGAGCAATGGCGCATTATCACCAAGGAGAAGAGCGCGGCCATTGTCGTGCTGGATATGCCTCTGCTTGACACACGGCGGAACCGGGATCTCACCGGAACGCTGATCGCGGACATCGTGCTGCAGCTGCTATCCTATGTGGCGCAGACAGAGCGCGAATTCATTCACCAGCGGCAGGGGGAAGGGATCGCCGCAGCGAAGGCGCGTGGCGTGAAATTCGGCAGGCCCCGCAAGGTGCTGCCGGAAGGGTTCGGCGAAGTCAAAGCACGTTGGGAGCGCGGCGAGCTGTCTGCACGGGCGGCAGGAAAACTGCTGGGCGTCACCCACCGGAGCTTTTTGCTCTGGGCTCAGGATGACGGGTGTAAAGAAATCGTTAAGAAAACACAGAAAGTAAAAAGGGCTGGATAAAAAAGTACGCTTTTTTAGTCGATTTTAGGCCCTTGTATTATTGATATTCTGTTGGGGGTGTGCTATGGTAAAGATATAGATTTTGTGTATATCGCTGTGGTCGGCAACCTGTACTTTTTTATCCACTATGCCAGATACACAATGCGTGATAAAAGACCCTTCCGCCTGTGTTGCAGGCGGACAAGTATTCTGCGGGAGGTGAGCAGCGATTCATCCGTCTCTGTACGATTTCTGCGCCGGGCATGAACAAACTCACCTGCTGGCACAATGGGACGATGAACGCAATGCGCCGCTCACGCCGAAGGATGTGACCTACGGAAGCCATCAAAAGGTATGGTGGCGATGCCCCCAAGGCCATTCCTATCGTTCCGAAGTCAGAATCCGCGCGCGGGGAACGGGCTGTCCCGTCTGCGCGGGCCGCGCTGTTCTGCCGGAGGAAAACTCTCTGGCGGCAAAATTTCCTGATCTGCTTTCGGAGTGGGACACGGAAAAGAATTCTCCGCTGCTGCCGACGCAGGTCATGCCGGGAGCACACCAGAAGGTCTGGTGGAGGTGTCCGAAAGGACATAGCTGGCAGGCGAGCGTTGCCAGCCGCGTCACATCAAACGCAGGCTGTCCGTTCTGCGCGGGACAAAAGGTCCTGTCCGGATTCAATGATCTCGCTTCGCTGCATCCGCAGCTTGCTGAACAGTGGGATCGGAAAAAGAACGGTGCGCTGACGCCGGAGACGGTGAGCGCATATTCCAATCGCCGCGTGTGGTGGCTCTGTGACAGAGGACATTCTTTCTGTGCGGTCATCGCCCACCGTGTGAACAGGGAAAGCGATTGCCCGTACTGCACCAACCGCAAGGTCCTGCCGGGATTTAATGATCTGGAGACCAAGGAGCCGGTGATCGCATCGCAGTGGCATCCGACCCTTAACGGCAGTTTCACGCCGCAGCAGGTAACGCCCGGCAGCAGCCGGAAGGCATGGTGGCTGTGTGAAAACGGCCATGCGTGGAAATCGGTCATCAGCAGCCGTACAGGAAAACAGCGCTGCGGCTGTCCAATCTGCGCGGGCCGGCCATTGGACCGATGCACAGCGATTTTAAGTGAACCTCCGGCGGAGCCGGTAAAAATAAGTGCCCAAACTGCGGGGAGCCGCAGAAAACATATACTGTAGGAGGATCATTATGAAACATAAGCTGCTATCCATTTTACTATGCCTCGCGATGGCGCTGTCGCTCTTACCGACGGCAGCCCTGGCGGACGAGGCGACAGGCGCTGGACCGATCAAGGTAAGGGAGACGAGCTATAGTTCGTTTAGCGACGCCGTCAATGCGGCGGCGCCTGACGAAAACGGCGTCATCACCTATGAGATCAGTGGTAAGGTTGATGTGACTGATACCGGCTGGGTGCAGGTCGCAAAAGCTGGTCTGACCGACCTCTCCAAGGTCGAGTTTGTTGGTGCTGAGAACTCCAATGCGGAAATCTGCATCAACGGCGGTCTTGCAATCTTGGCTGATCAGACGTACGACATCGATGTCAGTTTTACAAACCTGAAGCTGAGCAAACCTAATCCAGCTTATGGTGACGACTATGGTCACAGCACTAACTATTTCACTTGTTGGCTGCGCAACCCTGACGCTGCGAACAACACCGTGACCTACACGAATTGTGTTTTCCCGAACGGCGTGTGCAACAACCAGTATGGCAAGACGGTGTTTGACAACTGCCGGTTCACCAATGCTGCTTCTGGTAAGTACAACCTCTGGAACTACGGCGGCAATACCGAGATCAGGGACAGCTCCTTCACCGGTGTTCGCGGCATCAAGACCTACAACGAGGGGGACACGCTGCCAGTCACGCCGACCGTGACGGTCGAAAACACCAAGTTCACTGATCTGACGGAAAAGGCTGCGATCGTTGCGTCCAAGCCTACGGATATCACGCTGACGACTGTGACCGCCATGGGCTGCAACAAGGGCCTGCTCCAGAAGGACATTGAAGGCTCCAACGAAACGACGACCATTGAGGCCAACGGCTCCGGCATCGGCGGCAACTTTAATATTACAGACAAGAAGGGCACCGACGCCGCCAAGAACGAGTTCAACATCACCGCCGGCACGTTCCCCGAAGGAATCAACAATGACTACCTTGCGCCTGGTGCAAATTTTGACGCGACCACAGGCGAGGTTAAAATGTCGTATGTTGCCAAAATCGTCGATACCGAGTATCCCACCCTCGCCGACGCCTTTGCGGCCGCAAACAAAACCGGCGACACCGTGATCGAGCTGCTGGACGACATCAATATGACCGGTAAGAACTGGACGCCGGTGAAGGTGGATGGATACCATGGTCAGGGCGTCATCACCCTGAACGGCAACGGCAAGACCATCACCGGCCTGAGCGCCCCCTTGTTTGCGGGCGGCTTTGCGGGCAAATCCGGCATTGTGATCAAGGATCTGACCATTGCTGATGCGAATATCAACGACACAGCGAATGATCAGGGAATCGGCGCATTTATCAACTGCGTGGATTCCATGACTCGAATCGAACTGGATAACTGCCATCTGAAGAACAGCAAAATTGTCAGCACCGGCGGCGCGCGCGTCGGCGGTCTGATTGGCTGGACATCCGGCTATAACAACCAGAACGACGGCCCGGTCGATACCAAGGTCACGCTTACAAACTGCTCCGTCGAGAATGTGACGATTGAGGCGAAGGGCTCTGTCGGCGGCCTGATCGGTCACGCCGGTGCGAATCCCGCCACCTACCACACCATCACGGGCTGCACTGTAAAGGACAGCACTCTGAAGTGCACTGAGACGGGAAAGAGCTGGCGCGTCGGCGATCTAGTCGGCACGGCGAATGTCGGTCAGGTCACCGTTGACGCTGCTACTTCCGCAAGCCAGAATTTCTTGACGCAGGAAAATGCAAGCACCCAAAAGCCCGAAGACAGCATCTTCGGCCGTAAAGAGGTCGGCACAGACGGTCTTATGATCATTGACAACAAGGTCGTTGCCGCCGGTACTGCTTACGGCGATATTGTTAACAAGAACGCCAACGAAGTGCTTGTGGAGGTTTCGAAGGGTCATTGGGTGAAGCCGAAAGAGGATACGGTCGCTATGATCGGGGCAAAGGAGTACCAAACCCTCACCGCCGCCATCAACGAAGCCAACACCGGCGATACCGTCAAGTTGGTGAACAACGTGACCGAAAATGTCACCATCCCCGCGGCCAAGACCATCACGCTCGATCTGAACGGCATGACCTTGACCAACGTGGATGATCACACCATTCTGAACAATGGTAACTTGACCATCATGGGAACGGGTAGGGTTGATAATATTTCTCACGCTAAAGGTGCGCTGTACAATAAGGGAACGGTTGTCATAAATGGCGGTACCTTTGATCGTTCTCGGGAAAACGGCATGAACAAAGGCGAGAGTGGCCAAAATTCTTGGTACACCATCAAGAACGTTGGCACCATGACAATCAATGATGGCGCGACCGTGCAAACTGCTGGGAACAATGCCGCTCTTGGTAAATTCTCCAGCCTTGTTTCTAATGGATACTTTAACGCCAACGACTACAACACTAATAAGGGGCTTGACCAGCCTATCCTGACGATTGATGGCGGTACGTTCCGCGGCGGTCTGAATACGATCAAGAACGATGACCACGCAAAGTTAACGATCAATGGCGGTACGTTCAGCAACTATTATCAGGCCGTTGTTCAGAATCACAATATTGCAGAGATCACAGGCGGCACCTTTACTGCTGCAAGTGATGCTAACACAGAGACATACGGCATTTACAACTGTGGTTGTGGTGCTGGTATTGATCTTGGTACTCTTACCGTGTCCGGTGGTACGTTCACCGGTGCCACATATGCTGTTGCCGAAGTCAGCAGCCAAAATGCGATTGTGAACATTTCCGGCGGTCAGTTTGCTGGAACAAAGGCTGCGATTATTAAGAGCAGTACGTCTAATGCAACCATCGCCATCTCCGGCGGCAAGTTCAGCAGCGATCCGAGCGTTTACGTTGTGGGCAACGGCAACACCAACATCGTCAAGCGTGATGGCAGCGAGGGCGCTTATACCTACACGGTTCTTGCAAAATCCGATTTGACCTCCGGCGTGTATCTGACAGACCCCTCCGGCGCTCTGGCAAGCAATTACTATGTGAGCAGCACCGCGAACGGTGTCTGGACGGTCAGCTACTCTGCGCCCTACTCCGGCGGCAGCAGCTCCTATGACCCGACCTACTCCGTCTCTACCCCGAGCAAGACCGAGCACGGCACCGTGACCGTCAGCCCGAAGAGCGCCAGCAAGGGCGACACCGTGACCGTCACCGTCAAGCCCGACAGCGGCTACGTCCTCGAGACCCTGACCGTCACCGACAAGAACGGCAACGAGCTGACGCTCAAGGACAAGGGCAACGGCAAGTACACCTTCACCATGCCCGCCGGCAAGGTCGAGGTCAAGGCGACCTTCATGGAGGATAACTCCATGCTGAACTTCTTCTACGATGTGCCCAACAACGCCTACTTCTATGAGGCTGTCAAGTGGGCGGTCAAGAACGGCATCACCGACGGCGTGGGCAACAATCTGTTCGCTCCCGAGCAGCCCTGCACCCGCGCGCAGATCGTGACCTTCCTGTGGCGCGCCGCCGGCTCTCCCGAGCCGAAGGGCG
>OGUO01002505.1_pt1 | contig 11041 bp, 10 predicted proteins | sample 1553641 | NCBI WGS metagenome assembly OGUO01 (sample SAMEA2579980, study PRJEB22360) | human gut metagenome | biome: human gut; feature: human-associated habitat; material: faeces | place: Denmark | collected 2008/2010 | reverse complement strand
GGGATAAAGTTCTTCTACCATTTTTTTATTCGTTTCAAACTTTTCTTCTTTTTCCTTTAAGCTCTTCTCTGCTTTCATTATCTTGTCAAACATTTTATCCACGTACTCGATATTAGCATACTGGTATTCCATTTTAGCCTTTTCTTTCCTAAACAACTCCGCCATGCCTTTCAGGCTTGGCTCGGTAAATTCGAAAGTGACCCGGAACGCTTTCTCAAGTTCATCGACAATGCCAGTCACGGTATCGAAAACATCGTTTTTGCCTTCATGCAAGGAGTAATAAACGTCAAGCCGCTTCTTAAGGTGAATGCTCTCTTGATAAAAAGACTCGTTCTTTGCTTCCAAATCGGAAATACACGCCCTTGCTTTCTCCAACTTCAGGTTCAAAGTGTCTACATCCTTCTGAGATGAAGTTTTTCTTTTCCTTAAATATTGAGCGTTCTTCGCTTTCACAAAATTCTCATAAGACTTCTTCAAATCCTTATTTTCATTGAGGAGCTCCGAATACATGCGAAAATACTCATTTCTTTCTGCCTTCGCTCCATCATATAACTTTCTTAAGTTACCATATTCTTCTTTCCCTTCAATATTCATTTTTTTGTAAGAATCCACTTCTTTCTGCTTTAATTCCAGATCTTCACAAAATTTCTTATTTTCATCCATAACATATATTGTTGTAATATTATCATTTTGTCCGGCTTGCTTCACAAGCTCACTCATAGCCTGACGAATTGTAAGTTTATTATTTATACATATAAAATTAGTTGTCATGCAACTACCTATTTCACTATCGTCAAATGACAAAATCATTTTTACATCTGCAACTGCATCTCCGTCTAATTTTTTTACAATTTCTTTTCTTTCTTCTTTTGAAGTATCTTTTATTAAATATGATTTCATAGTTTTCACCCATTATTAAATTTATTTAATATCTTTCTTTACTATTATTTTTTAAATTATACTTTTGTTTGTTAAAAATTTCAATAGTATTTTTTGAATAAAAAAATACACCATACTATTTTTGTATGGCATATTCTTTTCTTTTTATGCTTCTTTTTTTGTAACTACCTGTTTTCCATTATAATATCCGCAACTTGGGCATATTCTATGTTGCATTATAGGTTGATGACAGTGTGAACATTCTACTAAATTTTGTTTTTCTAATTTCCATGTAGATCTTTTTAAATGTGTTCTTGCTTTTGACCATCTTCTTTTTGGTTGTGCCATTTTTATTCCCTCCCTTGTATATATCTAGAATTATGTATATATTCTAATTTTTAACATTATTATTTTGTCACCTTAAAAGTATACTAGTTTTTTTTCGTTTTGTCAATTGTATTCCGAAACTTTTTTATTTATTTGGCATATACTAATAAAAAAACATATGGAGGTACTTTATTATGTGTGGTTTAGTTGGATTTGCAAATCCATTTAAAGATGTTTCAAGTTTTAGGAATGTTCTAAACAATATGAATAATGAAATTGCTAAAAGGGGCCCTGATGAAGACGGAATGTACTTTGAAGAGAATGTTTGTCTTGGTCATAAAAGATTAATTGTTATAGATCCAGATGGTGGAAAGCAGCCTATGATTTTTAGAGATCAAGGAAATACTTATTCTTTAGTATATAATGGTCAAATATATAATACAAAAGAATTAAAGGATGAACTTTCAGAAAATGGTTTTACTTTTGATGGACATAGCGATACAGAAGTTTTACTTAAAGGCTTTTCCTTTTGGAAATATGATATTATTCACAAATTAAATGGAATTTTTTCTTTTGCAATATGGAATTCAAAAGAAAAAGAATTATTTGTTGCAAGAGATCATTTTGGAGTTAAACCTTTTTACTATTCTATAGTAGATGGTACTTTCGTTTTTGCTTCAGAAGTAAAAGCTTTATTTAAATATCCAGGAATTACAGCTAAAATTGATTCTGAAGGAATTAGCGAATTGTTTGGATTAGGACCAAGTCATACACCAGGTCATGGCATTTTTAAAGATATTCATGAGTTAAAACCAGCAAGCTATGGTGTTTTTAATAGTTCTGGGTTACATGTAGAAAAGTATTGGTCACTTGTTTCTTTACCTCATAAAGATAGCTTTGGAACAACATGTGATAAGGTCAGATTCTTATTAGAAGATTCTATTCGTAGACAACTAGTTTCTGATGTTCCATTATGTACTTTTTTATCTGGAGGATTAGATTCTAGTATAATAACTTTATATGCCGCAAATTACTGTAAGGAAAAAGGATTACCACCTTTAAATACTTATTCGGTAGATTATGTGGATAATGATAAAAACTTTGTTAAAACCGATTTTCAGCCTAATTCTGATAATTACTATATTAATTTAATGAAAAATAAACTTAACACTAATCATCATTCTATAATTTTAGACACTCCCGAACTTGCAGACAGTTTAGAAGATGCAATGCTTGCAAGAGATTATCCAGGAATGGCTGATGTTGATTCTTCACTTCTTTTATTTTGCAAAAATGTTAAAAAGCATGCTACTGTTACCTTAACTGGAGAATGTTCAGATGAAATCTTTGGTGGTTATCCATGGTTTTTCCGTGATGATGCTTTAAATAGTGGGACATTTCCATGGTCAATTGCGTTAGACGAAAGACAGACTCTCTTAAATCCTGAGATTGCGAAAAAAGTTCATTTAAAAGATTATGTTAATTTCCGTTATACTGAAAGTTTAAATGAAGTTAATATTTTAGATACAGATTCAAAAGAAACACAAGAAAAAAGAAAAATCTCTCATTTGACATTAAATTGGTTTATGCAAACACTTTTAGATCGTTCTGATAGAATGGCAATGTATAATGGTTTTGAAATAAGAGTTCCATTTTGTGATTATCGATTAGCACAATATGTATGGAATATTCCATGGGAAATTAAAGCTTTAAATGGGCGCGAAAAAGGACTTTTACGTTATGTTATGAAAGATTTACTTCCTTCTGAAATTGTTGATCGTAAAAAGAGCCCATATCCTAAAACTTGGAATCCAACTTATCTGCAAAAAGTCAAAGGAATGTTAACAGATATAATGGAAAATAAAAACGCTCCAATTAACTCATTATTAAATAGACAATATATTTTAGATATTATTAAGACAGATGGAAGAGCATTTACTAGACCTTGGTTTGGCCAGTTAATGACAGGTCCTCAGCTTATGGCTTACCTTTGCCAAGTTAATATGTGGCTTGAGAGGGATCAGCCTAAAATTGAAATATAAGTTTAAAATAGAGGTTTAAAGATAACCTCTATTTTAAAAGCCAATTTGCTAAATCATATATTTGAATGCCTTCATACTGATAATCATCATGTCTAGTTCTTGCAATTAATATCTTTGGATATGCATCTTTTATTTTTAGCAATGATCTCACTTCCCTCTCAAAAGTTTTACCATCACTTATATTATCAGAAACTTGAACATATATTTTTTCATTCATCTTCATTGCAACAAAATCCACTTCGGCATTATAAAGCTCACCAACATAAACTTCATACCCTCTCCTTAATAGTTCAATTGCAACTATATTTTCATATATCCTTCCATAATTCATATTTTTAGTTCCAAGTTTTGCATATTTAAAAGTTTGATCTACTAAATAATATTTATCCATAGATGACAAATATCTTTTTCCTTGAATATCATATCTTCTTATTTTATAAAAAGCAAAAGCATCACACAAATAATTTATATAATTAGATATTGTTTTATCATTCGTGTTTATACTTGTTTGATTTAAACTATTTGCAACTTTTCTATAAGAAGTTAAATTTGAAATATTATCCATCATAAATTCAGTTAGACTATCCATTAGTCCAATATTTTGAATATTATATTTTTGTTGTATATCTCTAACAATTAAAGCATTATATACTTCATTTATATAATTATATTTCTTATTTACATCATTATAAATATATGAGCCAGCCATTCCTCCTTCAAGAACATATTTCTCAAAAGCATCTTGTGTGATCTCATAATTAAAGTATTTCATAAATTCTTTAAAAGAAAATGGGTATACTTGTATTTCATATGTTCTACCTGTAAATAATGTTGCTAAATCACTACTTAATAAAAAAGCATTCGAACCAGTTATATATATATCATATTTTTCTTCTGCATGTAAACTATTTATCGTTCGTTCAAATTCCTTACACATTTGAACTTCATCTATTAATACAAAATTTTTTTTCCCTTTTATATAATGTTTTTCAATATAATTATTTAAAGATATATAATCTCTTAAATTGTCGAATTTCACTAAATTAAAGTTAATATCAATTATGTTATAATTCTTTATGTTTTCTATAATGTAATTTTTAAACATTTCCAATAACTTTGACTTTCCACTACGTCTAACACCAGTTATAACTTTAATATCTGGTGTTCCTATAACTTCTATTAAATCTTTTAAATATTCTCTCTTTATTAATTTCATAATAATTATTCACCTCAAATATATTATAGCATTCACTTCGCAAAAAGTAAATATTTTTATTTTTGCGAAGTGAATATTGTTATTATATCTCTTTATAAAATTAATATTCAAAATTTGCATTATTACCTTTTTCTTTTAGTAATCACATATGCAAAGTTAATATATGGCTTGAAAAATATCAACCTACAATAGATTTATAGTTTTTTATCTTAAAAAGGGAAAAGAGAGATCAAAATTAAAAGATCTCCCTTTTTGTTTTTTATTGATTATTGATTGTCTCATCGATGTAGGCTATTAGCTGTACAACTTGCCAACAATTTAATTCATCTAAGAAACGAATTACCTCTTCATTCTCCAAATCATTTTCTTTGTTTTCATTGTTGAGAAAATTTTCTAACGGTTCAATAAAATCATCGCAAATATGATTTAAGTCACCATGTATCTCAACACTTAAAAATTTTGGTTCTGTAAGTGGCCTAATATCTATCCGCATTTTTTGAGGATACGTTCCGAATTTGCGAATAATTTGTTCACCTTCTTTTTCAATAAAAGAATTTAAAAGAGAAAAGAGAAAAGGGGCATTGCTTTCTTTAACTGAAAACTTCAACAAAGACATAATAAAAACACTCCCTTGTTATATAATTTGTATATATTCTACAATAAATTACCAAAATTTTCAAGGATTAAATTGAAATTTATTTTTTATTTTTTATAGATTTATTCTTTTGTCTTTTTTCTAATAGAGTTTGCTTTCTCTTTTCCTCTATTCTATCTACATAATTTTCAAGCTTTGAAGACTTTGTAATACAATAATTTCTATATATATCATCTTCAACTAAACTTCCTACAAACTTTGATGGTATTTTATCTTGAGTCATTGTAAACATCTTTGTTATTTTATTTGATACTTTATATTTTTTATTTTTATCTTTTAATGCATCATGTAAATTTACTCCACTTTCTAATCCAAAGTACACTAATTTCTTTTTTTCATCTTTTTCTAGTATTCCTCTATATAAATCTATTTGTCTGCCATCTTCTACTTTTAAAGATTCTTTTAATTTCTTCACTGATTTAACTTGCATATCCGAGTCATTATGTTTCATTTTGATTATTTTGCCATTATCTTCTAAGCAAATGATATTAGATGGTTTAGTATTTAGTTGCTTTGTGTATGCCTCTATATAGGCATTTTCATGAATAAAAGCTTTATCTGCAGTTGCACTATTTATGAACTGTGCCTCTGGAAGTTTTGCTTGTCCTTTGCTTGTAAACTTTGTTGTTACATTTTTAAAAATATCAAATAATCCCATTTTCTACCTCATTCCTTTTTTTATTTTTCATTTTTTATTGCTGCTTGAGCTGCTGATAGTCTTGCAATTGGAACTCTATATGGTGAACATGATACATAACTTAATCCTATTTTATGGCAGAATTCTATTGTTTCTGGATTTCCCCCATGCTCCCCACAAATTCCAAGTTTTATATTTGGTCTTGTTTGTTTTCCTAAATCTACAGCCATTTTTACAAGTTTTCCAACACCTACTTGATCTATTTTAGCGAATGGATCAAATTCATAAATGTTTTTCTCATAATATGACTTTAAGAATTTTCCAGCATCATCACGACTAAACCCAAATGTTAATTGTGTTAAATCATTTGTTCCAAAAGAAAAGAATTCTGCATCTTCTGCTATTTTATCTGCAATTAAGCATGCTCTTGGTATTTCAATCATTGTTCCTACATGGTAATTTAGGCTTTCTCCTGAACTTACTATAATATTGTCGGCAGTTTTTGTAATAATTTCTTTAACAAATTTCAATTCTTTGCTATCTCCAATTAATGGAATCATAATTTCTGGAACAATGTTCATTCCTTCTCTGTTAACATTTATTGCTGCTTCAATAATTGCTTTTGTTTGCATTTTGGCAATTTCAGGATAGGTTACATCTAATCTACATCCTCTGTGTCCCATCATTGGGTTAAATTCGTGCAAGTTTACCACAATCTCTTTTAATTCTTCAAATGACATTCCCATATCTTTTGCAAGTTCTGATATCTCAGTATCTTCATGTGGCAAAAATTCATGTAATGGAGGATCGAGTAATCGTATTGTTACTGGATAACCTTTCATTGCTTTATATAATCCTTCAAAATCTCCTCTTTGCATTGGCAATAATTTATTTAGTGCCTTCTCTCTTTGTTCTGAAGTTTTTGAAACTATCATTTCACGAATTGCTGATATTCTATCTGGATCAAAGAACATATGCTCTGTTCTGCATAAACCAATTCCTTCTGCACCAAATTCATATGCCTGTTTTGCATCTCTTGGAGTATCTGCATTAGTTCTAACTCCTAATTTACGGTATGAATCTGCCCAAGACATTAGTTTTGCAAAGTTACCAGAAAGTGATGCTGGAACTGTTTCAATTTTTTCTCCATATACTTTTCCTGTAGAACCATCTAGAGAAATATAATCTCCTTCATGATATTGGCTTCCATTTGAAACATAAAATACTTTATTGTCTTCGTCTATCGTTATTTCTCCACAGCCGGCCACACAACAAGTACCCATTCCACGTGCTACAACTGCTGCATGTGAGGTCATTCCTCCTCTAACTGTTAAAACACCGATTACATACAACCATTCCTTCGATGTCTTCTGGTGATGTTTCAAGTCTTACTAATATAAGTTCTTTTTCTCCTGCTTCTGCAAGTTCTTTTGCTTTTTGTGCAGAAAATACAACTTTTCCTGTTGCAGCTCCTGGTGACGCTGCAAGTCCCTTAGCTATTGCTTTTGCAAGTTTTAATTTTTCTATATTAAAATTTGGATGTAACAATTGTTCTAATTGTTTTGGTTCGATTCTTAAAACAGCTTCTTTTTTTGATATCATCCCTTCATTTGCAAGGTCTACAGCTATTTTTAACGCAGCATTTGCAGTACGTTTTCCATTTCTCGTTTGAAGCATATATAGCTTTCCATGTTCTATTGTAAATTCCATATCTTGCATATCTTTATAATGATTTTCCAACATTTTAGCATATTTTGCAAAATCTTCATATACTTTTGGGTTAATTTCCTTAAGTTTATCAATAGATTGTGGTGTTCTTATTCCTGCAACAACATCTTCTCCTTGAGCATTCATAAGAAATTCACCAAATATTTCGTTTTCACCTGTTGCGGGATTTCGTGAAAAGGCAACTCCTGTTCCACAATCCTCTCCCATGTTTCCAAAAACCATTTCTTGTACATTAACTGCTGTTCCCCAGTTAGATGGAATATCATTTAACCTTCTATAGGTAATTGCTCTAGGATTATTCCATGAACGAAATACTGCTTTTATAGCATCTAATAATTGCTCTTTTGGGTCTTGTGGAAATTCTTCACCTAATTGCTTGTAATAAATTCCTTTAAATACCTTTACTAAATCTTCTAGATCATTTGCATCCATATCAGTATCTAGTTTCAAGCCTCTTTGCATTTTTTTAGTATCTATTGCTCTTTCAAATAAGTTTTTTGGTATTTCTTTTACAACATCACTATACATTTGAATAAATCTTCTATAACTGTCATAAGCAAATCTTCTATTTTTTTGTGCTATTACTTTTGCAACTTCATCATTAATTCCCAAGTTTAATATTGTATCCATCATTCCTGGCATAGAAGCTCTTGCACCAGACCTTACTGAAACTAATAGCGGTTTTTCTTTATTTCCTAAAACTTTATTAGTTCTTTGTTCTAACTTTTCCAATGCCTGTTTTATTTGCTTTTCTATTTCCTCTGAAATTGTTTCACCGTCTGCATAGTATTTATTACAGCTTTCTGTTGTTACTGTAAATCCCTGTGGAATTGGCATTCCCAAATTTGTCATTTCTGCTAGGTTTGCTCCTTTTCCTCCTAATATTTCTTTCATACCTGCATTTCCTTCATTAAAAAGGTACACATATTTTTTTTCCATTTTGTATTTCCTCCTTAGTATTATTCTTTGGTAAATTTGCTTTTATTATAACATAAATTTTTATTTTTCAATAGAATTTGGAAAAAATTGTGTAATTTTGCATTAAGATGTCTAATTGCTTTTGGACATTGTCGTAGTACTTAACATAACGAGAAAATAATTTCCTTCGGCGTCAACTTATTATGTTTATTGTCTTTTTTTAAAATGGCTCTTTATTTTTATGTAAAAAAAACCTAAAAATATATTATTTTATATTCTTAGGTTTACTATATTTATTACTTTTATTTTATATTGTATTTACACATTTTTTGTAAATCTCCAAGAGTCTTCGCACATTTCTTTAATATCTCTTGTAGCTTCCCAGCCAAGCTCTTCTTTTGCTTTTGTTGGGTCAGCAAAACATGTTGGTATATCTCCTGGTCTTCTTGCTGTTATTTCATATTTAATTTTTACTCCTGTTGCATCTTCAAATGCTTTTACAATTTCTAATACAGAATATCCCTTACCTGTTCCTAAATTATATACTTCTACTCCAGTACCCTTTCTTGCCTTTTCTAGAGCTTTTAAGTGTCCCATTGATAAATCAACAACATGTATATAATCTCTTACTCCGGTTCCATCTTTTGTTGGATAATCATTACCAAATACATTTAAATGGTCTAATTTTCCTATAGCAACTTGATTAATATATGGCATTAAGTTATTAGGTATTCCATTTGGATTTTCTCCAATTTTGCCACTTTTATGTGCCCCAATTGGATTAAAGTATCTTAATAAAATAATGCTCCATTCATTGTCTGATATATATACATCATTTAATATTTGTTCAATCATTAATTTTGTACTTCCATATGGATTTGTTGTAAATAATGGAAAATCCTCTTTTATTGGAACTGTTTTTGGATTTCCATATACTGTTGCTGAAGAACTAAATACAATTTTTTTGCATCCAAATTTCTTCATAACATCTAATAATACAAGTGTTCCTGTTATATTGTTGTGATAATATTCTATTGGTTTTGCAACAGATTCTCCTACTGCCTTTAATCCTGCAAAATGAATTACTGCAAAAATCTTATTTTCATCTAAAATCTTACCTACTAATTCTTTGTCAGCAATATCTCCTTCATAAAATTTCAGGCTTTTTCCTGTAATCTTCTGAACTCTTCTTAAGGATTCTTCTGATGAGTTAGACAAAGTATCTAAAACAACTACATCATATCCTGAATTTAATAATTCAACACATGTATGACTTCCAATAAATCCTGCTCCTCCGGTTACTAATATAGTACTCATAATCAAGTCCTCCATTTACTTCTTCGTAACTTTTACCTTTACAGACACTTTGTTCTTTAATGTTGTATTATTAGGTACCGTCAAAGAAACATCAACTGTTAAATTTGATGCTACTATTGATGTCGCTTTCCGTTTAAATGTTGATCCAAAACAAGCTGACCAACAATTAAGAGGAACATTAACACTCCCACACGGAAATGGAAAGACAAAGAAAATTTTAGCTGTCACCAATACTAAAACTGAAGAAGCTACTGCTGCAGGTGCAGATTTCGTCGGTGGAAAAGAAATATTGGAAAAAGTTAAAAATGAAAACTGGTTTGATTACGATGTAATCGTTGCTACACCTGATATGATGGGTGAATTAGGTAAATTAGGACGTATTCTTGGTCCTAAAGGATTAATGCCTAACCCAAAAACTGGTACAGTAACTCCAGAAATTGGAAAAGCAATTACAGAAATTAAAGCTGGTAAAATTTCTTATCGTGTTGATAAGGAAGGAAACATTTGCTTCTCAATCGCAAAAGCATCATTTGATGCAGAGAAAATTGCTGACAACTTAAAAGTTGTTTGCGATACAATTCTCAAAATTCGCCCACAATCTGTTAAAGGTGTATACATTAAGAATTGTGCATTACACACAGTTATGGGTCCTTCAGTCAAATTTACATTTGAAGGAAGATAATTTAATTTAATAGTTCCAATATACCGTAGACAGCAACGGCTTAAAGCTTAATAATGTTGCCGAGGTAAAATAGTTAATATTTACTAAAATAATGACTAGATACTTCCGTATATTGTTGACTATAAACAATTTTTTTAAGGAGGTGCCTAAATGAACCAAAACGTTTTAGAGGCTAAAAAAGCTCAAGTTGCTAAAATTAGTGAAGTTTTAAACAATTCTAAATCATTCGTTGTTGCTGAATATCGTGGTTTAACAGTTGCAGAAATTTCTCAATTTAAAAGAACTTTAGCTAAATCTAACGCTAAATGCAGCGTCTTTAAGAACTCATTAGTTCATCGTGCTACTGAAAATGTTGAAGGATTTAAAGATATTCTTGAAGGTCCTAATGCATTTATTTATGCAGATGATCCTATTGCAGCACCTAAGGAAGTTGCAAAATTCGCTAAGACTCACCCAAATTTTGTTATTAAAGGTGGTATAGTCGAAGGAAAGAAAGTTTCAGCTGATGAAGTTAAGACTTTGGCAAAATTACCAGGAAGAGATGGATTATTATCTATGCTCTGCTCAGTCTTACAAGCTCCAGTACGCAACTTTGCTTGCGCAATTAAAGCTGTCGCTGACAAAGAATAGCCATATCGCA
>OGUO01002498.1_pt1 | contig 11063 bp, 15 predicted proteins | sample 1553641 | NCBI WGS metagenome assembly OGUO01 (sample SAMEA2579980, study PRJEB22360) | human gut metagenome | biome: human gut; feature: human-associated habitat; material: faeces | place: Denmark | collected 2008/2010 | reverse complement strand
AGCCTCGACAGTACGGCCGCATCCGTTCGGGAGAACCCATGCGCGGGACGGGATTCAAGATGTCCATGAGTTCAGCAGCCGCCAAAACAACGCGGGCCGGGGCCGCGATGCTCTCAGGAATGTCCGGGTCATCGGCGATACTGCGAATTTCGTCAACAATACTGATGTCATCGTCCGCGTCCTCGGCATCCTTGCAGGGTGTAGCTGTTTTGGCTTCCTCGCACCCATCGCGGTTTTCGCAGTTCTTGCAGTCATCCTCGTCTTTGGCGAGGGATTCCAGCAGTTCTTTGATTTCGCCATCGGGTGCGCCGCCGACAGCGATAATGTTCACGCCCTCAACCTCGCCGTTGCGGATAGCCTCGCGCAGTTTTGGGTCATGCTCAGCGGCCAGTTTCAAGAGCATTTGGGCCAGAGGGCTGTTTTTCTCAACTTTCATTTCTGTACCTCCTCAGAATTGAAAACCCATTGTAATTTGGGGTGACATTTCAGCATCTCGATAAAGAAGTCCAGCCGTGTTTTGCGGTCATAGCTGAATTTCAAAGTATCGTAGGTGCGCTTTTTAAGAGCTTTTTTGCTTGCAAGTTGCTTTTTAGCATCCTGCAATTCGGTATTAGATAGCCGAGTGCCGACAGGATGCCTTTTAGTACGGATAACGGTTTGCAGGTCTGCTACCTCAGTAGAGATGTTCACATAGGCATCTACCGCATCCTTGCGGTCACGCTCGTACTTATCGCGCTGCCGCTCCCAGTAGGCCAGCAGCTTTTTGGCCTTATCCTCGCACTTTTCGTCCTTGACGAATTGGGAGAGGATGGCAGGCATCTTATTTTTGGGGCAGTCAACCAATAGCGGCAGATATAGCTCCATCTCAAACCAGCCATCGTCCCGATGGTGATAGCTGATTGTGATATGGTCGTAATCGTCGAACATTGGTTAAACCCCTCCAAAATCAGCGGCAGCGCTGTTGTACGGTTCGCGCTTGTCAGATTCGTCAACTAACGTCGGCTTGCCCATCGGGCGGTCGATCTGGTCGGCCAGCAGTTCGGCAAACTTTTTCTTGCCGAGCCGCTTTTCCAGTTCGGACAGGGAGACAGGCTTGCGATCATACAGCATGGCCTCATCGTAGCCCGCCTTGATAAGCGTTTGGAACGCGGCATCGGTGTCATGGAACGCGCGGACGCTACGGCCTGCAACGACTTTCCAGCCGGGAATTTCGCCGCCGTCGAGAATTGTCTGCTGTGCATAGGCTTTCAGATCGTCATACCAGCTCACCAAAAACTGGCCGCGCATCAGCAGTTGACCGATTTCTTCATCGGTCAGCGCTTTTTGCAGGCCCATCGCGCGGCGCGTGATGTTGTCTTTCGGTTCATCGGCGGGAACGCGACCCATAGGTACACACGCGGCGAAATCTTCCAGCGCCGTGTTGATGTTGGCGCGGGCGCGGCATTTTTCCTTACCACGGCAAAATTTGCAGTGTTCGCCGGGAACAAATACGCCGGGGCCGTTGAACGCCTCCACGGCGAGAGGATGGATTTCAGTGCCCCACGCCAGCAGGTCATCCACGGTCATCTCATCCTCAGACGGGTCGGCGCTGATTCGGGGCTGAATGATGGTCATGCGCACCTTTTTGATGGTATCACCGTACAAGGGCCGGTACTTTGCAAGGGCACCGAGGGCGTAAAGCCGCATCTGCGGATTGCCCACGGCATCCACACGGACACCCTTGCCGTGTTTGTAGTCAAAAATGTTCAGCGTGTCATCGCCGATCATCACGCAATCACAAGTACCGAAACCCTCCGGCACAACATCGGAAAAGTCTACCTGCTGCTCCGTCATAATTGCCGGAGGATTGGTGTAGCCCAGCGCCTTTTCCATAATCCAGTCGCAGTAGACCTTGGCACAGGTCAACATTTCGGGCTGATAGAGCTTGTTCCGCTGCAGAGGGCGCAGCTCCTCAGCCATCGCGTCCACGTCGCCGCGAGTTTTGACGAACAGTTCACAAATGCTATGCGCCAGTGTACCCTCCTCGGCATAGACGCTCGTACTGACCGGGAATTGCGCCTCAAACGTGGGCGACGCGGTACAGACCAGATAGCGGTGCGCATTGGACGCGCCGCACTTGGCATGAATCTCAGGGCTTGCCATTTGCTTTCTCCTTTTCTTGCTGTTGATAAAAAGCGTGAAGAACACTTTTCGCCGCGAGAATCCCATCCATATACCCCTCGGCGCGTTTTCCGCGGTGTGGGTTGTTCTGGGCCTTACGAGTTAGCAACGCCTGCATGGCGTCATATTCCCACGCCGTCATCTCAGCACCCTTAAAACTTTGCGCCGAGGGCGGCGAGATCAGCAGCCACATTGGGCAGAAACTCTTTAGGAATCTGCGTGACGGCCTGAACGCCGTATTTTGCGAGGATGCCCTGCAACTGCATAGCAAATGCGGGGTTGCTGTTCATCAGCGGCATAGCGGCGTTGATGATCTGCTCAAGGGTGACGCTACTCTGCTGAGGCTGTGCCGGAGCGACGGGAGCGGGAGCAGGTGCAGCGGTAGGCTGAGGGATGAACTGCTGGGCCACAGGAGCAGCAGGCGGGGTCATCACGGGAGTAGCCGTTGCAACGGGCTGGGGCATCATAGGCGCGGCTACGGGGGCGGCAGGAGCAGGCTGCTGTGCCGGGGCAGCGACGGGGGTCTGCACGGGTGCGGGCTGAGGCATGGCCACAGGCGGCTGTTCAACGGGGGTCGGGGGAGTGACAGGCTCAGACGGGGCAGGAGCAGAAGCCGCAGGTGCGTCCGGGGCAGTTTTGGCAGCAGCTTTCTTGCTGCGGGAGTTTTTTGCCGGAGCGGCGGGGACGTCAGTGCCCTTGCTTTCGATGGCCTCGGCCAGATGGTTGATGGCGGCGCTCAGTTCGGGAGCGTCAACGGTTACTTTCAGTTCGATCATGGTGTGTTACCTCCAAAATTTATTTGACGTGGGCATCGGTGCCCTTGTCGTAATTGAAAACGGGGAGAATGGTAGCGTCGATGATGGCGGCGACAATCAGGAGCGCCCACGACGCGCTGAACATCAATGGGTTGATGGGGAAATCAAAGCAGATACGGAGAAGCGGGTCAAACATGGCGTAGTACATAGCGACCTGAATCACGAAGAAAAGCGATATGCGCCCCGCGAGGTTCACAATCTTATACATGAGCAGACTCCCTCTTTGCTTTCCATGCGTTGTACCGGGCGAGGTTGTCAGGATTTTCGTAGAACGCCTTGCAGGCCGTAAAGAGCGTGTCGCCCAGAACTCGCTTTTCTTTATCTGGAATCCTATCGAAGTCGATTGTGATGCTTTCCATGCTGTACGTTGTACCTCTCTGCTTAGGTGTGCTATCTGTGAGCAATTTCGTGTAGGCGCTCAATACCTTTGCGGTTGTATAAGAATCTACGTTTTTTACCAAACGGGCCATCGTATTCCAGCCATGCGCCATATTCATCGGTTTTCAGATTATTTAGATTTGCAAGTCTTCCGATACGCTGCGGTGCGATGCCGATGAGTTCGCTGACCTGACGGGCGTTCAGCAGCTCGTGGTCGCCCTGCGAAACTGACATTGCCGATGCCGTGTTTTCACCAGAGGACAAGGTCGTCGGGTTTGATGGCTTTGATGTAATGTCCACACCGCCGTTCAGCACGGATGCGGCTTTTAGCATGCAAGTTTCTTTGATCTCTGGGTCAGTGGCGATTTGGAACAGTGTCAGCCATTGATTTGCCAAGGAAACACGGGAATCACAGATTTTTGCCTCGGCCATCATTTCCGCAACACTTTGACTGAGAAACTTTGGCCGTGGGCTGATGGGGTCGCTCAACTGTACGGATTCGGGTTTTACGTATCCGCCAGTTATACGGATGCTGGGTAATACTTCAGATGTAATCCAGCGCTTAAACTGCTTGGCAGACGGTAGCTTACTGGACATAATAAGGGAATAAAGGCCGGATTCATTGATGATTGTGATTTGCTGTTTACCGCCGGGGGTGTCTATTTCGGACACCCCTTTATCTTCGATGTCCACTTTCTCACGAACGGCCTTCGCGGTTTCCTTATATCCAAGAGCCACTGCGACATCTCTGCCCACGAACCATGGGTTGCCTTTAACATCAAATGTGCGAATCCGCCCAAACTGGGCGCTATCAAATATCTGCATTTTGCTTTCCATGATGTACCTCTCAGCCTGAAGTCGCATATTATGCGACATTCTGGGCAAAAAAAATTCGCATCCCCTCGTCGGGCGTAAGAGACAGTGCCTTTACAATGCCGTCAACTTCCTTGAGGGTAAAAGTTTCGCCATTGTTTACGATTTTACGATACAGCGTTGCTCTATCCATGCCGATAGAGTTTGCCAAACTCTCCATCGTAAACCCGTGCTCGACAACAGCGCCGCGCAGTTTATTAACGTTCACCATTTAAACAACCTCCTTTGCTTTATGAGAGTCGCATTTTATGCGACGACTACATACTACCACCGGCAAAAGCATTTGTCAATACGATTTTCGCATTTTTTGCAACTTTTTATTGCAAGTCCGTTTTATGATGTTGCAAATTTGCAACAAACAGTGTATAATACAAAGAAAAAGGGGGCGTGACATCATGGTATCCGGCAGCAGAATTAAAATGCTCCGAGAATCGCAGGGCCTATCCGCAGTGGAATTGGCTCAGAGGATAGGAAAAAACAAGGCGACTGTTTATCGTTACGAAAACGGCTCGATTGATGGCATGAAGTCTGATGTTCTAAAGAAAATCGCGGATGCCCTTGATACGAACAGTGCGTATTTGATGGGCTGGACAGATGACTCATACAACTGGAATAAAGACAGCGAGCATCGCATGGATTCCATCCCAGACGCGGTCCGTAAGGAATTGGCAGAAAAACACAAGGGCGATCGATTTGCAATTTGGAGCGATTGGCAGGCGATGGAGCGCGACGCGGCGCACGAGGCTGCAAAAGGCAAAGCCATCCCTAAAGGGTTCATCCCGTTACCCGATACAAAGGCCATTCCCGTGATTGGTAATATTGCCTGCGGCACTCCGATTCTGGCACAAGAAAACATAGAACGATATATAGGTGTATCTTCGCTATGGAAAGCCGACTTTGCTTTAGTATGCAAGGGTGATTCGATGTCCCCGACAATTCAAGACGGCGATTTGGTCTGTATCCGCTCTCAGCCCAATGTTGAAAACGGGCAGATAGCAGCGGTACTGATTGACGATGAAGCAACACTCAAACATTTTTATCGGCATGATGACACTGTGATTTTACAGCCAGAAAATCCACGGTTTACACCGATGACCTACACGAAAGAAGAAATAAACGATTTGCGCATCGAAGGTGTGGCTGTAGGTATCTGCCGTGGTCTGCCAGAATACAACACGGAATGTTAAATATAGGCGGAGGAATGCAAGATATGTTCACGATTATGGGTATAATTTTAATAGTGGGATTGTGCATGTGGGTTGGCATTTTGGCAGTCGAGTTTGCCTTTTTCTTTTCAATCGGCCTTGCGGTATGTTGCTTTTTTGCCCGTTCCAAGGCCGCAAAAGAAAAGCCGACACAAAGGGTGTGTCCGATGTGCGGCAACAGTAACATAAAATTCAAGTATGTAACACAAGGTTCTTCATCCGATAGATACACAGCGGGGTTTTCTAATACGAATTTTGGCGCTCGAAACGCAAGGCGAACCGGCATTGGTTCTTCGTCAATAGAAAAGAAAATTCATCATAAAAACGTAGCATACTGTAGCGATTGCGGATTTAGCTTTGACTTTACAACGCAAAAAGATATCGATGACAAGTGTAAATCATTGTTAAATGGCGGAATAGGCTCTATTGTAGTTGCGGTCATTTTGGGGATTGCTATGTTTGTTATAAATGGATATCTGCATTGAAAACGAATAAAAGTGTTATGTGTTGATTAAAAGGTTAGGGGGTGATAGTTTGAGTTCAGTTGATAAAATCGCCGTCGTTTACGCGCGGTATTCGTCCCACGGTCAGACCGAGCAATCTATCGAGGGGCAGATTGCCGCAGCGCAGAAGTATGCAGAACAGCATGGCTACACAATCATCCATATCTATGCCGATCGGGCAATGACCGGGCGCAACGATGACCGAGAAGAATTTCAAAGGATGCTGTCCGATACCGCAACGCATCAATTCGGGGTTATCCTGTTATGGAAGATTGACCGATTCGGGCGTAACCGTGAGGAGATAGCCTTTAACCGCTACCGCTGCAAAAAGAACGGGGTTAGGGTGGAGCGCGTCGCAGAGGATGTGCCGGATGGCCCAGAGGGCGTTATTCTGGATTCCGTGCTTGAGGGCATGGCAGAATACTACTCACTCCAACTGGCGCAGAACGTGCGCAGGGGTCAGCGTGAGAGTGCCAAGAAATCCCAAACAGTGGGCGGATGCAAAATCATCGGATACAATGTCAACCCAGATACCAAACGATATGAGGTTGACCCCAAAACCGCTCCGTTTGTGACAGAGGTTTTCAAGCGGTACGCCAACGGTGAAACCATCTCGGAGATCGTTGCATGGCTCAACGCGCAGGGGGTCAGAACGACGCGCGGCGGCGAGTTCACCGTCAACAGCCTGCACCGCTTGCTGAAAAATGAGAAGTATACCGGCGTGTACATCTTCCACGACATCCGCAATGAGGGCGGTATGCCTGCACTGATTGACCGCGCCACATTCGACAAGGCGCAAGAAATGCTCAAGGTCAACCGCCGCACCCCGGCACGGGTGTGGTCTAAGACTGAGTATCTGCTGACCGATAAGCTGTTCTGCGGCCATTGCGGCGCGATGATGGTAGGGGAGAGCGGTCACGGGCGCAACGGCACAAAGCACAACTACTATACCTGCTGGAATCGCAAAAAGAAAAAGCTGTGCGACAAAAAGCCGGTGCGGCAAGATGTTATCGAGCCGTTGGTGCTGAGGTCAATCGGCAAACTGCTAGAAAATCCGGCTACACTGGAAAACATCGCCGATCAGGTATGGGCTGCCTATGAGCGTAGCGATACATCCGGCGATACCATCAAGGCACTAGATAAGCAGATAGCCGATGTGGATAGGGCGCTCTCCAATGTGATGAAAGCCATCGAAATGGGCATCATCAATGAGATGACGAAAGCCCGCATGGATGAACTGACAGACCAAAAACAAGCCCTCAGCACGGCCCGCGCTGAGGCGGGACTGGCTGGGGGCTTTAAGCTCACACGGGATATGGTTCTATTTTTCCTACAAGAGATAGCCGCGCTGGATATGGCAGACCGTGATAGCCAAAAGCGGCTGATTAAGACATTTGTCAACGCCATCTATTTGTACGACGATCACTTTGACATTGCATTTAATTATACCGATAATGGTAAAGTGGTCGTGCGGATGCAAGAAATCAACGATGCTGCGTGTGGTGAAGTGTTCGGACGCTGTGCGCAAAGTCCTGCCAAAAGCCGCTTATCTCGTTTGAGGTAAGCGGCTTTTTGTTTTTTGCTGCGTCGTAGGGGCCGCATATATGCGGCCCGCGGGTTGGCGGGAGAGACCCGACCACGGCTGGCATCTGGAATGCTAAACAGGCGTTTACTTACGATGCGCCGAAAAAAGAGGATGTGGACTGATCCACATCCTCTGAAACAAAAACAAATCCGAAACAACGCTTCACAAAGAAGATTGAGTTCGGATTTGCACAATATGGTGGAGCTGAAAGCACATCTTGCGAACTCAAGGGGAAGGGAACGAGTGCGGCGGAGGGGGCGTCTTTCAGGGTTATTGGGTGCGGGGAGCTGGGCGTGCCTATGAGGGTGTAGGTAAGAATGAGTTCGTCGTCGGAGAGATCGACACGAGACAGAAATGTTTTGGTGAGTGCGGTGAGCTGATCTGACGTGAGGTCGGTGAGAGTTTGCCGCATTTTCTCAAGCATAAACTCAACCCGGGAGGCCGTCACTTTTGGCTTGGCCCGGCGGAGGGCGGCAAGCTGGCCTTCAAGGCGGGTCTGCTCAGATTCCAGCACAGACAGGCGGGCAGATACAGCTTTAGAAAAGTCTCCTTCCTCCATGGCGGTGAGGATGTTATTGATACGGCGCGTGGTATCCTTCAGCTGGGACTGTACGGCCAGCATTTCTTCCTGGTTGGCGTTATCTGCTGCCGACAGGGCCTCGACCTGCTTGGCAATGGGACGGATAACGGACGGCTGGAGCACGTAGTCCAGCGTGGCCGTGTAAACCTGCTTTTCAAGAGAAGCCTGGCGGATGTTCTTTTTGGCACAGGTACGCTTGTGCTTATGAGCCGTGCAGGCGTAATAGGTATGCACGGCACCGCTCTTGCCGGTGCCGCAGGTGCCGATGAGCGGCGCACCGCAGATGGCGCAGTAGGCAATGCCGGACAGCGGGAAGCTGCGCGGGCCGTTGAGCTTGTGGCCGCTGTGGGCGTTCTGAGGGATGCGCTGCTGAACGGCATAGAACAGATCGCGCGGGATGATGGGCGGGATCGCGTCCTCGGTGCGGATGCCCTTGGTCTCATAGACGCCGATGTATTTCTCATTGCGGAGCAGGACGCGCAGGCTGTTTTTGCTAAATTCATGGCCGCGGGCCGTGCGAACGCCTTTGGCGTTTAGGGTGCTGCAAATCTCCGTAATGAGGGTGCCGGAGGCGTACTGCTCAAAAATCCAGCGAACATAGGGCGCTGTGGCCGGGTCCGGAACATACTTATGATCCTGAACCATGAGGCCGAAGGGAGGCGTGCTGCCCAGAGCGTAGCATTTATGGGCACTCTCAGTCATGCCGCGACGAATTTTCTGGGCCAGCTCGGCAGAGTAGTATTCTGCCAGGCCGTCCATGACGGATTCCATCAAGATACCCTCTGGGCCGCGGGGAATGTCCATTTCGGCATAGCGTATCTGGACGCCGCAGCGGCGCAGTTGGTCCTTATAATTCAGGGCGTCCCGGCGGTTACGGGATATACGGTCGTTTTTCCAGGCTATGAGGGTGTCGAAACGGTGCAGCTCGGCGTCGTGCATCATGAGCTGGAAGTTGGGGCGCTTATCATTGCGGCCCGTCATGTGGCGATCTATGTATTCTTTTACGATCACATAGCCGTGGGACCTGGCGTAGGCCAGGCAGTCACGGCGCTGGCCCTCAATGCTTTGTTCGGTTTGACCGCCGCCCGGCGAGTAGCGATAGTAAGCGACGGCGGGGAGCAGGGTGCGTTCATTCTTCATAAGAAATCTCCCTTTATAAAGTAAGCCCCGGCGGGTAGACTGGAAGTTTTTTTGAATTTTTCCGGGAATAGTTCTTCCGGACCAAACACACTGATGAAACAATGCTTCTGATCTTCTTTTATTTCCGGAGTGTAATATTCTGACATATCTATCAATGCGTCATACGTGCAAGACCACAATGCCAAGTATCTATATTTATGATACAAAATCCTTATTTCTGGACTGCCATACGTTGACGGAGATAGCGCTGAAAAAGAAATATTATTTAGAAGTTCTATCGTTTCAAATATAGCAGTACCCGAGCCGAACTCGCGATTGGAGAAGTTGTAAATCATATCGCGCATTATTTCAAATGTGAATAGCTTCAAATCATCTTTTTTGTCATGGATGTTGTGAGCTATATATTCATTGGCATATTGAAGCATTCTTTTGTGATGAGCAGGAAGAAACATCGGTACTGAAAATTTAGGGATTTCAGGAATGGTATAAATGTGCTGACGATATATCTTTTCTGACGCCTCATTTCCTATTTTAGCCAGATAATATGCCCTGCAAGTTTCACCCTGCTTTTTAAGAGTGGTTCTATCATACGTCTCGCAGTATAACCCCAGCCAATTCATAGCTATCACCTTATCTATGCGTGTTTGGAAAGGGTATCAGATGACCCTTCCCCGAAGAGAGCGGCATATTCGTGCTCGAGGGTGTTGAGGACGGCGGATTGGCCGCGGGAATCCAGCGAGCGGAACGTATCAACTAAGTAATGTTCCGTTTCGGATAGGCCATCATTTTCTGATGCTGCGGGATTGAAGCTATCCTGAAAAAGGAAGTTTGGCTCTACACCCAGCACATCGAAAATTTTGAGAAGCACAACATCCTTGGGGCTGCTTACACCGTTTTCATAATTGCCAATTGCCGACTTTGTGACGCCGAGCTTCTTAGCTAACTCAAGCTGAGTAAGCCCGGCGTTTTCGCGTGCCTGTTTCAAGCGCGTTGCGAATGACATTTAGTTCACCACCTTTTACTTCCAGTATATATACAGTATCCTTGAAAGTCAAGATAAAAGTACAAGAAATTTGTACAACTATCTTGACAGTACAAGATTAGTGTGCTATTTTATAGATGTCCAAGAATCTTGTACTTTGGAGGTGAAAGAACAATGCCTGTAACTGAGACAATCAATCAAATTATCTCGGATAGGTGCATGAAGCAAGCTGCCGTTGCAAGAGCAGCTGGGTATACGCCTAAGCAATTTAATGACTTGCTCCATGGCCGCAAGCGCTTTACGGCTGATGATGTGGTTCCTATCTGTAAAGCGCTTTCGATTACACCAAATGAACTTTTCCAATATGGGCAACATACCGCCTGACGCGAATGTTCAAGTTGAACATTTTTTAGGCAGGCGACGGAAGGAGATGCGGACAGTGGCCGCTAAGAAGGAAAAAGCACAGCTGCCGGAGCTTCAGGCGCGGATGCTGGCCGCGCTTTGCGAGAGCTTTTTTGCCCAACCGGGCATGGAAGAAGAATATCAGCAGTGGCTGGCCGAGAAAAAGCCGGCCACAAAGAAGAAAGCACGGGAAAAGGCCGGGTAAAACCGGCACGGCCCATCTGAAAGGAGAAAGTCATGAAAAAATTCAATACGTTGGACGAATTCATCGGGAAAAAGAGTAAATTCTGCGCGGAGTTTCTGCCGGGAGCGGGCATGACGCTGCAATGCAGCGGGCGTGATCCCGTAGATGTTGTGCTGACGGCCAGCTTTGGGCTGGCGCATTTTATGATGAACAACGGAAGAAATGGGCTGACGGCTAAGGAGGCAAAGGCGGGCAC
>OGUO01002495.1_pt1 | contig 11071 bp, 9 predicted proteins | sample 1553641 | NCBI WGS metagenome assembly OGUO01 (sample SAMEA2579980, study PRJEB22360) | human gut metagenome | biome: human gut; feature: human-associated habitat; material: faeces | place: Denmark | collected 2008/2010 | reverse complement strand
CGGTAAGATTGTGGGTCGTGTTCTTTTTCATGGTTATGATTCCTTCCCGGGCAAAAGGCCCTGTAAAAATGTTCCGAAAGCTCTTTTCGTATCGCAGAAGCTGTTCCCATAAGCATTGCACACCGTCTGAGCGTCTTTGTCATTCGGTACGCCCTGCTCATGAAAGCAGTTTCTTATTTTGGAACGGGAAGGACAAACAGAAAAGCGCCCTGCTGCAACAAAAAACACTGCAACAGGGCGCGTAGACAACAATTTGCCTGCCGTTTCTTACATCCGGACTATACCGTTGGTCCCGGAATCGCACCGGGTCAGCACCCATAAAAGGTGGTCGCGGACTTGGAGATCTCTCTCATTGTCATTGCACGCCGTTTGAACTTTTTTGTCCCTTTGGCACGCTCCGGCAACGAAAGCAGCTTCCTTACCGCCAGTGGGGAATCACACCCCGCCCTGAAGACAAAGATTCAGTTGTTTTCTTCGGGTGATAGTATACGACAGAAGAAACAAAAATGCAACCCCTAATTTTTGACTTTACAAAAAAGAACAGATGTTCTATAATAGAAGCGATACTCTTGAGGAGGTGAGGAGATGCCTGCCAGACAGGAATCCTGCTGCTTTACCGGGCACAGACCCGCAAAGCTGCCATGGGGCTACAACGAGAGAGACCCTCGCTGCGTCAGACTGAAGGAGCGGATCGCCGATGCGGTGCTACTGGCCTATCAGGAGGGGTACCGGCATTTTCTCTGCGGCATGGCCCAGGGCTGCGACCTTTATTTCTGTGAGGCGGTGCTGGCCCTGCGGGAGCGTTATCCGGAGGTCACTGTGGAGAAGATGAGTTCATATCGGAATAAGCATTAAATGATATCGCATAGGCACAGGAAATGTGGTATACTGCGCCTATGTAAAAAAGAATGTGTTTTGCAAATCGGTATTTATCATTTGTTAAGGAGGAATAGTAAATGGTTGGAAGAATATATCATGTAGGATTGACGGTTTCAGATTTAGATAAATCAATTGCATTTTATAGAGATATACTTGGACTTAAATATCAAGGAGAAATCATGATGGTTGGCGAAGAGACAGATAAAATGTTTCAAAAGAAAAATTGTAAGGCAAGGGTTGCTTATTTGAATGGTTCTGAGAATATTGAAACACCGCCTGTTGAATTGATTCAATTTGTAGACAGCAAAATCCACAAAGAACAATCAGACTTGTTTACGACATCTATCTCAGAAGTATGCTTTTACACGGATGACATTGATTCTGTTTACAAAACCCTTACCGAAAATCATGTGGAGTGCTTGTCTGAACCGCAGTATTTCGACTTTAGGGCAGATGGATTTGGGGAAAGCAGAGCTTTTTACTTCAGAGATCCGGATGGAATCATTCTTGAGATGATGCAACCACTTTGATGAAAAATTATAAGTACAGGAAAGTGACAACTTTCAGTTTGCGGCTTAAATAAATTCATAATATTACATAGGACATCTGTCAGAAATGGCAGGTGTTTTTCTTTTGTTACGGAGCAGAGATGCTCCTTTTTTTGTACCCATTTTTAGGAGGAGGTGAAAGGCATGGCAAGCCGTATTCAGGGTATTACCGTTGAAATCGGTGGTGATACAACCAAACTGCAGAACGCCCTGAAAGGTGTGAACGGGCAGATCAAGTCCACCCAGTCACAGCTTAAGGATGTGAACAAGCTGCTGAAACTTGATCCGGGCAATACGGAGCTTCTGGCACAGAAGCATAAACTGCTTGCAGAAGCGGTCAGCGAAACAAAAGAGAAACTGGCTACCTTAAAGACCGCAGCAGAACAGGCAAATACGGCACTTGCCAATGGCGAGATCTCAAAGGAGCAGTACGATGCCCTTCAGAGGGAAATCGTGGAAACAGAGCAGGACTTAAAGAATCTGGAAACACAGGCGAACCAGTCCGCTACGGCAGTACAGAAGATTGCAGCAACAGGCGAAAAATTTAAGACGGTCGGTGACAACATTTCCTCTGCCGGACAGAAACTCCTCCCAGTAACAGCCGGGGTGACTGCACTTGGTACGGCATCCGTAACGACGGCAGCAAACTTTGAATCTTCCATGTCACAGGTACAGGCTACTATGGGAATCACAAAAGATTCCATGTCTAAGGTAAATGGGCAGTCCGTAAATACAATGGATACCCTTTCCAAGCTGGCAAAGAAGATGGGGGCAGAAACAGCCTTCTCTGCATCCGAGTGTGCCGAGGCATTAAATTATCTGGCTCTTGCCGGATATGACACGGAGCAGATGTGTAATACACTGCCGACCGTACTTAACCTGGCAGCTGCCGGGGATATTGCCCTTGCGGATGCTTCCGACATGGTAACGGATGCCATGTCTGCACTTGGCATGGGAGTGGATGAGGCAGAAACGATGGTAGACCAGATGGCTAAGACTGCATCTACCACGAATACATCGGTTGCACAGCTGGGCGAGGGAATCCTTACCATTGGTGCGACAGCCAAATCCATCAAGGGCGGTACGGCAGAACTCAATACCGCACTTGGTATCCTTGCCAATAATGGTATCAAGGGGGCAGAAGGCGGTACGCATCTTCGTAACATTATCCTGTCACTGCAGAATCCTACGGATAAAGCAGCCGCCCAGATGGAAGCACTGGGCATTTCCGTATATGATTCCGAAGGAAACATGCGGTCAATGAATGATATCCTTGGTGATCTGAATAAGAGCATGGACGGAATGACATCAGCGGAGAAGTCCAACATCATCGGCACGATTTTTAACAAGACGGACCTGTCTTCTGTAAATGCACTGCTTGCCAATACAGGAAGCACATGGGACAGCTTACAGAAATCCATCACGGAAAGCGGTGGTGCTGCACAGCAGATGGCAGATACACAGCTTGATAACTTACAGGGACAGATCACTATCTTAAAATCCGCATTGGAAGGTCTGGCGATATCTTTTGGGGAACTTCTGATGCCGGCCATCAAACAGATCGTGGGATGGGTGCAGAAATTTGTGGACTGGTTGAATGGACTGAGTGAGGGTACGAAGAAGACGGTCGTTACGATAGCTCTTCTGGCGGCAGCACTTGGTCCCGTGCTTATCGTGATTGGAAAGGTCATATCCGCAGTCGGTACGATCATGACGGTTGTACCGAAGATTGCCGGAGTCATTAATACGGTGAAGGGGGCTTTTGCAGCACTGAATACAACGATGCTCGCAAATCCAATCGTACTTATTATCGCAGCCATTGCAGCTCTTGTGGCTGCTTTTATTTATCTCTGGAATAACTGTGACGGGTTCCGCCAGTTCTGGATCGACCTCTGGGAGAACGTAAAACAGGTTGCAATTACGGTATGGAATGCAATCAAGGAATTCTTCTCACAGGTGTGGGAAGCCATCAAGACTATCTTCTCGACCGTGTTTGAAGTGATCAAGACCCTGGTAACGACTTATTTCAATCTGTATAAGACCATCATCCAGACGGTTTTCAATGTGATAAAGACGGTCATCACGACCATCTGGGAAGCCATCAAGGGTGTATTTACTACAGTTTTTAATGTGATAAAAACACTGGTGACAACGTATTTCAATATCTACAAAACGATTATTCAGACAGTCCTGACGATTATCCAGACTGTCATTACAACGGTATGGAATACGATAAAAACAGTCATTATTACTGTACTGAATGCAATAAAGACGATTTTTTCCACGGTATGGAATGCCATCAAGACCATCATCAGTGCCGTGGTAAGCGGGATCAAGGGACTGATTACAGGGGATTTTACTGCGGTCAAGAACTCCATTACCACCATCATGAATACGATTAAGAGTACGATCACCACCATATGGAATACCATCAGGTCGACCGTTTCAACGGTGCTTGGTGCAATCAAGGGTGCGGTCACATCCGTATTCAATGGAATCGTAAATGCGGTGAAAGGTGCGATGGGAAATGTCCTGAATGCAGTAAAGACAGGTTTTTCTAATGTGAAAAACCATATCACGGGGCTTGCTTCACAGGCATTTACCTGGGGCAAGGATCTGGTCATGGGAATCGTAAACGGAATCAAGAGCTGTATCGGTGCAGTCGGGGATGCCGTTAAGGGTGTGGCAGACAAGATCAAGTCATTCCTTCACTTCTCCGTGCCGGATGAAGGCCCGCTGACGGATTATGAATCATGGATGCCTGACTTTATGGGAGGTCTTGCCAAGGGTATCGAAAAGAGCCGGGGCATGATCCAAAAGGCGGTAAGCGGTGTATCTTCCGATATGGTAGTCAGTCCGAAGGTCAGCAGCATGGAAAGCATGACGGGAACAGGAACGGCAGCACAGCCGGAAGGCATTTCCGGGATGCTTTCTGCAATTACTTCTGCAATCGAGAATATCAAACCGGACAGCGGTGACATTGTCATTCCTGTGTACCTTGGTGGTACGACACTTGATGAGGTTATTGTTTCGGCACAGCAGAGGGCGAACTTAAGAAGCGGGGGCAGATAAAAATGGCATATATACAATATCTTGTTTTTAATGAGAAGCCTCTGCCTCTGCCGGATTCCTACGATATCGGACTGTCAGATGTCGAGGCGGACTCCGGTGGTGAAACAGAGGCGGGAACCACACAGAGGGATATAGTAAGGTCGGGAGTGGCTGGCATTTCCGTCTCTTTTTCCGTGTCCCCGAAGTGGCTTAAACTGCTGACGGCATATTCCAAGATGCCGAAGATCGCAGTGAAATATTTTGACACGGAAACACTGGAACTGAAAGATGCAGAAATGTATATCACGGGATTTAAGGCAGCACTTAAAAAGGACACATCCTATAAGGGACTGTGGACGGTATCCTTTACCCTGAAAGAAATGTAGGAGGCAGATGCTGTGATCGAAGTATCAGAGAAATTCAAAAATGCCGTAAGGCAGAATACAAGAAAATATGAGTGGTACGGTTCGATCACGACAAAAGCCGGAAAGGTACATGAATTCACGGCAAAGGATATCGTGAAGGGTTCCGGCTACATAAAATGGCAGTGCTGCAGTAACACGGAGATAGAACTCGGAACAGTGTATGCAGCAGAAATGGGAATCAGCCTGTTTTCGGAGATCGACCGTTACACTCTGGAAGATGCCGAGGTACGGCTTTATTACCGTCTGACACTTCTAGACGGGACAACGGAGTCCATACCGATGGGAATCTATGAAGTTTCCGAAGCCAACAGGAAGGTGCGGACACTGGAACTGAAAGGCTATGACCATATGCTCCGTTTTGAGAAGTCCCTGAAACTGGAATCCTCAAGCGGAACGCCATACCAGTTCTTAAAAGCCGCGTGTGATGCATGCAAGGTGGAAATGGCACAGACGGTTGCGGAGATCAGTGCCTTTCCGAACGGTAAGACCACGCTCGGTATATATTCGGATAATGATATAGAGACCTTCCGTGACATGGTCTTTTATGTGGCACAGGTGCTTGGCTGTTTCTGCCAGATAGACCGATACGGAAAACTTGTCCTTAAGCGGTACGGGAATGAATCCGTATGGAACGTGGAGCAGAAGGAGAGGTTTGACAGCAGTTACTCTGACTTTGTTACAAGATACACGGCAGTATCATCCACAAACCAGATCAGTCAGACGGCAGAATACATTGCGATGGAAAAAGACGATGCCCTTACCATGAACCTCGGCATCAATCCGTTACTGCAGTTCGGACTGAAATCCGTAAGGGAGAAGATACTGCGTGAGATACTCACAGCACTGCAGAAGATAAATTATGTACCGTTTGACAGTTCCACCATCGGGAATCCGGCACTGGAAGTCGGGGACATCCTGAAGTTTTCAGGCGGACATGCAGATGAAACAAAGATAAGCTGCATTACGAGCATCGAATGTAAGATAAACGGGAAAATGACACTGAAATGTGTCGGGAAGAATCCGAGGCTTGCATCTGCCAAGAGCAAGAATGATAAGAATATTACAGGTCTTATCAATTCCGTGGAAAGCGGAAAGACCATAATTTACAGTTTTGTCAATGTTGCCCCGTTTGAAATTGGGCAGTCCCTTATGAATGTGATGGATATTGACTTTACTGCAACGGAAGAAACCACGGCAGCATTCCAGTGTGAAATGCTTCTGGAGGTGGTAAAGACGGATACCGGGGGAGAGCCGGAAGAAGGCGTGGCAGCAGAAACGGAACTGCCGGAGCTGTCCATTGTTTATAAGATAAATAATGAAACCATAGATACATTCATGCCGGTCAAGACCTGTCTGTATGGGAAGCATGTCGTGACATTGTTTTTTCCGATATCGAAAGTCATAGAGAACAGCTCCAATACATTTTCCATGTATCTGAAGATATCATCCGGGAGTGCTAAGATTGGTGAGGCGCAGATTAGGGCAACCATCAGCGGTCAGGGACTCGCAGCAGGACTGGGAGACTGGAACGGACGCATCAATATCAATGAGAATATTGGAAATATCAGCATTACGGATGTATCGTTTGTGGCTGATGTGTTTAAGGATACGGCATCCGTAACATTCCCTTCCAAAAAGACACAGGGACTGACACAGACAATCGGGAATATTCCAATCACAGACCAGAACTATGAAGCAGATGCATTTACGGACCGTGCATGGATCACGGAGATCCTCCGAACCTTTGTACTTACAAGCGTGCGGGGAAATCCAAATTATAACGGATATATCACGGTCAATACGGAAGAACGGTTCATGCTGCGGAAACGGTATGTACAGAAGTCAGAGCCGGAATCCCTCGACCACGGATATGCAGAAGACCTCGTGATCGATATTTCATACTTCACAAAGGTGGACGGGGTGGAAGTCAATGGTTATACCGCAGCAGTCCGTCCGCAGTATGTGATTACCGCGGCAGAGACTTCCGTTAAGTTCCCGGATACCATTACCGTTGAAAACGGGTTCTTTGAACTGAAAGCAGTAACTGAACAGACACAGGAAGCCGTGACGGATGAAGTGGATGAAGGTTTCTTGGAAAGGACAACGGTTGATATATCCGGCTTTGACGGAGTGAAAGGAGTGGAATTTACACTATGAATTATGACAATATAAATGATATTTTTTCGGCCGGTGTCACCAATATGACCTGTCTGTTACAGGACAGCAACAGCTATGATGGCGGTACGCTTGCCGTGAGCGGTGCGGATTTTTTCACGTTCCTCGGAAAAGCCGTGCCGTACATTTATGCACACGGTGATTCTTACTGGGGAATCGGCAGTGATGCTACGCACCTTAAAGTGGATAACCGTGATACCAGAATGAGATCGCTTTACAGGGAAGAAGGGACTTTATACAGTTATTACCGTTTTCTGAAAATACGGTGGGAAGGATGGTCGCATTACAATGCATCCGGGGCGGACTACCAGCTAAAGTATGACCTTCTGTTCTGGGACACGGGAGATATTTCCCTTCATATGATTTCTGTTCCTGTCCAGTGTTATGATGGAGGTTTCGGTTTTAGTGCAGACAAGAACTATACTTTCACAAAGCCCGATACAGCTTCCCCGGATATTACTTTCCAGTATTATGCGGACAGTAAGACCTTTGAAGTGAAATACACACCGATTGACCTGTTGGTCCCGTTTAAACTCCTGATAAAAGACGGGGACGGAAAACTGTATACGGTGGAGAACCAGATCATAAATGAGGAGCTGTCAGAAACAGCAGATGTACTTGTCGGACTGGAAGAAACAGAGGTCAATGCACTTTTGTTTAAGAAACATGGATTTGCAAAGATGCCGGAGTGGGATCTGATAAAAGGGCTGACGCTTCCTTCCGTATTAAGCTGGAGTGACAGCAGGGCATTTCCGCTGAATGCCGTGATTACGGGAACACCGCCAAAACAGTATATTGAATGCACGGCGGATCTTTCGGACGGCACGGTTCTTGGAATCAAGGCACTGAATGCAGAATATGAGGGAGAGATCACGGTACAGTACAGTTATGACGGGGAGACCTTTACGGGTGAAACCCCGATGGCGGATTTTCTCACAATGGAGCTGGATGAATTGTATGCCGGACTGCTGGAAGCAAAGACGATAACCTTCCGTTTCTGGCTTGCGGGCGATGCAACGCTTACATCCTTTATCATGAATTATAGAAATGGAGATGATGACGATGCTCAAGGGAACAACAAGAATAGAACTTACTGATGTAAACACAGGTGAGGTGGAAACCTACCAGAACAGCAATATGGTCACCAATGCACTAAGGGACATCCTGAAACCACTCGGACTTTCCAAGAGACCGAATAGGTTTTTAAATGAGTTCGTGCCGTATTATGAAAAACTGCTTGGAGGTATCCTGTGCTTCGACAGAGAGATACCGGAGAATGCGGACGGATATTATCCCCCGGCAGATGCAAACCTTGTCGGCTGTGCTTCACATGGAATGCAGAACAACACAAAGAATACCTTCCGTGGCGGATTCAACCAGACAGAATCGGAAGTAAATCTGAAAGACAGGTATGTGAAATATGTATATGATTTTGCAACCAGTCTGGCGAACGGCACGATTGCCAGCATCTGTCTTACACATAAAAATGGTGGACTTACATCATACGGCAGTAAAAATACCAGTCCAATCAGGGATAATTTACTGATGCAGTCCATTGCAGAAGACAATCTTCAGTATGTGTACCCTGACAGGACAGGGGCAAGCACGAGCAGCAGATATTCCGGTATGACGATTGGAAAAACAGAGCTGATATTCCTAATCGACAGGGCAAAGGACTGTGTGTATTATTTCAAGGTGGCAGATAAGAACCATATCCACATCACAAAAAGACGTGCATTTTTAAAGACGGTATCTATTCTTGATAATATTTACACCACGAAACCGCTTATCGAAGAAATCGAACTGGCAGAACTGTCTTCGGAACTGCAGATTGGCTACTGGTCATATAATTATGATCCGTCAAATGATTGTCTGTATATCTGCACGAGCAGCAACAGCAGGACTGCCCCAGAGGGCAAGTTTCTTATAACGGAAATAAAAGTGGACACTTGGAAAATCAAGCAGTATGAAATAACAAACACCACGGATAAATATCTCAGGACGGAAGGGAACTGGGGAATGTTCGTTACCGAAGGCTATCTTCTGCTGAGGGGATATGATGCCCCGTATGATGTGTATAAAATCCAGATCACGAATCCGGCAAATGTTGTAAAGCTGAAGCGGACCAATGTGACCAACATCAATGGCGTGCCGAAGTTCGTGATTAACGGACGGGTTTATTACGAATACAGTTATGAACAGCTTCTGATTGCGAATCTGGCAACGGATGAGATCATGCCACCGGAGACACAGACATTGTTTAATTCCAGTTATACGATGAGCGTGACTCCTGTAAGAAATGAACCACTCATCTATTTTTGTGATTATGGCACATGGTCAACGTCCGGGTGGTACATGATGTGTAATTATCTGGCAACCATCAATAACCTTGATGCCCCAATTACAAAGACGGCAGATAAGACAATGAAGATCACTTATATTTTACAGGAACAATAAAATACTTTTTGGAATCAGGCAGTTATCCATTGCGGGTAGCTGCTTTTTTCATACAAAAAATCAAAGGAGGACAAGACAATGAAGGAATTCTGGAACGCAGTACAGTTTGTATTCACGGCAGTCGGAGGATGGCTTGGATACTTTCTGGGAGGATGTGACGGCCTGCTCTTTGCACTGCTCGCATTTGTGGTCATCGACTACATCACGGGAGTTATGTGTGCAATCAGTGACCAGAAGCTGTCCAGCGCAGTCGGTTTTAAGGGAATCTGCCGTAAGGTGCTGATTTTCCTTATGGTCGGCATTGCAAACATTCTTGATGTATATGTCATCGGAACGGGGAGCGTTTTAAGGACGGCAGCCATTTTCTTCTACATCTCAAATGAAGGAATCTCCCTTTTGGAGAATGCATCCCATCTGGGACTTCCGGTTCCGGCAAAGATCAAAGCCGTGCTGGAACAGCTTCATGACAGGTCAGAAGAAGACAAAGACAACGGGGAAGGGTAGCTCCTTCCCTCTTTTATTACAGAGAATTGGAGGATCATATTATGAGTCAGAAATTTGGAATCGATGTAAGCCACTGGCAGGGCAGTTTTGACTTTGCAAGGGCTAAGAGCAAGGAAGGCGTGGAGTTCGCAGTCATCAAAGCCGGAGGTGCTGATGCCGGACTTTATAAGGATAGCCAGTTTGAATCAAACTATAAGAAATGTGAGGAATGCGGACTTCCAAAGGGCGCATATTTCTATGGAAATGCCAGAAGCGTGGCAGATGCCAAGAAGGAGGCAGAATACTTCCTTTCACTGCTTAAGGGAAAGAGATATGAGTATCCTGTCTTTTATGATGTGGAAGGCAGCATGATCACCAAGAATGACAGAAATACACTGACACAGATCGTAAAGGCATTCTGTTCTGCAGTAGAAGCTGCCGGATACTGGGTCGGCATCTATTCGTCCGAGTCATTCTTCAACAGCGAGATGAATGACGGGGAGCTTATCCGCTACAGCCACTGGGTTGCAAGATGGGGTAAGAGCAAGCCGGCCCCGGCAAGCGGTGCAGAGACACAGATCTGGCAGTTCGGAGGGGAGACAAACCTTATCCGGAGCAACAAGATCAATGGGCAGTCCTGTGATCAGGATTACTGCTATGTGGATTTCCCTGCAAAGATCAAGGCAGCCGGGCTGAACGGTTATGCCAAGGGAAGCAGTACACCCGCTCCGGTGAAGAAGTCCAATGAGGAGATCGCATCCGAGGTGATTGCCGGAAAGTGGGGGAATGGTGCGGAAAGACAGAAACTGCTCTCACAGGCGGGGTATGACTATTCTGCAGTCCAGAGTATCGTGAATAAGAAACTTTCCCCATCCAGGAAATCCGTGGATGAGATCGCAAGGGAAGTTATTCATGGTGACTGGGGAAATGGTTCTGACAGAAAGAAAAGGATCACTTCTGCCGGATATGATTATTCCGCAGTACAGAAAAGGGTTAATGAACTCCTGAAATAAGGATATGGCTGATGGTCAGTAATGGCTGTCGGCCGTATTT
>OGUO01002494.1_pt1 | contig 11076 bp, 9 predicted proteins | sample 1553641 | NCBI WGS metagenome assembly OGUO01 (sample SAMEA2579980, study PRJEB22360) | human gut metagenome | biome: human gut; feature: human-associated habitat; material: faeces | place: Denmark | collected 2008/2010 | reverse complement strand
CCATAATACAACAGGTACCCAGCCAAATATAGCAGCGCCAATAGGTCCGGTAATAGGACCTGCACCAGCGATAGATGAGAAATGATGTCCCATCAGGACAGGTGCCTTGGCAGGAACGTAATCCACGCCGTCCTCTAATGTGTGTGCAGGTGTAGGTTCATCATTCTCTCCAACACCCCACTGCTTGCATAACCATCTGCCATAGAAGATATAGCCGCAGACTAATATGGCAATACAGATCAGCAATAATACTAATGTGTTCATAAAATCCTTCTCCTTTTCTTTTGGAATAATACATTTTTCATTACTTTCTCCACACACTTTCCATTTCTGTTGGTGGTGATCTTATTATGATTGACTTCCAGAACAGCAGCATGGAAATCCATCCAGCCGTGCAGGGAAAAATGAAAACTTTGGTAAATACGGCATTTCTTTAATGCCTTTCTCGCCTCTTCATCACAGGTATCACATATAAATACCGGTGTGATATATGTATACATATGCCCCGGTCCGATATGTGCTCTCTCCATACCATCTTTCCTGGCATAATCACGACATTGCTCAAATATTTCTCTGGTCAGATGCTCCACATCAAATAAATATATAAATTCTTCACAGTCTGCTGACCACAATTCAGCTTTTCTGGAAAGCACGAACTTCTCAGAATGTTCAAAAAACTCACAGATAGCTGTGAGTGGCTTCTGTTCCTCTTCGAACATGATAATATTAAAATATGCGCGATAACTTTCCAAAAGCTTCGCAATCGCTGTATCTCTTGTATATTGCATAAAAATTCAACCTTTTGTTTACATAATCATCGTTCCGATTATTATATCATATTTTTATACTTTTTCAATTAACATTTTATAATCATTTAATATATTAAAAAACATCAAGGGAAGTGATTAAAATTATCACTTCCCTTTTGCGTGGGGATATGTTAGGATATAAAAGTATTAAAAATGAACAACAAAGTTGATGAATATTATTGTTGATTTGGCAACGATGATTTGATTTGAAATATGAGGCAAAAGGAGTGGAACTTGAATTATGAAGAATTATCAGAAATATGAGAAAAGTTATTTTATGCCGCCGGAGGTTACATATGACTGGGCGAAAAAAGATGCGGTAGAACAGCCTCCGAAGTGGTGCAGCGTAGACTTAAGAGATGGTAACCAGGCGTTGATCGAGCCGATGAGTCTGGATGAAAAGCTGGAGTTTTTCCAGATGTTGGTAGATATTGGATTTAAGGAGATCGAGGTTGGATTCCCGGCTGCTTCCGAGACAGAATATCAGTTTATGAGAACCCTGATCGAAAAAGACATGATTCCGAATGATGTAACGGTCCAGGTACTGACACAGGCAAGAGAGCATATCATCAAGAGAACATTTGAAGCTGTAAAGGGAGCACCTCACGCAGTGATTCATTTATACAATTCTACCTCTGTTGCACAGAGAGAGCAGGTGTTCAGAAAAGATAAAGAACAGGTAAAACAGCTTGCGATCGACGGGGCAAAATTACTTCTGAAGCTTGCAAGTGAGACAGACGGTAACTTTACATTCGAATACAGCCCGGAGAGTTTCCATGGAACAGAAGTGGACTATGCCGTAGAAGTTTGTAACGCTGTTTTGGATGTATGGCAGCCGACAGCTGATAATAAAGCGATCATCAATATTCCTACAACTGTAGAAAACGCAATGCCGCATACATTTGCTTGCCAGTTAGAGTATGTACATAAGCATCTGAAACACAGAGAGAATGTAGTACTTTCCCTGCATCCGCACAATGACAGAGGATGCGGTGTGGCGACAGCGGAGCTTGGTATCCTTGCAGGTGCCGACCGTATCGAAGGTACACTGTTCGGAAACGGAGAACGTACCGGTAACGTTGACATTATTACACTTGGCATGAATATGTATTCCCAGGGTGTAGATCCGGGACTGGATTTCTCTAATATGAGAAAGATCCGTGAGACTTATGAACGCCTGACAAGAATGCAGGTATATGACCGTCAGCCATATTCCGGAGATCTGGTGTTTACAGCATTTTCGGGATCTCATCAGGATGCGATCGCGAAAGGTATGGCATGGAGAGATGAGAAGAAATGTGACAAATGGACGGTTCCATATCTGCCGATCGATCCAAAAGATGTCGGCAGAGAGTATGCTTCGGACGTTATCCGTATCAACAGTCAGTCTGGTAAGGGCGGCGTAAACTACATCTTAATGCACAGCCACGGAATCAATCTTCCAAAGGCAATGCGTGAAGAAGTAGGATATATGGTAAAAGATGTATCGGATAAAGCACACAAGGAGCTGACGCCGGATTGGGTATACCAGATCTTCTCAGATCATTATATTAATACAAAATCCATCTTCCATATCGACGAGTGCCATTTTAAACAGGTAGATGGAATCACTGCGGAAGTGACGATCAATCATGCAGGAGAGAGCAAAGTGATCACTTCGAATGGAAACGGACGTCTGGATGCAGTAAGCAATGCAATCAAGCAGTATTTTAACATCAGCTATGAATTATCCTTCTATGAGGAGCATTCGCTTACAAAGGGATCTTCTTCTAAGGCTGTGGCTTATGTGGGAATTATCTGCAACGGAAAGACATTCTGGGGTGTAGGAATCGATCCGGATATTATCAGAGCTTCCATTGAAGCCTTGATCGTTGCGGTAAATAAGATTGAAGAACTTGGGAGTGCTAATGCATGTACGGATGCAAGAATGATCGAGATCATGAATTATGTACAGGCGAATTATATTGACATTACATTAGATGACCTGGCAGAAAACTTCTTCCTGTCCAAACCTTATCTGTCAAAATACATTAAGGAAAAATCCGGAATGACATTTGGGGATCTGGTGAAGAAGATCCGCATGAAGAAAGCGAAAGCACTGCTCAAGAGCAGCAATATGACGGTTGAGAATATTGCAATGTCGGTAGGATATCAGAATGTAGAACATTTTAACAGACTGTTCAAGAAAGCTTATGATATGACTCCGATGCAGTTTAGAAATCAGAAATAGAATATGTAATGAAAAGTTGTGAGGGATGTGCCGGAAGGTGCATCCCTTTTAAAAGTGCGTAAACGGAAAAATAAAAATATACATATAAAAAGATAGGAATCGAGATGGATTTCATGTATAATAAATAATAGACTTTACAGAAAACATGATTGGGAGGAAGAGATAGAAATGTTAAAGTACATATTGATGATCCTTGGCGGTGTGATTTTTATCGCAGGATACTACTTCATGCAGCAGAATGAAGGCAGGGGGAAGACGATGATGTTCTATTCGTTGTTTACTTATGCCGGACTGACACTGGTGATCCTTTCCGGGGCAAGAGTTCTGGATCCTTTCTTTGAAGGACTCGGAGAGAACGGGGAGATGATCCAGCTGGCAGTAGAAGTTGCCTGCTTTGTAATTGGTGCGGAATTACTTCTGAAGCCTGCGTTCGAAGACCAGAAAGAGATCGGAACAAAGAAGAATATTACACCACGTGGATCCGGAGATTCATTCAGTGCGAAGGCAAATAAGAAAGAAAGCACGAAGAAGACGAAGAAAAATAATAATCAGATTAAAAGAAGTTACAGTACAGGGAATAAAAAGTACCGCAAAAAATAAGACTTGCATAAGCAAGTCTTATTTTTATGTACGGTATTTAATTCACGAATTATTTACCTTCAACCATCTTGTCGAACTTCTTAGTAAATGCTAACATGATAACTCCGCAGGCAACGATGATGATTGTAACAACACCATATGCTTTAATGAAGTCAAAGTTTCCGAGCCAGTTATAAAGTGGTCCGTAAGCTTTACCAGAGAAGAAGATGATCAGTGGCCATACACCAAGCATTGTTCCAAGAAGTTTCTTTGGAGCATATTTGCTGATGAAAGCGTTTCCAAGTGGTGAGAAGATAACTTCTCCGAGTGACATACATACAGATGCCAGGATGATTACCCAGATACCAACTGGATCTTTTGTGCCCTGTCCTGAAAGTGCAGCAGCAAGAACCATGGATCCTGTACAAAGACCAAGGATGATAATTCCGAGAGCAGTCTTTGTGAACATACCCCAGTCACCCTGTGGACGCTGTCTCATCTTAGCCCAGATTCCTGCAAAGATAGGGCAAAGAATGATACAAAGGAGTCCGTTCATTGAATCGAACCAGGCTGTAGGCATCTCGAAGGAACCGATGTTCCAGTTAGCCCATCCAGATCCTCCCTGGGATACCGGACCGAATTCATAGTAAACAGGCATGTAAGCCATGTACCAGATCAGCCAGAAGATACCAGAGAATACGGTTACGATCAGGATAGCGATAACACGGTTTCTCTCAAGCTTAGTAAGAGGTGCGTTATCTTTCTCTTTGTCAGCTTTCTCTACGTTCTCTGTACGGTTATCAACAAGGAATGGTTTCTTTCCGGCTTCGCCGAATGATTTCATTCCGATGAACCACCATACACAGTCGATGAACAGGAAGATTCCGCAAATCAGGAACATTGTACGGTATCCGGCGTTTGTACCAACCAGTGAAAGGAAAGTAGTTCCGCAGAAAGAACCGATGTTAACGAACATGTACTGTAAGTTGAATACAGTGTCCAGTTCGTCCTGATCAGCTAATGGGAAGAGACGTCCGTTGATACCAGATACGTTTCCTTTGAAGAAACCAGTACCGATAGATACGAGAATGATCATTGCCCACATCATTGCGATACCATTAGCGTCTGTTGCTTTCCATGCACACAGATAACCAAGACCCATGAGGATCTCACCAACAGGTACCAGGATACGAGGACTAATCCAACGGTCAGCGATATATCCACCGATAATAGGTGTGATATATGTGAAAGCTACCAGGTTAGAACTCATTGCAGCACCTACGGATTTGTCAAGTCCAAGACCACCGTGTGCTGCAGTGGCTACGATGAAAATCGAAAGCCCCCATTTAGCTGCATAGTATGCAAGTCTTTCAAAAGAGAAAGTCAAACAGCACACATAGAAACCAAATGGTAATTTTTTCTTAGTGTTCTCCATGAGATTCACCCTCCAATATGAAATTTTTCTTTGGTTTTAACAATACGAGGAAAAACCTCTCATGTTTAAAACTCTCAACGCAGTTAATCTTATCACAAACTAGACCAAAGTACAACTAATTGTTTAAGAAAAAGTTAAGGTTTTTTATGCTTTGTTAGGAATATGTATGTTGAAATGTAATAAAACGACCATATATAGCCGGAAAATGTAAGCAAAAATCACTAAATGATAATAGAAATCAAAAATAAACAGGATCGCTTATAGAGAAACTACATAGATAGAACACATAGAAGAGTTTATAGATTATTTACAAATAATATAAAGGATATTCTTGAATAATCAACTATATAAGGATATAATAAGACACAGATTTTGTAAAGGGGAAAATGATATGGCAAATTATTACCGTGTGGCTTATAAGGAGTCAAAGAACACGCTGAAACAGATCTGTGAACTTTTCCGCGTAGACAGCAGTGATATTACGATTAAGTTTATAGTGACGGTGATGGGACCGCTTGTGTTCTATTTTATGTGCAAATATGGAAACCCGGGAGGCGGTACGCCGGGAGGAATGACTTTTTTTGTCATTAAGTATATTGTAGTCTGGGCACTGGCATTTGTTGCGGCAGTGATACTGAACAGAACAATCTGGAGAAAGGTGTTATCGACAACGGCGGTCGGGGATGCAGAAGATCAGTTTGACAGACGATGCAGATTAAACGGTGGACCGGTGAGTTCCGAAATCCACTTTTTTGATGATCACTTTGACAGTGTAACTGCGAAAAAGACAAGATCATTTTCGTACAAAGATGTTACCAAGATCCTGGAGACGAAAGAGGCATTCGGTGTAGTTGTGAAGGCAGATCCCGAGACGGTCGGATCGGCGAGAGCGATGATCGGATTCCCAAAGACTGCACTGGAAGGAAACAATACGGACGAACTGGCAGAATTTCTTCTGGAAAGATGCAAGAATGTGAAGAGAAAAAAAGTGAAGAAGTTTTAGAACAGAATGTTGCAGATGAAAAGGCTATGTGCGTACGGAAGAAGTGCGGGGACACATGGCTTTTTTATATTTATACAGGATTTATATGGGTTGTCAAGTATTTAACAAAAAACAATGTAAGGTATTGCGTTAAAGTGCCAAAAACAGTATAATATGATTGGAAAAAATTTGGTTTTACTTTTCAACATGGAAAAACAGAAAAACCCAATTTGAAATAATGAAAATGGAGGGCTAGACTATGGGCAACATGGCAGCAGACAATGCAGCAGGTAAGAGAATCAACAGTTTACTTGATGCAGGCAGTTTTGTTGAGATCGGTGGAGCAGTAACAGCAAGAACGACTGATTTTAACATGCAGGAAAAAGAAACTCCGGCAGACGGTGTGATCACCGGATATGGAGTGATCGATGGAAATCTGGTATACGTATACAGCCAGGACGCCACTGTTTTAAATGGCGCAATCGGCGAGATGCATGCAAAGAAGATTTCTAATATCTATGATATGGCAATGAAGATGGGAGCACCGGTCATCGGACTGGTTGACTGTGCAGGATTCAGACTTCAGGAAGCAACAGATGCATTAGAAGCATTTGGAAAGCTTTATCAGAAGCAGTCAATGGCTTCCGGAGTGATCCCTCAGATCACAGCAATCTTCGGAACATGCGGCGGTGGACTTTCTATCGTACCGGCTCTGACAGATTTTACATTTATGGAAGCAAAGAATGGTAAATTATTTACCAATACTCCGAATGCAATTCCTGGAAATGACATTTCCAAATGTGATACATCTTCTGCGGCATTCCAGAGCGAGACAACAGGTCTTGTGGACGGAACAGGGTCAGAAGAAGATATCCTTGCAGACATCCGTTCTCTTGTATGTATGTTACCGTGTAACAATGAAGAGGATTCTTCTTATGAAGAATGTAACGATGATCTGAACCGTGTATGTGCAGACCTTGCGAATGCAAAAGAAGACACAGCGATCGCTCTTACAATGATTTCTGATGACAACATCTTCTGCGAAGTGAAGAAAGCATATGCAAAAGATATGGTGACTGGATTCATCAAACTGAATGGTATGACTGTTGGTGCAGTTGCTAACCGTTCGAAAGTATATAATGAAGAAGCTGAAGTGGAGGCTGAATTTGACGGCTCACTTTCTGCTGACGGAGCTGAAAAGGCTGCAGAATTCGTACAGTTCTGTGACGCATTCAACATCCCTGTACTGACACTTACGAATGTAAGCGGATTTACAGCAAGCAAATACGATGAGAAACGTATCGCAAAATCAGCAGCAAAACTTACTTATGCATTTGCAGATGCAACAGTACCGAAGGTGAATGTTGTGATCGGTAAAGCATTCGGAAGCGCTTATGTGACAATGAACAGCAAAGCAGTCGGAGCAGATATGGTATATGCATGGCCGGATGCAGAGATCGGAATGATGGATGCAAACCAGGCAGCTAAGATCATGTATGCGGACGCTGATGCAGCAACCATCAGAGAGAAAGCAGCAGAATACAAGAATCTGCAGTCAAGCCCATTATCAGCAGCGAAAAGAGGATATGTGGATACGATCATCGAAGCAGCAGATACAAGAAAATATGTGATCGGCGCATTTGAGATGTTATTCACAAAAAGAGAGGATCGTCCGGCAAAGAAACACGGTACGGTTTAGAGAGGTGAGGCAAAGTGAAGAAAAAAATAAGCGTATTACTTTGTGTGCTTGTCGCAATGCTCTGCTTTACCGCTTGCGGAAGTAAGAAAGAAAATCTTCAGTATGATAAATCAACGATCACACAGGCAACAGATTTTCTGATCGAGTATTGCAACAGTGCAGATGCAGATACTATCGAACAGTGGAACAAGATGACAGATTTCCAGATCGAGTCTCAGCTGAATCAGGCAGGTGTTCCATTTACAAAAGATAGTTTCCTTGCAGCTCTGGATGCATGGCAGCAGGGAACAAAAGAGTGTGGGGAATATGTAAGCCACGGTGATTACAAATTCGAACCATCCTCTGATGAACTGAAAGTAACGACCAGTGCAAAATTCAAAGACCGTGATGCAGATATTACATTTGTTTTTGATGAGGACCTTTATCTGGACAGTACAACGATCGATGCACATTACAGCATCGGTGAGATCATGGAAAAAGCAGGACTGAATACAATCCTTGGAATGGGTACCGTATTCGTAATCCTGATCTTTATCTCAATTCTGATCTCCCTGTTCAAATATATCCCTGCTCTTGAAGCAAAATTCAAGAACAAAGGAAAAGCAGAAAGCACACAGGAAGCAGCTCCGGCTCCGGCAGCAGTTGCAGCACCTGTAGTAGAAGAAGCATCGAATGATGATGAACTGGCAGCAGTTATTTCCGCAGCGATCGCTGCTTATGAAGCAGAAGCCGGTGGAAGCACAGACGGCTTCGTAGTAAGAAGCATCAAGCGTCGTCCATCAAATAAGTGGCACGCATAATTAATTAGGAGGATGAATTCAATGAAAAATTATACAATCACAGTGAATGGCAATGTATATGATGTAACAGTAGAAGAAAACGGAGCAGGTGCAGCACCAGTAGCAAGACCTGCAGCAGCACCGAAGGCAGCGCCTGCGGCAGCACCAGCAGCACCAAAGGCAGCACCTGCAGGTGGAGCAGGATCCATCGAAGTAAAAGCCGGAGCAGCCGGAAAAGTATTCAAGATCGAAGCAAATGTAGGTCAGGCTGTAAAGAAAGGTGATGCAGTTGTCATCATCGAGGCTATGAAGATGGAGATTCCAGTTGTAGCACCGGAAGACGGAACCGTTGCAAGCATTGATGTAGCAGTAGGCGATGCAATTGATTCAGGCGCTGTTCTTGCTACATTGAACTAACATCATTTATATGGTGTTTATCTAACACGACTGGAGGTTAAAAAATGGAATATATAACGACAACATTAGGAAACCTCGTGCATCAGACGGCGTTTTTCAGTCTTACATGGGGCAATGTAGTCATGATCGCGGTTGCATGTGTTTTCCTTTATCTTGCAATCAGACACGGATTCGAGCCTCTGCTTCTTGTTCCAATCGCATTCGGTATGTTACTGGTTAACATTTATCCGGACATCATGCTTCATGCAGAAGATGCGGCAAATGGAACAGGCGGACTGCTTTACTACTTCTATAAACTGGATGAGTGGTCAATCCTCCCTTCCCTGATCTTCATGGGTGTAGGAGCGATGACAGACTTCGGACCACTGATCGCTAACCCTAAGAGTTTCCTTCTTGGTGCCTCTGCTCAGTTCGGTATCTTTGCAGCATACCTTGGAGCGATGGCTATGGGATTCTCTGACAAAGCGGCAGCAGCGATCTCAATCATTGGTGGAGCTGATGGACCTACCTCTATCTTCCTTGCAGGTAAGTTACAGCAGACAGCTTTACTTGGACCAATCGCGGTAGCGGCATATTCTTATATGTCACTGGTGCCGATCATCCAGCCACCGATCATGAAGCTTCTGACAACAGAAAAAGAACGTAAGATTAAGATGGAACAGTTAAGACCTGTTTCCAAGCTTGAGAAGATCTTATTCCCGGTCATCGTTACGATCGTTGTGTGTGTAATTCTTCCTACAACAGCACCACTGGTTGGTATGTTAATGCTTGGTAACCTGTTCCGTGAGTCCGGAGTTGTAAGACAGTTAACAGAGACAGCTTCCAATGCAATGATGTACATCGTAGTTATCCTGCTGGGAACATCCGTAGGAGCAACAACGAGTGCCGAGGCATTCCTTAATATGGATACGATCAAGATCGTAATTCTCGGTCTGATTGCATTCGCATTCGGTACAGCCGCAGGTGTACTGTTCGGTAAACTGATGTGTGTTGCAACACATGGTAAGGTTAATCCGCTGATTGGTTCTGCCGGTGTATCTGCAGTTCCAATGGCAGCCAGAGTATCACAGAAGGTCGGAGCTGAGGCAGACCCGACAAACTTCCTTCTGATGCATGCTATGGGACCAAATGTTGCGGGTGTTATCGGTACAGCCGTAGCTGCCGGAACATTCATGGCAATCTTTGGCGTAGGAATTTAAGCGATATATAATTAGGAGGAAAGAAAATGGCAGATATAGTAAAAAAACCTGTAGAGATTACAGAAACGATCCTGCGTGATGCGCATCAGTCTCTGATCGCAACCCGTATGACAACAGAGCAGATGCTCCCGATCGTTGATAAGATGGACAAGGTTGGGTATCATTCCGTAGAGTGCTGGGGTGGAGCTACATTCGATGCATCTCTTCGTTTCTTAAAAGAAGATCCATGGGAAAGACTTCGTAAATTCCGTGATGGATTCAAGAATACAAAACTTCAGATGTTGTTCCGTGGACAGAACATCTTAGGATATCGTCCATACGCAGATGATGTGGTAGAATATTTCGTACAGAAATCTGCTGCCAACGGAATCGACATCATCCGTATCTTTGACTGCTTAAATGATCTTCGTAACCTGAAGACAGCAGTTAAGGCTGCAAACAAAGAAAAAGTAGAAGCTCAGATCGCATTATCTTATACTTTAGGTGATGCTTATACATTAGATTACTGGGTAGACATTGCCAAGAAGATTGAAGAGATGGGTGCAAACTCTATCTGTATCAAAGATATGGCTGGTCTTCTGACACCGTATAAGGCAACAGAGCTGATCGGAGCAATGAAAGAAGCTGTAGATCTTCCGATCCAGCTGCATACACACTACACATCAGGTGTTGCTTCTATGACTTACATGAAAGCAGTAGAAGCTGGTGTAGATGTCATCGACACAGCAATGTCACCATTCGCACTTGGAACATCCCAGCCTGCAACTGAAGTTATGGTTGAGACATTCAAGGGAACACCTTATGACACGGGATTAGACCAGAAACTTCTGGCAGAGATCGCTGACTATTTCCGTCCAATCCGTGACGAAGCTCTTGACAGCGGACTCTTAAATCCAAAGAACCTTGGTGTTAACATCAAGACTCTTCTGTATCAGGTACCAGGCGGA
>OGUO01002478.1_pt1 | contig 11120 bp, 8 predicted proteins | sample 1553641 | NCBI WGS metagenome assembly OGUO01 (sample SAMEA2579980, study PRJEB22360) | human gut metagenome | biome: human gut; feature: human-associated habitat; material: faeces | place: Denmark | collected 2008/2010 | reverse complement strand
AAATGCCGCCGTACCTGGCGCATAAAGGCGGAGAAGCGCGGAATGTTCACCATAGACGACGTGTCGGTCACCGTAAGCGACCTGTTCGGACTGGTGCGCTCCGCTCGGGTTATAAAACTGGGACAGCAGCTGAGGATACTCCCCACGCCGGCGGAGCTGGAGCCGGGTGAAATGTCCGGCGACGCGTTCATCGGAGATATTCCGGTGCGGCGCTTCGTATTGCCCGATCCGTTCGTCATCAGCGGAGCGAGGGAATACACCGGGCGTGAACCGATGAACCGTATCCACTGGGCGCAGAGCGCGCGCTGCGGCTCGCTGATGGTATACTGCAATGAATTCACCACCGAGCGCCGGGTGCTGATCCTTCTGAATATCCAGCGGAGCTTCCACGGGGAGCGGCAGCAGATGAGCCTGCCAATGCTGGAGGCGATGATAAAGGGCGTGGCATACATGCTGGAATACTGCGCCGAAACGCACACGGAATGTGCGCTGACAGTGAATTCCGCACAGCCCGTCGTCCCGGTGCCCGGAGAGGGTTACACCCATAAAATGGACTGCCTGCGTACCCTGGCGGAACTCCCAGGCGACTGCGGCGAGCACATCGACGACTTCATTTCCGGGCTGAACCTCCGGGATTACACCGACGTGGTATTTATCAGCAGCTTCCTGGACGAAAAGTGCGGTGACCTGCTGCGCAGCCTGTCGGAGAACGGGGTCTGCGTTTCCGTGATGAGCACTGAAATAGACGATGTGGATTTCTGCGAGGTTCGGCATATCCAGAAGAGAATGCTGAGGTAGATCATGTACAAACCAATTCTGACCGCGCTGGCGGTTTTCGGGCAGTTCCTGGCGCTGTTTCCGTTCATTGTGACGGCGGAATGCGTCGGATTCGCCGAGCCGTGCTGGTGGCACTACTTCGCCATGTACGGCGGATTCGCGGCGTTTTACCTTTGCGGCAGACTGCTTTCCTGTTGGGCGAACGGAGGCGGCTTCTCAAGGAAAGTCAAGCCGTTCGTGATGTTCGTTTCCCGGGTGGGGGTGATAGTCCCCACGGCGGCTTTCTGCATTGCCGGAGGTATTCTCGGCGCGCATTCCGGGCTGTTCATGTATTATCTGCCAGGAGCGATAGCGGCGTATTTCGCCGGTTATCTCGCTGTCGGCAAGGACTACAGCGAGATATTCACCCGGGGGTGGTTCGCGGTATTCTTTGTTGCGGCGGTGCTATCCGCACTGCTTATAGGATTTACCCATGATACCGGGATCATCTCCGCCGGAATGACGCAGCTGTGCGTTTCATTCGGCGTAATGATGATAACCGCAGCGGTACTCACAAACCAGACTAACATCGACGTCCAGACCCGGCAGCGCGCCGGAGGGCATGCCGTGCTTCCGGAGGGAGTGCGCAGCTACAACGCGCTTCTTATCGGCGGCACCGGCGCCATGATAGTCGGACTGTGTCTGTTCGCCGGACCGCTTGCTTCCGGGATCGCGGCGCTGTTCCGGCTGTTCATCGGATGGATACTTTCGCTTCTGCGCGACAGCGAGGTCAACGACCCGGCGGACGGCGGTATGGACGAAAATACCGCCGGGCAGATGGACTACTTCCAGAACAGCAACCAGTTCGCACAGCTGCTGATATACGTCCTGGTGATAGGGCTTGTCCTGCTGGCGGTGAAATTCCGGCGGCAGATATGGGCGTTCATCAAGGAGATTTTCGCGCCGCTGTTCCGGGTGAATAACGAAGTTAAGTCCTCCCCTTTCGTGGACGAATTCAGCGCTAGCACCGACATGCGGCAGAGCTCCCGGACTTCCACCCGGACAGAGCGCGAACTGCTGAAAAGGTACCGCAGGGAAACCGACCCGGTGCTGAAATACCGCGAGGGGTACGAGCTGTTCCTCATGCGGCTGGGCAGGAGTGCATTCCCACAGCTGCCGACGGATACAACCACGATACACTGCGACAAGGGCGGAATGGCTTTCGGGGAGCGTATCACGAATTCCAGGATTGAAGTAATGGTGAATCAATACGACCGGGTCAGATACGGCGGCGGGGGGGCGGACAGCGCAGCGCTGGGGCAGCTGGATACACTACTAAAAGAGATAAGATAATGGAACGGAGACATCAACTATGACATTTAGAGAACTTCTTAAGACTGACGGACATATCCTGCTTGACGGCGCTATGGGCTCCGTATTACAACAGCATGGGCTGAAACTGGGCGGACTCCCCGAGGAGTTGAATTTTACCGAACCGGATCTTATCCGCTCAATTCACAAGGATTACATCGACGCCGGCGCCCAGGGAATCTACGCTAACACTTTCGGCGCAAACCGTCACAAACTCCAGAACAGCAAATACACCGTTGAGCAGATCGTTCAGCAGGGAATCAAAATTGCCCGGGAAGCCGCCGAGGGCACCGACGTCCTGGTGGGACTTGACATAGGCTCCCTGGGAAGAATGCTGCGCCCGACCGGAGATATGCCTGTGGACGAGGCTTACGACATGTTCCGGGAAGTCATGGTTGCCGGAAAGGACGCAGACTTCATCGCGATCGAAACAATGACCGATCTCATGGAAATAAAAACCGCCCTCCTCGCCGCCAGGGAGAACACCGACCTCCCGGTGATCTGCACGATGTCCTTTGAGCAGAACATGCGCACGTTCACCGGGTGCAGCGCTGCGGCAATGGCGCTGACCCTCAGCGGACTCGGCGCCGATGTTCTGGGAATGAACTGCTCCCTTGGTCCGAAGGACGCGCTCCCTATCGTTGACGAAATACTGAAATGGAGCAGCGTTCCCGTTCTTATCCGCCCGAATGCGGGACTTCCCGACCCTGCAACTAATCTCTACAACATGGGTCCGGAGGATTACGCCGAAATAATGGAGCACATCGCCGATAAGGGTGTAAAGGTACTCGGCGGCTGCTGCGGCACTACGCCGGACTATATCCGCGAGGTCGCAAAGCGCGTCAAGGAAAAGACCTGCGTAATGCCCACCCCGGAAATCCCGGCGGCGGTATGCAGCGCCTCCACCGTCGTCACCGTGGACACCGTGAGAATAATCGGCGAGCGTATCAATCCCACCGGAAAGAAGCTGTTCAAGGAGGCTCTCAAGAAGCACGACCTGGACTACATCATGCGACAGGCGCTGGAGCAGACCGGAGCAGGTGCGGAGATACTGGACGTCAATGTGGGACTTCCGGATATCGACGAAAAGGAAATGATGATCTCCGCAGTGAATGCGATACAGTCCGTAACGGACGCTCCGCTCCAGATAGACACCACTGAACTCCCTGTGCTTGAAGCGGCTCTGCGTATCGTGCCGGGAAAGCCGATCGTGAACTCCGTCAACGGCGAGGAGGAGAAGCTCCGCACGGTGCTGCCCCTGGTAAAGAAATACGGCGCCGCCGTGGTAGGACTGACCCTGGACGAGAACGGAATCCCAAAGACCGCCGAGGAGCGCTTCGCGATCGCCGAGAGGATACTTAACCGCGCGATGGAATACGGCATTCCGAAACAGGACGTGTATATCGACTGCCTGACGCTGACCGCCTCCGCCGAGCAGGACGGCGTTAAGGAAACGCTGAAAGCCCTCCGCATGGTGACCGAAAAGCTGGGACTGAAAACCGTCCTCGGCGTATCCAACATTTCTTTCGGACTGCCGAACCGCGAACTTGTAAACACCACCTTCATTTCCCTGGCAATGCAGTGCGGACTTACCCTCCCGATAATGAACCCGAATATCGCGGGAATGACCGGAGCCGTCCGTGCATTCCGGCTGCTGAGCGGATACGACCGCCACGGCGTGGAGTTCATCGAGAACTACGGCGCGGAAGTGAAGAAGCCAGCCGCCGCAGCTGTGACAGCCGACATGGATATCTCCGACGCGGTTGCAGCTGGTCTGAAAGCGGAATCCGCGGCGGCGGCGGAGAAGCTGCTCGGCTCCGGCACCGACCCGATGGAACTCATCAACGGCAAGCTGATTCCGGCGCTGGATTCCGTGGGCGCGAAATTCGAGAAGGGCACGATATTCCTGCCGCAGCTGATACAGTCAGCCGGTGCAGCGCAGGCGGCGTTCGACGTGGTGAAGAAAGCGATCTCCGAACGAGGCGGCAGCGGGGTTTCCGCCGGAAAAGTCGTTCTCTGCACCGTCAAGGGAGATATCCACGACATCGGAAAGAATATCGTAAAGACCCTGCTTGAGAACTACGGCTTTGACGTAATCGACCTCGGCAAGGACGTGGACTACCAGACCGTTGTTGACGCAGCGATAAAATACGACGTCCGCTTGGTGGGACTTTCCGCGCTGATGACTACCACGCTCAAGAGCATGGAGAACACAATAAAGCTGCTGCGCGAGAATAACGTCAACTGCAAGGTAGTTGTCGGCGGCGCGGTACTCACGCCGGAATATGCGGAGAAGATCGGCGCGGACTACTACGCAAGGGACGCAAAGGAAACCGTGGACATCGCAAGAGCAGTCTACAGCGTGAACGGATAACGGACATAAAAAAGAGGGGCGGTTTTTTTGATCCGCCCCTCCTTTTTATTTGTATGAAGTATTTACTTGAGTATCTCCTCAGCCTTTGTGTTGTCTGCGGTGATAGCGTAGTAAACAGTCGTGCCGTTTAACTTTACGAAGCAGTCATCAAACTTATACATCTCCTCGGGAGTGTAGTCCTGATAGGTTGACTTCTGGGTTTCAATACGAGATTCAAGCGCAGTCTTTACCTCGTCTGCCTTAGTCTGGCTTTCGGCAACGAATACACCGAACTCGTCCGGGAATGCGCCGGAGCCGCAGGTGTATGCGACGTAATCAGTAAGTCCGTCGGCGGTGAATCCCAGGCGGAGCTCCATGTTCTCGTCGGTGACCTCCACCATCTCCCCTGCGAACTCTACATCTGCAAGGAGCTTTTCAGCCTTTTCCTTGGCTGTGGCAGTGCTTTCAGCAGTAGCAGCAGCGGAGCTGTCGGAAGAAGTTGCAGAAGAGCTGTCGCCGGAGCCGGAGGTTCCGTTTCCGGAGCAGCCTGCCATGAGTAATGCTGCGAGAAGCGCAGCGGCTGTGAGTGTCTTTTTCATTTTTTGTCGTCCTTTCTTAAATCAGGCTCTCAATGTAAGAGAGCATTACCTTGTATGTCGCGCCCTTGAAGTGAAGTCCGTCGCTTTCTGCATATTCATGCAGGAAGTAACCATTATCATCTGAAAGAAGCGAATACATATCAATATATGTCAGTCCCTTTTCATCAGCGAGAGATTTGATGAACTTGTTGAAATCAGTGATCATTTTATTTGTGATTCCGGCATAGGAAGCGGAAGTGCTGTCGTCCGTGACCGGAGTTACCGCCAGGACGTAAACAGTGCTGTCCGGGCACTTCTTTGCGAGTTTGTCCAGCAGCGTGCGGTAGCTGTCCTCCATGGCGGAAGCAGTGGTGATTCCGTTCGAACCTAGCATGATAAAGATACGCTTGGGCTGCATTTTCACCGCGTAATCAAATGCAGTGCCAGTGCTCCCATCTCCCAGGGCGATCTCGGTGTTATAAGCCTTGTAGGGAGTGTACCCGACTGCTGCGGCAACATTCTTCGGGGAAAGCACGCCGTACAGCGAAAGTCCGGTGGTGATACTGTCGCCGATGAACAGGTCGTTCGCGAAGAATTCCTGGTCGTAGCTTTCGGAAAGTCCAGTGCTCTCGGGTTCGGACTGCTCCGGCTCGGAGGAGGTGGTTTCCTCCGGCACGGAAGTATCCTCGGGAGCGGTTGTCACAGCCGGAGTGAGAGTCCCTGCCGCCTTGGAGGAAGCCTCCGCCTCGGGAGCCTCGGTGATGTACCGCTGGATATAGCTGAGGATATATTCGTATGTCGCACTGGTGAGGTGCATTCCGTCAACTTCGTTATATTCCTGCTTCAGGCATCCGGAGTCATCGCTCATGTGCGTGTTGAGATCCAGATAGATCACACCCAGTTCGCTGCTAAGAGTCTTAAGGTATTCGTTGAAGGAACGCACATTGTCGTTGCCAAATCCTGCGCTCGCCGCCGCACTGCTGTCAGCCGTCAGCGGAGTGATGGAGCAGCAGTAGATCACGGAATCCGGGCACGCCTCCTCAAGCTTGACCATAAGGTCGCGGAAGCTTCCCTGCATTGCGTTCGGGGAAGAAAGGCCGTTGAACCCCAGCATGAGGAATATGCGCTGCGGCTGCATTTTCTCCGCGTAAGAAAGCGCAGTTCCGCTGCTTCCGTCGCCAAGGGTGATGGCCTCGGCATGCGCCTTGTAGGGCGTCAGGCTAACGCTTGCAGCAACGTTCGACGGGTCAAGCTTGGCGTAGTCGGAAAGTCCGACCGCAATACTGTCGCCGATGAACAGGTCCTTGGAGAAGAAGCCCTTGCTGTAATCCGCCGACCCGAAATCCACGTCGGTGAACTCAGGTTCCGGCTCTGAGGTAGGCTCCGCTGATTCCTCCACCGTGGCTTCAACAGTCGGCTCGGAGGGCGTGGGCTGATTCTCTGGCTTGCTCTTCCACACGTTCAGCAGAACGATCAGCGCAGCGACAACCAGAACAAGTCCCACGGACATAGCGATCAGCATTATCGCCTTTTTTGACAGACCAGATTTTTTCCCGCTTCTGACGGGAGGTCTTTTATTTGATTTCTTTGTCATTATTTTCTCCCAATTATACATTTGTTTATTCCGAAAGCCCTGCCAGCAGGAACACTGCCGGAGAGTTCCAGTAGATGGTAACCTCGTTGAGGGAATAGCACTCCATGTTATCTGAGTAGCACTTCATCGGCGGAGTTCCCTCTGGTATCAGCTCCTCTGCGAACTTGTCGTCCCTGTGGCTGTCCGGACCGCCGCTAACCAGTCCCGGGAAACACTCCTCGATTTTATCTGCGAATGCCTGGCGGTGATGGGGGTAGTTCACGCAGAAACTCCCCACGCCGGTAACAAAGCTGTACCCTGTGGCATTCACGCCGAGCAGATAATCCAGCTGCATTTTCGCGTACTTGCGGAATCTGGGTCTGCCAATGACGGAATTCCCCTCCAGCCAGTCCGCGATGAGAAATATCATGCCGTTTGTGAGCACCTGCATGTTGCTCCCCCAGTGGAAATCTTCCGGAGTGAGGGATACTCCCCAGCCGCTCCTGTCGCAGACAGCCGCGAGGGTTTCCGCCCGGGAGATGAAATCCTTGTGGAGCAGGTTCAGCATGGAACCGCCTGCTCTTCCGCTCAGCAGGAGCGACACCGCGCCGAATCCGCCCACAGAAGCAAATCCCAGGGCAGTCCGTGGGAAATCCGTCTGGATAAGTGCGAGCAGCTTCGTGTAGTAGCGCTCCTCCCCGGTGGCTGAGAACAGCTCTGCCGCTGCCCAGAACCGGTTATCAATGTCGGAATGCTCACCGTAAACTCCGGTGCCGCACCCATCGGGATTCGAAAATCCGACGAACTGGGGATTCCTCTCCAGCCAGTCGTAGGCGGCAAGGGAGCACTTCATCAGCCAGTCGGCGAAAACTCCGTCGTACTTACGGTACACTGTGGAAGCCAGCGCAGTTATTGCGGCGAAATCCGCCGTGGCGCTGGAGGAAACCGGCAGCACATACATCTGCCCGTGATCGTCCTCCGGCATGACGAAATCCGCGTGCTGGGCTGTGGTAGCCTTGTGCCATACCGCGCCGTCAAACCGCTGCATTTTCAGCAGCCACTCCAGCTCATAGCGGCACTCTATAAGCACATCGGGCATATACGACGGCTTTCCGGGGATATTCAGATCCTGCCGCCGGAACGCCTTGGGATACAGCTTCCAGCCGTAAAGGAGATGTGCGAGCGCCGTTGCCGCAGCAGTGGTGTATCTTCCGTAGTCGCCGGCATCATGCCAGCCGCCGGATACCTCCAGCGAAACCGAGTGGTTCTCCCACAGGAGAGCGCGGCCGCAGTGGCACTTGCCGTGAGTCCACTGACCGGCGTACTGCGGCAGGAGTTCGCAGCCGCAGCGCTGGAAGTAGAACGCCTTCATGCACTTGTCGAAGCAGTCGCTGTACACGTCGTCGCGTATTTCAAAGGGCTCTGAGCATTCGCCGCCGGATACCACGCGGTACTTCCCCGGGGTTTTAAGTCCCGAGAAATCCGCACGCCAGGTATCATCGCCGGAAGCCTCGTCGTGCCCGGCGGATACCACGCTGCCGGACAGCACCTGCATTCCGCTTTGATCAACCACGGCAAAATATGATGCCGGGAATGTCAGCACGGCGAACTTTTCGTCCCCGGGTCTGTACCCTGCCTGGTCAACGAAAATCTTTATAGGCGGTTCAAGCATTTCGGGACGGGGATTTTCTATTTCATCATTGTTCATGGTAATGACCTCGTTCATTATCATGGGCGGATTTCCGGTCTGCCCATACACATTTATTCTACCACAATACCATAAATCTGTCAATATAAAAATGTAATCAGAACTGCATTTCCTGTCTTTATTCGCATTCTCCCCCACGCAAAACACCCCCTGGCTCATGTCAGGGGGTGTGTGAAGTATAATGCCCGGAATCAGTCCTCGTCGTCAGCCTCGGGAGCGTCCCAGTTATGGTACACGTTCTGAACGTCATCGTTGTCGTCGAGGGCTTCCAGGAGGAGTCCCATCTTCTTGATCTGGTCCTCGTCGGTGAGAGTGGTGTATGTAGAGGGAACCTGCTCTTCCTCAGCAGAAACAACCTTGTAGCCCTTCTTGCCCAGTTCCTCGGCAACTGTGGAAACTACGGAGGGGTCTGTGGTTATCTCAACAACGCCGTCCTCGAAGCTGAAGTCATCGCCGCCGGCTTCCAGGATATCCTCCATTGCCTTGTCCTCGTCGATATCTCCGTCCTCGTTGTCGAGCACGATGATTCCCTTGCGGGAGAACATGAAGGACACGCAGCCGCTGGCGCCCATGTTTCCGCCGAACTTGTCGAAGTAATGACGGATCTCGCCTGCGGTACGGTTTCTGTTATCGGTAAGACACTCAACGATAACCGCAACTCCGTTCGGGCCGTAGCCCTCATATACGCAGTCCTCATAGTCGTTCTTCTCTGCGCCGCCGGCTGCCTTCTTCAGCAGTCTGTCAATGTTGTCGTTCGGGATATTGTTGCTCTTTGCCTTCTGAACAAGCGCATAGAGTCTGGAATTGTTCGCCGGGTCAGCGCTTCCGGTTTCCTTAATGCAAACGAGAATCTCACGGCTGATCTTGGTGAATACCTTTGCTCTTGCGCCGTCCTTCTCGCCCTTCTTGCGCTTGATGGTGCTCCATTTTGAATGTCCTGACATAAGTTCTTTCTCCTTATTCTGTATTTAATTCAGTCCAGCTTCTGGAAGCCCTTTCCCAGGACCTCGCTCGCGCCGGTAATAATTACAAATGCATTCGGATCCGTCTGCTTGACGATCCGCTTTACCTTGACGTACTCGTTCTTGTGGACGGCAATGCACACGACCTGCCTGTCCTCGCCGCTGTAGGCGCCCTCGCCCTTGAGCAGCGTAACTCCGCGCTTCTGCTTCAGCAGTCTGTCGGCTATCTCCTGCGGCTTCTCCGAGAAGATCATGAGGAACTTTCCCTCCAGACCTCCGTAGACAAGCGCGTCGATCACCTTCGACTGCACAAATACAGATATGATCGCATACAGCACAACGTCAAGGTTCTTGTACACGATATAGCCGCTGAGCGCGACGCCGGCATTCACCAGGAATGATATCTGTCCCAGTTTTATCTCCGGCTTAAAGCGGTTGATTATCTTGTTGATTATATCAGTACCGCCGGTGGTTCCCTCCCGGGCGTAGACGATTCCCAAACCGGCGCCCATCAGCAGTCCGCCGAATATCGACGCAAGAATTCCTCCGCCGTTATCCGCGATATACACCGGAACATTTTTCAGCAGGTAATCCGTCATGATGGACAGCGACGCAACGCCGACCAGCGTCTTTATCATCGTCGTCCGGTTGAGCAGGAAGAATCCTGCGATCAGCAGCGGAATGTTGATCGCGGCTATCAGCGTACCGATATTCCAGTCCGTGACATAGCTGATTATCGTCGCAACGCCCGTGACTCCGCCCGGGGCGATGTTGTTGGGCGCCGTAAAACAGTGGACTCCCAGCGCATACACGCCGGAACCAACGATTATTACAATGATGTCAATGACCCAGCGCCATACGGTTTTTGAAGTCTGTGACATAGCACCTCCACTAGATGGGGAGCGCCTCGCATATCGCCGCGAACAGCGTTTCAATGCGCTCCTGCTGCCCTGAAAGGCTCAGGTATCCGAACAGAGTTTCCAGCGCGGTCGCCCGGCGGTATTCCGACGGCTTGGCGCTCTTGGGGACGGATATTCCCCCGGCGTTTCTGCCGCGGCGGAGTATGTCGGCTTCCCTCTCGGTAAGCATGGGTTCGATGACGTCCACCGCCTTTGACTGGTAGGAAGCCCTCACCTGCTCGACCGCAAGGTCATGCAGCCGCCCTGCGTTCGTATTTCCCCTCAGCACGACCTCGCGCCGCACCAGGAGCTCATACACGCAGTCGCCGTAAAACGCCAGAACATTCGGGCTGTATGCGCCCGCTTCATGCTCGGACAGTACTGTTAAAGCCATTCCATCAACCTTTCAGTATGTAGTATACACAGCTGTATTCCTCGCAGTGCGCCTCGAAAATCCCGTGCTCCTTCCGGAGTTCGCTCATTCCCAGCGACACGCTGCTGTCGTCCTTGTGTATCCCGGCGTATTTCTCCGCGGCGGAAATCAGCGGTTCGTAATACCCCTTCTGCCAGTCGGATTTCGGCGCGATGTAGAAGTCCTGCACATGCCAGCCCATTTCCTTTGCGAGAACCAGCACCTTGTCCAGCGGAAGGATCCTGCCGAATCTCCTCTGGCAGAACATCTTCGTGTCCGGCGAGGGTTCCGTGAGCCAGCCGACAGTGCGGTAAACCAGGGTGCCTCCCATGGCAAGCTTCGCCCGGAGCTGCTCCAGTCTTTGCTCGCAGCCGTCAAAATCTACAATGCCGTTGTACCAGATGAGGTCGTAGCTTCCGTCCTCACCCGGCAATTCAAACTGCTGGACTGCCGAGGCGTCCAGACCGGCTTTTCTGGCCCTCCGCCCCCCGGTCTTCTCAATTATGTG
>OGUO01002477.1_pt1 | contig 11123 bp, 11 predicted proteins | sample 1553641 | NCBI WGS metagenome assembly OGUO01 (sample SAMEA2579980, study PRJEB22360) | human gut metagenome | biome: human gut; feature: human-associated habitat; material: faeces | place: Denmark | collected 2008/2010 | reverse complement strand
ATTCGGCGCACTCTACCCATTTTCCCTTTTCAAACCGGTTTTTATAGGTTCCCATGACATATCCGGCAATTTCTGCCGTTCTACTTGTAAAACAATTCAAGAGAGAAAAAGGTTGCAGGATTCGAAGAATTCTGCCAAAAAATATTCATGACCCGCTGACTAGATTTTTGTCATCGCCAGGAAGCTTTTCGCCTTGTTCACCAGCACCCTGTCGTTGTCGTAGGCGAGGACTGTCAGCGCCTGCCCTATCTCGAACCAGCGCGCTTCGGCGATCTCGCTTTCCTGCTTCTCGCAGTCGAATGTCAGCGCCCTGGCGAGGAAGTACACCACTTCCTTGGTGATATCCCGGCGCGGATTGAACACGATCACCTCCCGGAAGGACGGATCGTCCACGGAAACGTCAATGTTGGTTTCCTCCTTGATTTCGCGGATCGCGGTCTGGATCTCCGTTTCCCCGGGCTCGATGTGACCCTTCGGGAACGACCAGCAGCCGGATCTGACGTGCTTTATCAGCAGAATTTCGGTATTCCCGTGGCGCTTGCGATAGACCACTGCGCCGCAGGATTTCTCATAATTCATGCTCCGATTTTTCCTTTCCCTATATACTATATAAATATAATGCGTGAGTTCGCGGCGGCGAACTTATATGCAAGGCATTTTTATCTACAGATATTATAGCATATATGCTCGCTTTTGTCACCCCCTTTTATTCCTCAGGGCGCATTCTTATGTAAAATTCAATGCGAATGTAAAAAAAATAGCATCTGTTTTTATGTGGATTGTGCACAATGAAGCTTTTAAAAACGCTGTTGATTTTCAGCAAAAATGACGGCGGTTTTTCAAATCTGATTTTTAGTGATTATTACAAAAAGAAAACGATTAAAATACATTTATTTACAATTTTCCGGGCTGTGACCGATTGATTACAAAATGGTTACAAAAGGGATTTGTGAAAAGTACACAAAAATGACTGTTGGAGTTCGTTTGACATTGACGAAGAAAAGGGCTATAATACAAGCACTGCCGCAGGAGTGCGGCGGTGACAGCTTTGCTGTGCGCGCAAATATCACTGCGAAAGCCGAAAGATATATACACGGCTTCGAGATCATGCAATGCTCTGTTGGGGACAGTGCGTTTGCTCCAGCCGAGGACTTTCCCCAAAGTCCGACGCTGTACGGAAGTTACACCCGGAAACGGGACGATTGCCGGGACGGCATGGGTAACTGCTCAGGAGGCAAATATGAAACCGCAGATAATCAACGCCAAAATGAACCGCCTTATTTTCAGAGGCAGGCTCGTAAAGGCTGCAATCTTCGCTGCCACGATCTTCATGGTAGCGGTCATGACAGGCTCTATCTATCTCAGGGACAGAGTCTACATCACGGACAACGGCGTAACAAAAGAGCTGATGACATCTGAAACCGATGTCTATGCAATACTCAGAATGGCAAGCTATCAGCTGGGCACTAACGACAAGGTGTCCTATGAGGCTACCAGCAGCAACACCGCTTACATCACCATCTACCGCGCATTTGACGTGAACGTCAGCGTGGACGGCGAAACAAGGACGGTTTCCGTTATCGACGGGACTGTCGGAGAGATACTCGACAAGGCAGGCGTTACCCTGGGCGAATTTGACGAGGTGTCATGTCCCCTTACGGACAGCGTATACGAGGGAATGGACATCGTTATCACCCGTGTGGAATACGTCACCCGTGAGAATTTCTCTGAGATCGCCTATGATATTGAATACATCGACAACACCAACCGTGCCATCGGCACCGACGCTGTGATAACCCCCGGCGTACCCGGGAAGAGGGTCTACACCGTCAGGGAGAAGTATGTTGACGGAAAGCTGACCAGCCAGGAGCTTATCAGCGACGAAGTCACCGAGCAGCCTGTCACCGAGGTGGTCGAGAGAGGTACGGCGCTGGCTGTTCCTTACTCCAAGATGGAGGACTCCGACGCGCTCACTCTGGTGGACGGAATTCCGCAGGAATACACCCGCGTTATCTCCGGCAAGGCGACAGCCTATACCGCCGGCCGCGGCGCCTACACCGCCAGCGGAAGAAAGGCGGAGATCGGCACCTGCGCGGTGAATCCGAACGTTATCCCCTACGGAAGCAAGCTGTACATCGTTGCCCAGAACGGCAGCAGGGTCTACGGCTACGCAGTTGCGGCGGATACCGGTATTGCCCTGATGGACGGCACCGTAGCGATCGACCTCTACTTCGGCAACAGGGAGGATCACTACTACGACAGCTGCGCATGGGGCGCTGTTCAGGTTGATATCTACGTCCTTGAAGAGGGCAACGGCTGACAGGCAATTCGGAATTAGTAATTCATGATCCGGAATTATGGTGTCGCCTTCGGCGATGGATTTAAATAAAAGGGCTGCGAGATCTCGCAGCCCTTTTATTATTTGCACTTTTGTATTATGTTTTTTGCAGGTTCATAGTCCGGGTCTGTGCGGAGAATATCTTTTGCGATCTTCAGGGCGTATTCCTCCGGCATGATTTTCTCCGGCAGCCCATAGAAAAATAGCAGGAACTTTTTGGCGTCTGTATCTGGATTTATACGATACATTTCCCTTGCATGATAAAATGCGATATTGTACGCGCCTGTCAGCCAGCACATCTGTATCAGTACTTCGGCTGCAAGCATGTGGTTATAACTTGTATTATCCAGAGATATGAGGTATTCTGCAAATCCTAATACACATATGCTGTCAGTCAGGCTTGCTTCTTCGATCAGCAGATCTCTTTGTTCTGCCCGGGAAAGCTGGTCGAACAACGCTTTGGCTTCATGGTATTGCGCTTTACGGATCAAAATAATTATGTTTTCCATATTACTCTTCGGTGGGTATCTCTTCCGTGCTGTCGGCGGTTTCCTGGGTCAACTCCGGAGTGTTAACGGTTATGTAGACCTCGCAGCGGTCGGAGTCCGTTTCGGCGGCGAGCCAGTTCCTGATGTGCGCGGTCAGCGCTTCGTCCGTGGAGTCGGAATCCGCTATCAGCACTTCGTAATTGCCATTGGAATCGGTGAGGCTGCCGCAGCGGATATTGGTCAGCTCCGGGAATACCTTCGCCGCCTTTTTCGCAACGTCCGTGTGGTCTATCGTGTTCCTGAGGGTGGAGTTCTCGCTTTGCAGGGAGCTTATCGTCTGCTCCTGCTCCGCAAGCTGGCTTTCCAGTTCGTTTATGTGGTTCTCCTGGAGGGCTATGGTTATCTTGTCGGTGTTGTCCGCGTCCTCGGGGAGGTCTATCATCTGGTTCTGGGTGACGTTCAGCGTGTAGCCGTCAAGCCCGTATTTCGGCATTTCCATCTGGAGCATGGCGATGACGTCGTCGGATATCGGCGTGCCTACCAGGGATACGGATACGGTGCGCGCGCTCTTGTCGGCGCTGGATTTCACCACCGTGGTCCCGGAGAACACGAACTCGTTGTTAAGGTAGCTGGAGATGTTGTTGTCCATCACGGAGCTGACTACGGTGGTCGCGCCGAAGAATACGCTGGGGACGGCGGCGACTATCGTTATTGCGGCGATGGCGAGGTTGATCTTCTTCTGCTTCTTTTCGCTGAGATTGCGGTGGTAGGGCACGCGCAGCATCATCGTGACGATCATTGTCGAGAGCGAGATGAACAGCGTATTTATCAGGAACAGATAGAACGCGCCCAGGAAGAACGAGGGCTGCCCGGAGGCGATACCATAACCGGCAGTGCAGAGCGGCGGCATAAGCGCGGTTGCGATCGCCACGCCGGGGATAACGTTGCCCTTTTTCTCACGGGTGTTGCCGATGGCGCCGGCGATTCCTCCGAAGAGGGCGATGAGTACGTCCCAGATGGTGGGGCTTGTCCGGGCTATCATCTCGGCGGTGGGGGTATCCAGCGGAGTTATCAGAAAATACACCGTGGAGCTTATCAGGCTGATAACGACCTGCGTACAGAAGCGTATAAGCGCCCGGCGGAGCAGCCGCAGATCCCTTACCGCGAGGGAATATCCCATCGTCATGATTCCGCTCATCAGCGGCGATATCAGCATCGCGCCGATTATCACCGCGGTGGAGTTCATGTTCAGCCCTATGGAGGCTATCAGCGCAGCCAGGCACAGTATCCACATGTTGGGACCGTGGATCACTGTGTTCTCCAGCATCATCTCATCTATTTCCTCGTAGCTCATCATTCCATCGTGCATGTTCAGCATGTCGCCGATGAACTTGCGAAATCCGCTGCGGCGCTGTTTTATGTCCTTGTGTACCGCCTTGTCTATCTGGTCGGCTTTTTCAGTTTCTGTGCTCATTTGGTACCTCTCTGTCGCATTATTGTACTCCATTAATTATAACACCCTGGGAATACTCTGTCAACTTTTCCGGCTGGAGTTATTGCACATTTATTTCACCGGCGTATATTTTGCCGGAGCAGTTATGCTAAAATTGCATTAATGAGAAAAAATGCAAAAAAATATTTACAAGCGGCGTGAATAGTGATATAATATATATGTATATAAATCGCATGTTCCGCTTACGGACCATGCAGGAAAGGATACACTATCATGGATATCAGAATCGAAAAAACGACAAATCCCAAGCAGAAGCCTGCTGACGAAACCAAGCTGGGCTTCGGTCATATCTTCACCGACCACATGTTCATCATGGACTATGACGTTGGTCAGGGCTGGCATGACGCACGAATCGTGCCCTACGGTCCTATCGAACTTATGCCGTCTGCTATGGTCCTCCACTATGGTCAGGAGATCTTTGAGGGCATGAAAGCCTACAGGACTCCCTCCGGAGATATTCAGTTCTTCCGTCCCGAAGAGAACTTCAAGAGAATGAACGTTTCCGCTGAGCGTCTGGTTATCCCCCAGATCAACGAGAAGGACGCCCTCGAGGCACTTCACAAGCTCGTTGAGATCGACAAGGACTGGGTTCCGCATATCGACGGCGCTTCCCTGTATATCCGTCCGTTCATCTTCGCGGCTGACCCGTTCCTCGGCGTACGCCCCGGCGAGAAGTACTACTTCATGATCATCATGAGCCCCTCCGGCGCTTACTACAGCACAGGCATCAACCCTGTAAATATCTACGTTGAAACTAACTACGTCCGCGCAGTAAGAGGCGGTATGGGCTTCACAAAGACCGGCGGCAACTACGCTGCTTCCCTTGCAGGTCAGGACGAGGCTCACAAGCAGAACTACTCCCAGGTACTGTGGCTCGATGGCGTTGAGCGTAAGTACATAGAGGAAGTCGGCGCAATGAACATCATGTTCGTTATCGACGGCGAGGTAGTTACTCCGTCCCTCCAGGGCAGCATTCTTTCCGGTATCACCAGAAAGTCCGCCCTTGAGCTGTGCAGGAAGTGGGGCATGAAGGTTTCCGAGCGCCGCATCACTATCCAGGAGGTCGCTGACGCTTACGACGCAGGCAAGCTGGACGAGGTATTCGGCACCGGTACCGCGGCTGTTGTTTCCCCTGTAGGTCACCTCAAGTGGGGCGACAAGATCATGGAGATTGGCGGCGGTAAGATCGGCCCGATCACCCAGAAGCTCTACGACACTATGACCGGAATGCAGTACGGTAAGATTCCGGACGACATGGGCTGGATCGAGAAACTCTGATAGATAAACAAATTGGATAATCCCACGCTGGTATAACTATGTGTATATCAGCGTGGTTTTTTATACCGATGTCCGGGGGTAATTATATATGAAGAAAATACTGGCGGTAATACTGGCGGCGCTGACGATCATGGTTTCGGGGTGCTCCGGGGCGCTGTCGGAGCAGGAATACTGTGACAGGTTCTTTGACAGCTACTGCTCATTTCTCACTGACGTGAGGGTGATTTCATCGGAATTCTCGAAAATCCAGGACGGCGGCAGCGGGGACTGCGACTGGGACAAGGTGAAAACTTCCGCGATATCCGCCCGGAGCAGCCTGGAAGCCATAGAGAAGCTGGCTCCGCCGGAAAAATACAGCGCGCAGCACAGCGAGATGATGGAGAAAATAAGCGGCAACAAGAACTGGTGCGACATAGCAGCGCAGGTGGCAGACGACAGGTCCGCAACGGAAGAAAAACTTGATGAGCTGAGGGACTCCGTGTTCGAGAAGTCGTTCAATTCTGCGGCGGTGGCTCTGATTATCCAGATGAAGGAAGATGGACTGGAATTGAAGTAACGGCTGATTTTACGGAGATTTGGAGGGAAAATGGCTAGAAAGATTATTGCCCTGGTGCTGGCGGCGCTTATGCTGGCGGTTTCCGGCTGCTCGGGGCAGCTGACCGAGGAGAAATACTATGAGAAGCTGACGGATAATATCCGGGAATACCTCGCCCTGTCGGACGATGTTTCGGCGCAGTCGGAGCTTGGCTCCGCAAGCGACGCGTCCCAGCTGAGCGCGGCACTCGACCGTGCTGAGAAGCCGCTGAACGCGATCATGGCGCTGAATCCGCCGGATTCGCTGAGCGAGAAGCACCAGGAGCTGTGCAACGGTCTGGAACTACAGAAGCTGTGGCTGGGGGGGATCCGGCAGGCGATAGCAGACGGCTGGACGATAGATTCCACGATGGCGGTCGAGGCGGCGAAAAACAGTGATTTCAGCGTTACTGCGCTGGAGATGATGGAATACTACTGGGTGAATATCTATACCGGCAGCGGACTGACGGTGGGTACGCCGACTGCGGAGGACTGAAAAAGCAGTCGGTTATAGATGAAAAGGGCGGAGATTGATTCTCCGCCCCTTTTGATATTATCGCCGCAGACGATACAATAATTCCGAATTGCGCATTCCGAATCAATCATCAGTCTTCGCCAAGTTTCAGCGCCTTGTTGATGTTTATCTTGCGTATTATGCTTCCAAGCACCATGAATCCGCCGATGAGCATTACCGCAATGATCACATACATCTTTATGTAGTCCCCGGCGTCCCCGTGTACCCGGAACGGCGGTACCTGGTCAGCCGCGTCATACATAGTGCGGAACATCGGCACGAACATGTCGCTGGCAATACCGCCGATCACGAATCCCATGGCGATGGACACAAGGCTCACCAGCAGCTGTTCCCAGCCCAGGGTCGCTATTACCTCCCGGAAGGTCACGCCCATCGCCCGGAGCACGCCGAACTGCAATGTGCGCGATCTGATCGAGATTATCCAGTAGATGAGGAATCCGATGACCGTCATCAGCATGATTACCACGAATCCCAGTGTGAGCGCGCCGTTCATTCCCTGAAGCTCCGGGTCCGTTTTTTCCTCGATGAGCAGCTGGCTGCTGTCGATCACGCGCTGTAATTTAAGGTGCTTTGCTTCAATATCCGCGTAGAGAGCTTCGCTCGTCGCACCGTCCTGCATTTTCAGCCATATCTGGTAGGGCTGAAGCTCAGTTACGCGGCGCAGGTAGTTGTAGTTGCACACCAGGAAATCCCGGACGCCGGTTTCGCCGGTGCGGTCGTCAAGTACTACCGCTTCGCTGGGGTTTATCCCCGGCCAGTAATCCACGAATGCCAGCACGGTGAGATCAACGTAGTCGTTGCCGCCGATCTTCACAGAGATCACATCGCCGAGCTGCACGCCCTTCTGTTCCCAGCTGCTGGAGGCAAGTACGCCGGGCTTGAAATCCACAAGGGCGGAGCAGTAGTTCCACCAGTGGACGGGCAGCAGGTCGTTCCGGAACCAGGCTGTCTGGGAGAACTTGCCCGGCTCTATCGCCATCAGATCCACGTTGTTGGACTGCACCGCGCCGCTTGTTGCTTTGGCGTCAGTGCGCAGCACACGGGTGGCGGTTTCCACTCCGGCGAGATTCTCGTAGTCGTCCATGTCTATCTCGACGTAGCTGGTGTCGTCCTCCACGCTTTCCAGCCGCCAGTAGGCGTCTATTACCACGTCTGCGCCGGTATTGTAGTAGATACGGTCGGAGCGGCTGTTGTTTATCGCCCGGGCGGTGTTCGCAGAGAATATTCCCAGTGCGAACGTCACGGACAGAAACAGCATGAGGAATCGCTCCCTGCCGCCCTGGGAACGTGCCACGGAGGTTATCGCAATATACTGCGGCACTGACCAGAACCGCTTACCTATATAGTAGATAAGGCGGAGCAGGTAGGGGTAGATTCTGATGAACAGAAGCCCCGCACCCATGATGAACATGGTGGAGAACACGAAATACAGCGGATTTATCGTCCCGTCGCTGACGTAAGTCCCGTCTGCGAAAAGGCGCTTTATGCTGCGCGCGGTGAGAAAATACCACACAAGCGAACCGGCGATCAGCATGATATCTATGCACAGCTTCTCCCACAGCGCCATCTTTACGACCTTCGCCTTGCTCTGCTTGTATTTCACGATGGAGAGCTTGGACGCCGGGATTATCGGCAGCATGGTGGTGACAAAGAATATCACTATCGCAATGAGCGCGTATATGAACGCGTCCAGGGTGAGCTTCGCAGAAAGCCCCGTACGGTTGACGAACTCCAGGAATCCGTTGGATACTCCCAGGAAGTTACACAGGAGCAGCCCGATGAAGGGGGCGATGATGAACGTCGCAAGTCCCAGGACTCCGGCTTCCATCGCGTATATCGCAAATATCTGCTTCGAGGACGCGCCGCGGCTCTTGAATACGGCAATCTCGTTCTTTTCCTGCTCGACGTTCAGCTGGGATACCATGAACAGGTAGAACGCCAGCATTACGATGGTGGGTATCTGGAGTATCCACAGCATGGATTTCAGATTCGCCGCACGCACCGCGTATTCCGACAGAATATCGCTTATACCCATGGAGAAGCTCATTCCGGCGTCGGAATATACCTGGCGGTCGGATTCTATCGCCTTGGTGATGGAGCTGAGGTCGTTCAGGTCCATCTTCTGATAATCGAAAGAATAGCGGCACTCTGCGCTGCTGAGAGTCGTGAGTCCCGTGCTGAGGTAATCCCCCAGGAGAGTGTCGTAATCCATGAACAGCGCGTTGAGGTAGTTCTCCATCGTTTCCGACCAGTAGCTGTCCGTTTCGCTGGACTGCTGGAATACTCCCACAACGGTGACGGTTATCGGCTCGGCGGCGTTGAAGAAGCTGTTCTGGAGCTGATAGGTGCCGCCGCAGGAAACACCCAGGGTCTTGAGGCACTCCTCGTTGCACACTATCTCAAAGGAGCCGTCCGGCTGCTGCCCCGGCTCGTACATCCTGCCCTGGATAAGCTCCGCATGGTCCGCAAGCCCTGTCATGCCCGTCACCTTTACCCTGGCGGTCTTTCCGGTGATGAGGTACATGAATCCGTCTATGACGATAGTCTTGCTGTTCGCCTGGGGGATATTTATTCTTGAGGTGCGGTCGTTTACCAGGTCGTTCATCGCCTGAACCGTTGAGCGGCGCTGCTCGTTGGAATCCTTCACGGATATCGAGCTTGTCACGATGTATTCGCCGGGATAAAGCCCGGTTTCATTCTGGTATGCCTGCATGTCCTTTATAAGTATACGCTGCAGGGAGGAGTCCATGTAAATGGGCACGGTGCTCATCATTCCGGCGGCAAGCAGGAATCCGATGAACAGGCAGAGCACCATCCAGCGAGTGCTCCGCATTTTTCTGAATAATAAAGTAAGCAATGTCTATACCCCCATCAGCGTACAACTACGCGGTCGCCGGCTTTCAGCCCGGTGAGTATCTCCGCTTCGGTGGCATTGGTTATTCCCACGGTGACATCAACGTCAATCTTGTTGTCGTTTTCGTCCAGTATGGAAACGTAGCTGCGGTCACCGTCAGTCTTGACAAGTGTTTTGGATATCACCACAGCGTTCTCGTGGGCGGCGAATACGGCGGTGATATCCGCAGTCATTCCGACGCTGAGAAAGCTCGGCTGTTCCCCGGTGAACTCGCACCAGATGGAATCCGTGTTGCCCAGGATGTCCGGGAAGTCGTCGTAAACTCCTTCAGTGGTGTTGGTGGGAGTCTTTGCGACATAGCCCGGGAAATCCTCACCGTCAACGGTTATCGTCACCTCCTCGCCGAGAGGAAAGGACTTAAGCTGGGACGATGTGTACTGTACCGAAAGCTGCGTGGGGTCGATTATCTTTACTATAGTCTTATAGGCGGTCACGGCGTCGCCGGGATTCAGACTTTGGATATAGCATACCTGCCCGGACATTCCTGCGTAGATACGGGACTGGTTCAGACGGCGCTGGTATTCGTCCAGGGTGTTCTGCTCCATCTCCAGGGTCAGGCGGTCGTCCGCAGAACCGGTGCGGTTATAGGCAAGCTGAGCTTTTTCAACTATCAGCTGCTGCTGTTCATATAAATAGGGAAGATCGCCGGTGTCCAGCTCCGCCAGCAGGTCGCCCTTCTCCACGAACTGACCTGCGGTGACATAGATCGTCTTTATTGTGCCGCCGCTTTCCGGGAATCCGGCATTGAACTGGGTCTTGCATACGACATAGCCGGTTGCGGTTATCTTGTCCTCGATGGTTTTCTGCTTGGCGGTGTAGGTGGAATATGCTATATCCTCAACGGCAACTGTCGGGGGATCAAGGAGTTCCTCTTCTGCAGGGAAGAAGAAGCAGCCGGAAAGGCTGGATACGGATAGAAGAAGTGCCGCGGACATTATTAATTTGCGTTTCATAGAATAATACCTCTTATATAGTAAAAAAGAATACATAAATACTATAACATAAAAAAGGGAAAAAGAACAGTAGGAAATGGACAAAAACGGCACATTAGATAAAAAAGAATTAGTTGTTTGTGGAAAAGCACCGATTGAAAGGAGAAAAGCAAATGGCAAGGGCGGTGTTATGGTTAAATTGCTGTAAAAGATTTCAATAAAGTTGAATGTTGTGCATATATGTTACATATCCGAAAAAAATAAAGAAATTTGCGAAAAAAGGGTTGACTTTCGAGGAAAAAGGTGATATAATATACAAGCCGTCAGAGATGAGGGCACGAAAACTTAAAAAATCACAGAAAAGTTCAAAAAACTTTGAAAAAAGTTTTGAAAACCTCTTGACAAGCTCAAGAGAATGTGATATAATAAATAAGCTTTCGAAAAGAAAGTCGCTTCTTGAAAGTTCGACAAGAAAGTTCAAAAAACTCTGAAAAAAGTTTGAAAAACCTCTTGACAAACTCGAAAAGATGTGATATAATAACAAAGTCGTCT
>OGUO01002476.1_pt1 | contig 11126 bp, 10 predicted proteins | sample 1553641 | NCBI WGS metagenome assembly OGUO01 (sample SAMEA2579980, study PRJEB22360) | human gut metagenome | biome: human gut; feature: human-associated habitat; material: faeces | place: Denmark | collected 2008/2010 | reverse complement strand
CCGAGCCTGGCATATTGCCGCATCGGCTTCCTGTCGCTCGATCACTTTTGTCCGCTTCGGGGATTTTGCTTTTGGGACGTAGGGGATTTCCTTATAGTAGCCGTAGGTCCGGCAGCAGTAAATCAAATCAAACGCCAGCAAATGTAGGCTGCGCTCCTCCGCACAATAGCCGTCCCTGCGGAGCTTGTCGAAATGCTTTCGGAGGAATTCAGGATGCGCTTTCAGACGCTCCACGATTTCATCGCACATTTGGTAGTATTTGCTCAGGTCAAAGCTTCCGCCGGACCCGATGTCAAATCCGTATTCTCCATAGGCAGCCATCTGGGCGGCCTCGCTGTACTTGTAAATGTAATTGTCCTCCGGTGCATACATGGCCAGATACGCAGAGGCTGCGTGCCGATCGTGCTTAAAGGACCAACTGCCCGGATAATAGGCAATGCGTAGCCGTTCCATTCCGTCCAGGAACTGATCCATATGTTCCTGCCGAAGCTTCAGATCACCGTGGTCCTCGGCAAAGAGAACATCGCAGAACAGGTGCTCCACTTCGGCAGAATCCTTTTCGCAGAGCTTCACGACGGCGTCCCGGGGATGCATACGGCTGTTGTCGATCAGGACCGAAAAGTCCTTTGTGGCAGCATTGAAGCGGGAAGCAAAATCGGGATGATCGTTTCGGAACCACTCCCGCTGGAAGGTCTTTAAGGCCCTCCACTTAAAAATCTCATCATGCTCACTGCCATAAAGGGTGTCCATATTCTCCTCATAGAGATGGATGAGTTCGTCTAAAATCGCTGCATTCATTTACTGATCTCCCACACAAATGTCACGCTGTCGCTGATATCGATGTCGTCCGGCTCGATTTCAATACGGGTGGGTGCGGCACTGGCCATTCTCATGCAATCGTCCTCCATATCATACTGAGTTTGGGAAAACAGATGCAGCTCGCCCCAATTGTAGTCGATAGAAATCAGATCGCCCAGCGTCACACCGGAAGCCTTGGCGAGGATACCGGCTTTTGCCTTTGCGTTGACGCAGGCATTCTCCAGAAGCGCCGCATTCACGGACTTTTTGTCCTTTACCGTAAACTGCACATTCAGTTCCGGCTCAGCGATGCAGCCTGCAATGGCTCCAAGTGTTCGGGAAAGGCGCTGAGAGTCAAAACCAAACTCCAGCTTTAGTTGATGGGTGACGCTGTAACCGATGAAGATTCTCTTGTAATTGCCGTTTTTGTCCCGCTCACTTTCATATTCCGTATTCACATTGAAATTGGTAGTTTTCAGGTCATCCTTTGTAAAACCAATACCGACAAGCGCTCCCCGGAGTTGCTCCAAATGCTTCGCAGCTGTATCCATTGTCTTGTCGTAGTTCTTATCGGTCGCATTCAGGGTCAGTGATACCACCACCTGATCCGGCTTCAGGCTCAGCTTGCCGACGCCCTTGATGGTTATAGTTCTGGTCATAAATATTTCCCCCTCGTACAGATTTCCTTTTCATGTCGTCTCCTTATTATCAGTACTGAAGTCAATGGCTTTCAGTTCTGCAATCAGTTTTCCAAGGGTCTCGTTAAGTACATTCTTTTTTAATTCGCATTCCCAGACAGTGATTACCTTCCAGCCCAGAGTTTCTAATTCTTTGCGGCTTTGATTGTCCCGTTCAATATTTCTAAGAATTTTTGGCCTCCAGTAATCTTGATTGGATGAGGGCCAAACAAACCGAGGACAATCATGCTTATGCCAGAAACAGCCGTTCACAAAGATTACAGTTTTATATTTGGGGAGAACTATATCAGGACATCCCGGCAGCTTCTTCACATTCTTACGATAACGGAATCCTTCTGCAAAAAGATACTTGCGTACAATTTCTTCAGGTTTCGAATTCGTACTGCGGATGTGAGACATGTTTATACTTCGGACTTCCTTACTATGGTTATCCGCCATTCTGTTCACCTTCCGGCAAATTGTCTTTCAAAACTTTGGCTAACTTCTTGGCAATCGACTTAGCCATAATCGGCGGAACCGCATTGCCCACCTGCTGATACTGTTTGTCCTTTGAGCCGCAGAACACAAAACTATCTGGGAAAGTTTGCAGACGCGCTGCTTCTCTAACACTGATAGCTCGGTCCTGTGTCGGATGTATCCACATAGATTTGCGGACATTTACCACTGTCCCACAGGGTTCGTCGTAGTTTAATCTAAGATAAATCGTATTCTGAGTTCGGGATGCGTCCGTATATGTATTGGTTTTCAGCGAATCATCTAAAGCGTGGAAATTTTCTCCCTGTTTGAGTGCCTTAAAACGCTGCATCGCAGTATCGGTTGTTTTTGTAACCATGTGGTTTTTTAGTATTTTAGAATCTCGGAGTGAGGAAGCCAATTCGCCAAGGTTCTCTTTTGGCTGCAGTGCAATCCCTTCTTTGTCGTCTTCAAGCTCAACGACCGGCTCGACATCTTCCAAATCGGTGATGGCATCTCGCACGGTTCGATATTCGTCTGCATCAAAACGGCCTTTAGGAAGGGCTATTTTAGAAGAAATCCTGCGTTTAATGCCTATCACAACGAAACGCATTCGTTTCTGAGGTGCGCCATAATCTGCAGCGCAAAGGACATCTTTATCCAAAACGTAGCCATTTTCAGGTGCCTGCAATACACGCTCCAGATAATCGTAAACAGCAAAAGAGCGAATCACGGCTGCGATTCCATCTTCGACAGAGTAGGCATCCACAACTATGTGATTTTCGTGTATCTCCTGTGCCTTGCTGAGCATACGCTGGATCAGAATCGCTGGTTCAATCCTGCTTTTGAGCGCAGACGCATCCAACTCACCAGAATAGTATTCTGAGATCGCTTGAAATGCTTCCGAAGAGACACTGGCGATATGATTACTATCATGCAATTTCGCATAGTCAGCAGCCGCAGCACAAAGCTTCTTTTTGTGCTTTTCAAGTGCAGATTTCATTTTTTCAAGATTCTTCGCGGCCTTATAGATAACGTTCAGCTCAAAGTAATGCTGTTCCGGCCAAAGATACTGCTGAATCTTCTGCTGATCTTTAACAATCTCCAGTGCGCCGTCAAATACATACGCCTGATCCAGCAAGTGAAGATATGTGGATTTAACAGGAATCTTGTATTTTGCGACAGTTTCAACATCACTCTCTTCCATATAAAATCGGTGAACATCAGATTTCAGCATACTGACATTTTCCATAACGAATGCTTTTGGTTTGAGTTCGAGAATAGCCCTGATATACTGTTTTACCAGCATATTATTCTGACTGATAGCATGGTTCTTTTGGCGATTCGCATTAGAAAAGCCTTGACAGGGCGGGCCGCCGATGACCACGTCTATATCCCCATATTTTTTCTTAATCTCGTCATAATTTGCAGCGCAGACATCTCCCTGTACTTCAACGCCTGGATGATTCAGGCGATATGTTTCCTGCATATAAGGACTGTTCTCAAACGCTACCTTGATATCATATTTTCTCGTCTGCATAAAGCCAAGGCTCAGGCCTCCTGCTCCTGCAAACAAGTCCACAACTTTGTACACAACACATTCCTCTTTCTCTTGTTAAAGGTTAAAACCCTCGGATAATGCTCGATCAAGGAGCGCAAGGAGTCGTTGACTCTGGTATCCACTCGGCATTTTGTTAGGGATTTGGCATGCATATTTCAGCGCTACATTTTCATCGGGCGATGCCATGCGTTTCTGCATCGCAAACGCAGACAGCTTTTTCCATTGATCTGCAGAATATTGAAGTACTTTAACCTGTGCCTCCGTTTCGGAAAGCACTTTTTGGTCTTTCCTCGCTTCTTTTTCTGCTGCCCTCACTTCAGTTTTTCCAATCAATACACTAGAAAATTCTGCTGGCAGAATTAGATTAATTTCTTGAACACTGTTCCAGCATCCCTCGCGCTTGCACCACTGCGTGACATTGATTGTAGGTCTATTTGGATCAGTTATCCTATAGAAGACCTGCTCAGCTATCTGTTCCAAAGCTTTTGTAACGCTTTCTGGAACGCTTTGGCGCTGCCAAATACTCTGCAAATCCAACTCCATATTTTTGAACTGCTTCCGAATTAACTGATGAAGCAGTGCCAATGAATAAGTAACGATGTTCGCTCGGTAGCCCTGTTCATACCACTCCTGCCTCGGTATCAACGCTTCGAGATGCTTAAATAAGATAACCAGCGCCACGCTTTCTGTAAAGTATCGCTCATTAAACTGCGAATCGTTGGCCGTCCAAGCTTCATCAATCAACTCAGCAAACTTCATAAAGTTTGTCTGAGCACCCTTGCTGACGATGTGGGGCATTTCACTCCATGTGTTGCGTACTTTAGCCAAATCCGTTTTAGTGATGACTTTGCTCTTGGGATTCTGCAGCAGGAATTGCCGCTTCTTGGCCGGTGTAAGACGCATTTGTGCCTGAAGAAATTGACCCTTAGCACGCTCATAAAACCATTTTGTTTCATACTGTGCACCAGATTCTGCAGGAGCAAAAATTCTCCGGGAATGCTGCTCCATGCGTATGTGGAATGGGTGAGTAGAGAAGAAATCTGCATCTGTAACTTTGTTTTGGCTATTTGAGGACCGAGATATATTTCGTACCAACTCCGTTGAACGGTCCATGTCGCTTTCATCAATCTCAGTCAGCTTCATCTGTACGTAGATGCCTTCCAAATCAGCTTTATCCTTATGACGGGTATTGGAAAGGGATGCTGTCGTCTGGCCGCCGTTAATAATCTGAAAGTCTCTTGCCCCGACAATGTGTGTTCCACCTGCTGTGCGCTCAAGCTGGACATCCATTGCGGTTGCAGATACGCCATTGTTATACGCAAAAAACATTGAGGGGCATTTCAAAATAGTTTCCCTGATTTTTTTATTTACGGCGACCTTTGTAGAAAGAAATGACCGAACATTGCCCTCCAACAATTGACTGCCATACTTATCATAAATATCTGCAAGAACCTTTCCCGGAATAATGCAAAGATAGCTGTTATATTCTGCCGTCGCAGCGCTGCTGGCCTCCAGGCAAGGGATGCCTTCGGGGATATATTCTCGAAAATCAATCTCAATATTTTGACGCCCCAGATCAGAGCAGCATACACGAAACACACGGTCGATGTCCCAGATTTGACATTCAGCAGGAATGCCTCCAATATCGAGATTGTCAAGATTCTTCAGCGTATCGCTGACATCTGCATCTGTGAAAATGAGAAGTCTGTATTTTCGAATTCTCTCTTTTTCCAACCGAAGCAGATCTACCAAATCCGCACATGGAGTACTCATCTCGATCTCTCTATACAAATTCGTGTTTAGGGCCTGATCCACAAACACGGCTAAGCGTTGAAAATTCGTTGAAGATACAACTATAAAACATTTCACATCAGCTTTTCCGGCAGGTTCATAAAAAGGGCCTTCTTCTGAGCCCAACAGCAATAATGTTCTCCGAAAGGCAAGATCATCCCAATGTCGCAAAAATGATGTCATTTGCAGCTCAACTGTATCTATAATCTGTCTCGCATATGCTGCCGGAACATGAAAATGGTCCAATGTCGGCGCCAGAACATCCTGAAGATATTGCGTTACTTTCGCAACCATAGCTGTCACATCCTTTTATGGGATGCCTTCATTATCCGTCAAGACTCATCAAATTTCAACGTTTTTTCTCTTTGTTGTATAAATATGGTTTTCCGGATAAAGTTTTCTTTTCAGCAGGCAATGGGTGCTGCCTGCTGCCTATCTTCATTTGTTGAATATGTTCCTTCAAAAAGCACGCATGTATCGGAGGAATAAACCTCATTTGACTCTCTGGGAAGTAGTCTCGCGTTTCTGCGATAACAATGTTCGATCTGCTATTTTGCAATCCACGCAAAAATCGCAAAAGTACATCATCGGGATGTTCATAATCCAATTGCCCAACGTGGAAAAAGACTTGCTCCATTTCAAAACCATACGTATTCGCGTATTGAGATAATTGTGTGTATTGCCTGCCCAATTCTCGTTCGACTGCTGCATTGGGTTCCTGTTCATCTGTGTGGCAAAATAGTACTGCTGCTTTCATTTCACTTCACCTTCTCTCAAATCATTATCATGCCATATACGGCGAGCGAATATGCGCGATATTGGACTGTTGCATTTTTTCAGAAAGTCGCATTTCTAAAAATCAAATATGCAGCTCATCCAGTATCTCTTGAAAATCGGTTAGAAACTCTCCCACAAACTTATGCTTATCCAAGTCAGTCTTTATGCCGCTGTAAAACTCTTGCGGCAGAGTTAATCCAGATGTTTGAAAGAGCGCGCAGATTATATCAAATGCTTGAGCGGTATGGCCGCAGCGAAATAATACTGTCAACATTTGCAGCAGGACATCCATCTTTTCAATGCTTTGATATTCTGCAAATAGCCTGCTAATCAATGGAAGTGTCAACGCACCAGACAAGTCGTTGATTGATGGGGTAAATCTGTCATTCATATTATTCTGTTTCTCCTTTGCGTATTTAACTTTCTATTATAAAAAGGGAGTGATCCCTTATTGATTTCTACTTATTGATTAGAATGACTCAGATAATGTATGTATCGCTATTTCCCAACGGGATTTTGCCACCTGCTGGTTGTATCTATCGAGCTTCCGCCTCCTAAGCGGATGCTCTTAGGTTCGATTACACGAAATGATGCCATAATTTTGATAGAATTCTTCCTCAAACCGTTCCGTAGTCTTACGACGATTTGCATCCAGTATGTGGCCATAGATCTCCGTGATCATGTCTGCTTGCGAGTGGCCCGAATCTCCCTGCACCGCCTTAATGTCCCCGCCTGTCAGAACTAACTTATAGGTGATACTGCTGTGGCGTAAACTGTGGAAGGTCACTTTTGGGAGATTGCATTTAGCCAGAAGTCTTTGAAAATATTTCGTAAGAACGCCGCTTTGCAGCGGTCGGTTATCTTCATAAGCGAAAATCAGCCTCGGCAATTCACCGATGGCTGATTTTTTCTGCTCATTTTGCCATTCAAGCAGGGAGCACTTTAACGACGGTGGAAGATAGACGATGCGATTGCTTGATTCCGTCTTAGGCGATTTTAGAACGAGGACTGTTCTACTGTGTGCGTCAGTTGGGAATATGTGCAAAACATCTCGCTCTTCTAACATCAACATCGCATCCTTGCTGACCCGACACAATGTCTTGCTGATCTGCAATGAATTCTGTTCCCAGTTAATATCGTCCCATGTCAGCGCCAATAATTCACCTCTGCGAAGTGTGCACACGAAAGACAGTTCAATCGCTAACCGCAGCCACGACACGCTGCAATGACGCAAGAGGAGTTGGATCTGCTCTGGGGATAGGAATACTGATGGTGCTGATTTGGTTTTAGGGAGCGCTCCTTTATGAAAGGGGTTGCGATCCACATATTCCCACAGGACAGCTTGTTCAAAAGCGCTATGTAGCAGTTTATGTACGCTTTTCAATGTACTGGCCGAGACAGACTGCCCCTCATATTTGTGGTATGGTCCGCAATATCTCGGCTCTTGCTGAAATTCCATGTAAAGTCTAGATACCAGTCGTGGTGTCAGCTCATCCAAGCGAACGCTGCCAAAGTAGGGATTGATATAATTCCGAATCAATCCCTGGGTGGATGTGTACATGGACAGTGACCATTTTGCTCTGCCATATAACCAGACATATTCCTGAATAAGCTGTTCTACCGTTTGAGGGCGATGAGCCAGTTCTTTCTTCGACTGTTGGGAATACTCAACCATACTTTTCCGGTGCAGCGCATCTTTTATAGTGCGAAAACTCTCCCACTTTTGTTTGCGGATGCCGTTTTCTTTTTTGTAGTAGACTACGCTGTAACTGTTGTCCCGCTGAACAATTGATGCCATTGTGCTTCCTCCTTCGTTTTTGATGTAAGAAATAAGAGTAACATCACTCAAATCGCGGCAAATTATGATTGATGAAATGAGTGATGTTTGATATAATAGTATAAACAAGTTTTTACATGAGGTGTCAGGATGCGGAACAAAAAACCTCCTTTTGAAATCACAAATGCGATGATTGACCATGTTGCAGAGATTGCTGAGCTAGTTGGACGGTTGACCTCTACGAATCAGCTTTCAGCCAACCCTACTTTGCGGCGCACCAATCGCATCCGGACAATTCATGGCTCATTGGCCATCGAGCAGAACACGCTGACACTGGAACAGGTCACGGCTGTTCTCAATGGCAAGCAGGTTCTGGCTCCGCCTAAAGATATTGCAGAGGTCAAGAACGCTTACGAAATCTATGAGCGATTGGACGAGCTTAATCCCTTTTCTGTGGATGACCTGCTGACCGCCCATAGCATCATGACACGCGGTCTAGTGGATGAGTCCGGTGTGTTCCGTTCCAAGCCCGTTGGCGTTGTAGATCAGGAAGGGCATATCCTACATTTCGTCACTTTGCCGCAGTATGTCCCGGATTTGGTCATGGAGCTGCTGGGCTGGACGAAAAACAACGATGTGCATATGCTGATCCGCAGCTGTGTGTTCCATTATGAGTTTGAACTGATTCACCCCTTTGCCGATGGAAACGGCCGTGTTGGACGCCTGTGGCATACGCTGCTGCTTTCTAAATGGAACCCGGCCTTTGCTTGGCTGCCAGTGGAGTCCATCACTCACGACCGTCAGCAGGAGTATTACGCGGCTATCAATGCCTCCAATGATGCCGGGGAATCCACGATGTTTATTGAGTTTATGCTTTCCGCCATCAAAGCATCACTCATTGATGCAATTAGTACGAGTGATGCAATGAGCGATGAGCCGATAGATAAGACAACAATACGGTGGAATCAGATTGAAAAGTTTCTGAAAACACATGAGTTTATTATGAACGCGGATGTGAGGGAGCTGTGCGGCGTTTCAGCGGCTACGGCGAATCGGATTCTTGCACGTATGGTAACAGATGGGGAACTTGTAAGATACCATAAGGGTGGTTATTGGATGTATATACCAAAGTTACAATAAGTATATAGTAATAGCCGTTATGATTTGAAAGAGGGAATTAGAATGTTATCTATTGCAATGTTCAACAATAAAGGTGGTGTCGGTAAAACCACCCTTCTTTGTAACCTTGCCAGCTATCTACAAAAAGACTGTGGAAAAAAAGTTTTGGTAGTTGATGCTGATCCTCAGTGTAATAGTACAACATACGCCTTGGACGAAGACTCGTTTTACGACGTTTATTATGAACCAAAACTTTTCACAATTAGCGATCTTATTCCACCCCTCAAACGTGGTAGAGGGTTTATAGATAAGTTTGATGCCATCCATTCTAATGGATTTGGATTTGATTTAGTGCCTGGAAATCCAGCACTTGCAACGTGGGAAGATTTTTTATCAAGTGATTGGGGTGATGTCGCAAAAGCTGAAATTCGAGGAATCCGCACAAATATGTTGTTTATTCATTTTCTATCCCTTTGTCAACAGTATGATTATGTTTTTTTTGATATGGGACCCTCGCTAGGTGCTATAAATCGAGCTGTTCTTTTAGCATGTGATTATTTTATCACGCCTATGTCATCAGATATATTTAGTCTATTAGCATTAGAGAATATTGGCGTGTCTATTAACAAATGGCGCACCGATTTTAATGCTGCATTTGAGCGCATTGGTCAAGACGATCGAGAAGATGTTGAACATCTAAAGTGTAGTTGTTCCATTAAATTCTTGGGTTATGTTGAGCAACAGTATATAACTAAAACAGATTCCGGGACGAAACGTGCAGTACGTGCCTATGAAGCCATTTTAAAACAAATTCCTACAGCAATGGAAGAAAAAGTTGTAACGCCCATCAACTCGGATAAATATGATGCAGTCGATTATAAACTCGGATCCATTCCGAACTATTATAGCTTAATACCTATGTCTCAAAATGCACACAAACCCATTTTCTCTTTATTAAATGCTGATGGTGTTGTTGGTGCACACTATCAAAAAGTAAGCGATTTCAAAAGTTTGATGGCCGACATTGTGAACCGCTTCTTCGAAAATTTGGAGGCTATCAAATGATTAGATGGCCAATTGAACTCATTGACGATATAGCCAAACGTAATTCCGTTCTTTATTTGGGCTCCGGTATTTCTGCCGCTTCAAAAAACGATAGTGGCAAGTCACCTGCAACATGGCGTAAATTCTTAGAAGACATTCTTGATGCGCGCCAAGAGAAATTAAAAACCTGCCATGATACAATTAAACAACTTCTCGACAAAGGAAACTATTTAACGGCTTGCGAGATTATTGTTAGGCATTTAGGCGAACGTGATTTTGGTGAATTAGCAGCTGATGAGTTTCGGCGTCCTGGATATCGTCCAAATGAATTGCACAAAATTATCTTTTCTCTTGACTCACGCCTTGTTATTACACCCAATATTGATAAAATATATGATCAATATGCAACAACACAATCGAATGGTACTGTAATTATCAAAACTTATCGTGATGATATTGCCCGCTACTTGCGTGCTCCAGATTATCTGATTATAAAAGCACATGGTACCATTGACGATACAGATCATATTGTTTTTACACACGGTCAGTACAGTAGGGTTCGTAATGACCATGCTGCGTTTTATCGAATGTTAGATGCTCTTTTACTTACTCACACATTTATTTTTTTGGGTTGCGGAATATCGGATCCTGATATCCAACTCGTTTTGGAAATTTAAATTTTTCTTTCCCAGGATGTCGCCCACATTACATGGTAATCCCTGCAAATAATCTTTCTGAAGATGAATTAAACTGCATTGCAAACAATAGGAATCTGGAATTTCTCACATACGAAAATCCTGATGGATCACATTCTCAACTATTAGAAAGCTTAATAGACCTTGACAAAACTGTAGCGGAAAAGCGCCAAGAAATTGCTGGCTTAATTTCCTGGTAATAAAATCGATGAATGGTCGCTTAGTTTCCTAAATTTCTCGCCACTTATAATAATGGTGGCGCTACTCCTAATATACCAGAAGCCCGGAATCCCTTGATTTTCAAGGCTTTCCGGGCTCCACTTACATTAAACGCCGCGCGATACATAGCTCCGGCTGATGCCGTACAGAGCCGCCACCTGCTTCTGGGTCTGGGGCAGTCGTCCGTCCAGTCC
>OGUO01002471.1_pt1 | contig 11137 bp, 9 predicted proteins | sample 1553641 | NCBI WGS metagenome assembly OGUO01 (sample SAMEA2579980, study PRJEB22360) | human gut metagenome | biome: human gut; feature: human-associated habitat; material: faeces | place: Denmark | collected 2008/2010 | reverse complement strand
TAGGCGATATTCTCAAATACTTCAAGGCTTTCAATGTCCAGTGCAGAGGATTCCTCTGTATTTTCTCCCACAGACTTTTGCAGTGCTGCAAAATCCTGATAAATATCTCTGCGAAATTTCAGACGATACAATCTGGGAACTGCTGCACTTGCCTTGAACGGCACATCAATGCCGTCAATGGTAATGTTCTTCTGAATTGCCATACTGCCACCTCCTTACGCTTTTACAGTGGTCTTGGAAGCCGTTCCGGCTGCCGGTGTGTATACGTTCTTGTACCAGCCATCATAGGTAGAAGCATCTGTGGATTCACAGGTCTTTGCCTTTACCAGACCGTTGGGCAGTGCCGAAGCCTTGATGGAGATAGTTTCAGTCTTTACTTCCTTGCTGTCCTCGGTAGTCTGTCCCTCTGTTGCCGGACGTGATGCGGAACAGCAATAGAGAACGTGGCGAATCTTCCGTTTATCTCCGGTGAATTCAAACAGCAACGCAAACTGTGATACCTCATCATCATTTCTTTCCACCAAAACACCATTGCTGTCCAGGATTTCTCCCAGAATATCTGTAGAGAAATCTGTAGGAATCAGGGCGATTTCCAAATCACCTTCATAGCCAGAATTGTTGGAAATTACGTAGTATACGATGTCATCGGCATAAAAATTTTCGTTTTCGCCGTTTGTGAGCGATGGGGAAGCGCGCAGAAAAACGCGCGAAATTTTTGATTCCCTCGGCATAGAGGCAAATCCAAAGGAAAAAATGAGCCGCCTGAGCGTTTCAAAGCGGCAAATGATTGAAATTGCAAAGGCGGTTTCTTTCGGCGCGCGTGTTATTGTGTTTGACGAACCCACCTCCTCGCTTACCGAGCCGGAGGCGGAGCGCCTTTTTGAAATTATAAATTCGCTGAAAAAGCATGGCTGCGGAATAATATACATCTCGCACAAAATGGAGGAGATTTTGCGGATTTCCGATGAAATCACCGTAATGAGGGACGGCAAAACGGTTGCCTCGCGGCAGGCAAAGGAAATGAGCGTTTCCGAAATAATCAGGCTTATGGTGGGCAGGGAGCTGACAAACCGCTATCCGCCCAAGCTTAACGAGCCGGGTTGTGAAATGCTCAGCGTGCAAAATCTTTCGGGCGAGCACAGCCGCCTGCGCAATGTTTCGTTTAATGCAAGGCAGGGCGAAATACTCGGCGTTGCGGGGCTGGACGGCTCCGGCAGAACGGAGCTTTTGGAAACGATTTTCGGCGCACAATCCGCCTCGAGCGGGGATATATATCTTTGCGGCAGCAGGGCAAGCAACAAAAATCCCGCCGCTGCGGTTAAAAACGGCTTTGCTCTGCTTACGGAGGAACGCCGTGCAAACGGAATTTTCGGCATTTTGGGGCTTACGGAAAATGCCACGGCGGCAAGCTTAAACCGCCTCGGTGCAGGGCCGTTTGTAAGCGAAAGCAGGGCGCGCCGCGAAACGGATGAAATCATAAAAAAACTGAATGTTAAGGCGGCAAGCCGCAATATTGCGATTTCGCACCTTTCGGGCGGCAATCAGCAAAAGGTGATTTTGGGCAGGTGGCTTTTAAACGACCCCGCCGTGCTTTTGCTTGATGAGCCCACGCGCGGCATTGATGTGGGGGCAAAATACGAAATCTATAAAATTATTTCACGCCTTGCACAAAGCGGAAAAATAATAATTATGGCGTCTTCCGAAATGCCGGAGCTTTTGGGAATATGCAATCGAATTCTTGTTATGAGCGGCGGCAGGCTTGCGGGCGAGGCAGATGCGGCAACCGCCACGCAGGAGCAAATTATGAGCTTGGCGGCAAAATATGTTTAGCGCATAAGCAAGTGAGAATAATCCGAACACGCCTCAAACAGAGCCTTTTCGGTGTATTTTCACTTGTCGGCTTTGCAAGGCGCCAGCCTTGCTGCATTCTCCGCATGAAAATCCACACGAAAATTCAACCGTTTGAGGTCAAGGATTTTTCGCGCAGATGATTTTTTGCAGAGTAAGGCACAAAACGCAGTTAATCCTTTCGGATTAACGAGTATTTTAACAAAGCTATGCGAGAAATCAGCAAGCGAAAAACTTGTTCGGTTTACTCTCGCTTGCTTAAGAGAGCGAAATGCCGAAAAGATGTTTAATTTTTGAGCATATTTTATAATTGCAAAGGCGGTAAAAGGTGGTTAATATATGGCAAAAAAATCAGGCGCAAAGCGCCTCGGCGGCAAATTTTCCGAATTTGCGCAAATGAGCAGGGAGAATAAGCAGCGCGCGCTTTACACACTCCTGCTAAACAATGCAATGTATATAATAATTGCGGCGGCGGTAATTTTTATCGCGGTGCGCGTGCCCGCGTTTCTTTCGCTTTCTTCAATAATAAATGTGGTTTCGCTCACTGCGGCAAAGCTGCCTATCGCGCTCGGCGTGGGCGGGTGCATAGTGCTTTCCGGCACGGATATTTCGGCGGGCAGGGTTGTGGGGCTTACGGCGTGCATAGCCGCGGCGCTTTTGCAGGCAACGGATTATGTTAATAAGCTTTTTCCAAATCTCGAAACCGTGCCCGTGTGGGCGGCGTTTTTGGCGGCAATCGCAGTGGGTGCGGCGGTCGGCTTTGTAAACGGCTTTTTCGTTGCAAAATTCAAGCTGCATCCGTTTATCGTTACCCTTTCAACTCAGCTTATCGCGTTCGGCGCGGTGCTTATGTTTTTAATGGTCGGCAATAACAACGGGCAAACGCTTTCGGGGCTTGATTCGTCGTACACGGAATTTATCCGCGGCTCGCTTTTCAGCGTCGGCGGTGTTGCCGTGCCAAAATATGTGCTTTATTCGGCAGTGCTCACCGTGCTTATGTGGGTGGTGTGGAATAAAACAAAGTTCGGCAAGCGTATGTTTGCCGTCGGCTCAAACGAGGAAGCTGCAAGAATTTCGGGCATAAATGTGTTTGCCACGGTGGTGGGCGTTTTTGTGCTTGCCGGTGCAATGTATGGCGTAACGGGCTTTATCGAGGGCGCTCGCATCGCCTCCTGCTCGGCAAACACGGGGCTGACTTATGAAAGCGATGCCATTGCGGCATGTGTGATCGGCGGTGTGTCGTTTGTGGGCGGCACGGGCAATATCGGCGGCATTGTCATCGGCGTGCTGTTGCTGCAGCTGATTTTTGTGGGGCTGAATTTTCTTTCCGTTTCTGCAAATATGCTTTATGTTATTAAGGGCGCAATTATCTTGGCGGCCTGTGCCGTTGATATGCGTAAGTATCTTAACAGAAGATAGTGAATTAGCCCCTCATCAGTCAGCTCCGTTAACAGCTTTCCCCGCGTCGAAACAAACTCCGTGCCGATGTAATTTGCTTTGCAAATCACAAAAAGCACTGCGATTGTTTCTCATTTCCCCAAAATGCTAAAGCATTTCGGGGACCCCGCTATTCAGCCTGAATGGCGCTATTGTATAAAATAAAACGCCTTCGTCCTTGGTGGGAGGTGAATGCGAGGAACGAGCAGACGGATGAAGGGGAGTTTTAGTAACGCTCTTGTATATAATAGTGCAGTTTAAATATAGCCCCTCATCAGTCAGCTGCGCTGACTGATTCTTTATGGAGTATGCCTCAATCCTCGAAAGCTTTTTCCTTTAACAATATCTTTTGCGCCAAGTGCTTTTAACCCGATCGGCAAAATCGTAAATCCGGCTTGGCAAAGCCGTTTTTTGTGCGCTTTGCGATTGACAAAAGCTTTGTTTGGTATTAAAATGATTGAGTATATATAAAAGAAAAGGCAAGGTTAAAATATGATTACGCTTGACAGAGTTTATAAAGCATCGCGCGTTCTTAAAGAAATTATCAGAGAAACGGATATGATTTATGCCCCGAATATCAGAAAGGGCACAAATGTTTATCTTAAAACAGAAAATTTGCAGGTTACCGGCTCGTTTAAAATCAGAGGCTCTTATTTTAAAATCAGCCAGCTTACGGATGAGGAAAAGGCGCACGGCGTTATCGCCGCGTCTGCGGGCAACCATGCCCAGGGCGTTGCGCTTGCCGCCACAAAAAGCGGCATAAAAAGCCTTATTTGCCTGCCGGCGGGCGCGCCTATCTCTAAGGTGGAGGCCACAAAGCGCTTTGGTGCGGAGGTTTGCATGGTTGAGGGCGTGTTTGACGACGCTTATAATAAAGCGCTTGAGCTTCGCGACGAAAAAGGCTATTGCTTTATTCACCCGTTTAACGATCCCGATGTTATCGCGGGCCAGGGCACAATCGGCCTTGAAATTATGGAGCAGCTTCCGAATGCGGATGTTGTTATCGTTCCGATCGGCGGCGGCGGCCTTTGCGCAGGCGTTGCCTTTGCGATAAAGCAAATCAATCCCAAATGCCGCGTTTACGGCGTTCAGGCTCAGGGTGCGCCGTCCATGCTTCATTCTGTGGACGACGGTAAAATCGAAACCCTCGACAAGGTGCAAACGATTGCAGACGGCATTGCTGTTAAAACTCCCGGCAATCTCACCTTTGAAATGGTTAATAAATATGTGGACGGCATTGTAACCGTTTCGGACGATGAAATCGCTCTTGCCATTTTAACCCTGCTTGAGCAGCAAAAGCTTATCGCCGAGGGTGCGGGCGCCGTTCCTGTTGCGGCTGTGCTTGCGGGCAAGGTGCCGGATATTGAGGGCAAAAATGTTTGCTGCCTTGTTTCCGGCGGTAATATCGATGTTACGATTCTTTCACGCGTCATCGAAAGAGGTCTTAAGATGAGCGGCAGAACGGCTCATATCACAATCGCTCTTTCCGATAAGCCCGGTCAGCTTTCCGGCGTTTCAAAAATCATTGCCGAAACAGGCGCAAATGTTACCAGCATAAATTATGACAGCACCGATCTTGATATGAATATCACGGATTGCTATCTTAAAATCGAAGTGGAAACAAGGGATTTTGCCCACATCGTTGCAATCAAAAAAGCGCTTAAGGACGCGGGCTTTGAGGTTTGCGACAGATAATCGCCCGAAGCCGACATTCAAAAAACCGAAGCGGCGCGGCGGCTTTTCACATTTTCGCCGTTGCCTGCCTGAGATAAAAAAACAATAAACCGAAAGGATATGTGAATTATGGAATATGTTTCAACAAATAACGCCCCCGGCGCAATCGGCCCTTACAGCCAAGCAGTTAAGGCAAACGGCTTGCTTTTCACAAGCGGCCAAATTGCAATAAACCCCGCCACGGGCAATGTGGAGGCACAAACAATTGAGGAGCAAACTGAGCAGGTTTGCAAAAATTTGCAGGCAGTTTGCGAAGCCGCAGGCACAAGCCTTGATAAGGCGGTTAAAACGGTTTGCTTCCTTGCCGATATAAATGATTTTGCCGCTTTTAACGAGGTTTACGGCAAATATTTCACCGCAAAGCCTGCCAGAAGCTGTGTTGCCGTTAAGGCGCTTCCCAAAAATGTGCTTTGCGAGGTTGAGGTTATTGCAGAGCTGTAAAATCCTTATGGCTTGCGGATAAATCGAATATTTTGTTTCACGGCACATCGTATTATGCTTTTGCGTTATACGGTGTGCTTTTTTGCGCCCGCTTTTAATTATGCCGCATAAAATTAAAGCAAAAGGGGCGCACTCCGTAAAGAAAAATACGGAGTGTGCCCCAAGCGTTTCTTATGAAAGGCTGCGTGCTTTTTAAGCTTGCGTTGTTTGCTGCCTTGCCTGCAAATATATGTGCAAAATATATTGATATTATTCGGAAAAAGAGCGGTAAACTTTTTTATAAAGCGTTTTGCGAATGTGCTCAAATTCGTCCTTTTCAATTGCGCCGCCTGTGGTCATTATCATCAGCGGCAGCGGGTCGCGATCCTCGCCGAGCGGCGGCTGCATATATGGAAAATGATTCAGGGTAAATCCGTTTCGCTCATAAAATGCAATTCGGCGCTTTGCGGTTTCCGTTTCCGGCGGCTCAACCTCAAGGCAAAATCTTTGGTGCTCGTTTTGCAAAATCTCTGCCAAAATTTTTGTTCCCGTTCCCTGCCCGCGAAGCTCTCGGCGAACGGCAAAATGCTCGCCGTAGGTAAAATCCTCAAATCGCCAAAGGCTTATAAAGGCGTCCGTTTGCAATTCGTTTTCGGCGTTTTTTATGCCCCACACTTCATATTCCGGCAGTGAAAACAGCGCGCGCTGGCCGCTTTTTTGCCTGTATTCATCGGCGGGAAAGCTTTTTTCGATAAGCTCGAAAATCCCGTCAAAATCATTTTTTGTCAATTTAGCAATCATTTTAATAATTCCTTTTTGTTATCGGCGAAGCGGTTGAGGTTGTTTTTCTGTATATTGACACAATGTGCTTGCAATAAATTAAGCCTTCCCCGGCGTTGAAACAAACTCTGTGCCGATGTAAAGTCAACATTTTCACGCGCCGAAAATGCGTTTCCGCCGCGCAACAAAGAGCGTTTTGCAACGCCTTTCGGCGCCGAAAACGCTCTTTTATTATTTCCCGTTATTGCTTGCTGATTCTGTAAACACGGCAGCCGTGCTTTTGAAGCGATGCGGAAATCATCTTTGTGTTAAATCTTTCATCGCTCCAAAGCTCGTGCACTTGGTATGAGCCGGCGGGGGAGAAGTTCAAATATTCATCCGCAGCGGTTTCGGTAATATCTATCGAAACTCCGCGCACATGCGCCGTTTTATTGTAAAGGCAAAGGGCGATGTCGCCGTTTGAAAGCGGCCTTGCCAAAATGTCGATTCCGTGAATCGTTTTAAGCTTTTTGGCGGCCTTGCCGAGCGGATCTTGGTCTATCAGGATAAGGCTCTTGTTTGTAACCGTTTTCAAAATCGGATTTTCGGGGTTGGGTTCGCCGTCCGTGCCCAAAAGCAATCTTAAATCATTGCCGAGCACCAACGGCGCCGCCATCATGCACCAAAGGCTGAAATGAGTTCTGTTTTCCTCGTCCGTAAGTTTGCCGTTGCCCACCTCAAGCATATCCGGGTCGTTCCAAGCGCCGGGCGCGGAGTGAGCATAAAGGCCGATGTTGCGGCGGTAAATCATGTGAATGCTGAACCATTTCGGCATAATATCCGGCGTGGTGCGCCACATGTTGCCTGCAGCAAAGCCCCAGTTCCAGGGGCTTGCAAGGCCCCATTCGCAAATTGAAAAGGTGATGGGCTTTTCTCTGAGTCCCGTTTCAAATGCCACCTTTTTTGTGGCGGCTTTAAGGGCATTGCCCATTCTTTGATATTGAATAAAAGAGCTGTCCGCTCTTGTTTTAACAGGGTTTCTGAGCACAATTTCGTTTTCGCCGGCGCGCAGGCGGATAATCAGCTGTGCTCTGCCCGTTGGGCTTGGTGCTTTTGTGCTTGGGAAAAACACCTCGTGCACCTTGCCGTTTACAACCACCTGCAAATATTCTTCGTTTCTTGTGAACTGCTTGTGGATAAGCAGGGTTAAAACATAAGCGCCGGCCGTGTTGATAACGGGGCGAAAGATTGCCGTGCCTGCGCCGTGGTTTAAAAGGCCTATGCCCTTGCCCGTCGGCAGCTTTTTAACCTGCAAAACTCTTGCTCTTCCGGTGAATTCGGCATTTTCGGGATAAAGGGTAAGCTCTGCCTTTTTGCCCGGCTCGCTGATTTCAAGAGCTTCAATAACCGGTGCCGCACCGCTGATTATTTTGTGGTGGCAAAAATCGTATTTGAAAAATTCACAGCCCCATTCCGCAATCGTTTGTGCGTCAAGCGTTTCTCTGCCGAGGCTGGCGGGCAAATCCTCGCAGGTGAGGGTGCCGTTTGATGAATAAAGCCCCACCTTCATGCCCATTTGGTTTATATTGTAAATCAGGCTCTTAATGCCGGATGGGAATTTTTCCAAATCGCCCTGAAGTCTGCCGTTTTCATCTCTCATAGAGCTTTGCCAGCAGTCGTCAAGGTTAATATAGCGGTAGCCGGCATCAAGCAGGCCCGTTTTTTTCATGGCTGCCGCCGTGTCTAAAATCAAATCCTCGCTTATATTTTGGCGGAAGGTGTTCCAGCTGCTCCAGCCCATTGGGGGAGTCGGTGAAGTCTCTGCCGAATAAGGCTCTTCGTTTTCAACATCCATTGTTATTTTTGTTGGCTTTGTAATCTTTTCAAGTGCGCAAATAGGGCATTTGCCGCCAAAACGATAAACAACAAACCAAACAACAAAGGCAATTATTGCCACAATTAAAATAATTAAAAGTGCTATTAAAAATCCCATAAATTTTACCTCCTGCCGCGTGAACGGCGTGTTTTTGTGCTTCGTGCGAAAATTTGTTTTCAGTGATTTTGCACGATGAATTTTAAATTTGTGCCTGCCGAAATTTAAAGCAGGCCGATTTCTTTGTAATATTCAAGCTCTTCCCGGGCGGCGGCCGTGTTTTCATTGCTGCCGATTTCTTTTGCAAGGCGCATCATATCTTTTCGCCTGCAAAAAAGATTTTTGAAAAATCTGATTGCCCATGCAAGCGGAGTGAGCCACCGCCTGCCTTTAAGAAAGCGTATGTATGAAAGCGCGCACATTTCCTCATAGCTCGGAAAAAGCAACGCAAGCTTTGCCGAAAATCCGCCTTTGGCACTGCCGCGGGCAAGCTTTGTGCGCTCCACCACCACGGCCTTGTTTCTGCTCACATTGCCGAAGGCTCCGTGCGAGGCGATAAAATCCTCTGTTTTTTGGGTGGGGTATTCGCATTCTTTGCCGTAGCCAAACCATTTTTTGCAGATTGCAAGAATGATTTTTGCAAATTTGCCAAGCCCCATTTTTTCAAAATCCGCCTCTGCGGCTTCAATGCTTATTCCGCCCGCTTTCAGCATAACCGCCAAATCGAGCACCATTTTTATGCCCGCTCCGCAGTTGCCGAAATGGTGAGCCAGGTGCGCAAGGATATATTCAAAATGATATTGCGGCAAAAGCCTGCCCTCACAGCCGTTGAATTCCGCCTTTTGAATTGCATTTTCAAAAAATTCATCTGCCGTGCTGTTGCCTATTTTGCCGTTTATAAGCGATGTGTGTATCTCTGTAATCACACCGCCTTTTGTGTAAACCCATTCTCCGCTGCCGCAAACCGTGTTTTCAAAGCCGTTTGCGCAAAGCAGCACCTTAACCTGCTTTTGCCTGCCTTTTTCGATAAGCAAATCAATGTCGCCCATTGTTCTTGCTTCGGGGTCGGGATAAAGTTCTCGCAGCACGGCGCCTTTAAACGGCACAAACTTAATGCCGTTTTTTGCAAGCAAGGCCTTTATTTCGCCGAAAATCTGCATTTGCATATTATTTATGTAAACAGAATCAAGAAACGCTCCCTGATATTCCGCAAAAAGATTTTCATTTATCTCATTTGTGTTTTCGGCGCCGGAAATTGCGCAAAAAACAGGGCACGCAAGATTATGAATTTTTGCCGTGTTAAAAAGCAGCCTGTAATCCGTGTCGGGTTGTAATATTATTTTTTCGCCGCTTATGTATGCGGCAAGAAGCGATATAAGATATTCCTGCTCTTTCGTCATTCGCAGCGCAGTCCTTTCGGGCGGCTAAATATAATTGTGGCTGTTTAAAAATTCGTGCGCCGCCGTGATAATGCTTTTGTCGTTTTCAAATTTAAGAATGCTTAAAGCTCTGTCGTAGGTAAGCCAAATATAGTCCTCAATTTCCTCCGGCTGAATGGAGGTTGAACTGTCTGTTGTGGTGCCGACAAAAATAGAAACCTGCTTTTCAATCTTGTTTTGAATTTTGTATTTTGAAATGCTTTCAAAGCCGTCAATTATGCGCACATGAACTCCGGTTTCCTCCAGCACCTCTCTGATTGCAGTTTGCTTTTTCGTTTCTCCCGGCTCAATGTGGCCCTTTGGAAATCCCCAGTGCGCCGAGCGTTTGTTTTTAATAAGCAGATAGCGCACCTCGCCCTTGATATCTCTGTACACCACAGCGCCGCAGCTGCTTTCGTACAAACATTCAAGCTTGTAATTTGGGAAATCTTTTTCAACATCAATGTATTTTTTGATGTCGTTCACTATAAATCTTGTGCTCTTGGGAGCTGTTATAAGAATCTGCTTTCCGCCGGCCTTCGGGTTAAGAGTTGCAATCACTCTTCCGTCAAAATTACGAACGGGATGGTCTATTCCCAAAACAAATGAATAAAGCTCATCTGCATTGTAAACCGAGCCGTAATTGAGCGGAAACACAAACCGAGTGCCGTCGCGAACGGAGCCGATAGGGTCTGTTATCTTGATTCGGACATATTTTCCGAGCATTTTTTCACCACCGTGTAAAATATTAAACATAATTCTATTATACTAAAATATAAATAAATATACAAGTGCGAATATTAAATTATGCTTTCGGCGGTAAATCGGCGCTTGCTTTGCCTGTGTTTGTGAGTAACTTTGTCGTTTTGGGATTAAAAAAGCGGCGCAGCTTTAAACTGCGTCGCTCAATTTTATGTGATTGGCAGGCAAAAACCGAACTGCTGTTTAAAGCATTCAACTTTTGCGCGTGCCGTGTTAAAAAGCCGGCCGTTATTGCGCCGAGTCTTCTTCGCTGTTGCTTGGCTGCGGTGCAAAATCGTTTTTTGCATCGGCAGATGCATTTTCTGCATCCGGCTTTGCGTCGGTGCTTGCAGCGTCTGTATTCGGCTTTGCGTCGGCGGCGGCTTCTGTGCCAGGCGTGTTAAATGCGCCTGTGCCGAAAACGCCTGCCTGCATAAACGGCATTGCAGCTTCCGGAATGTCCGCCGCCGGTGCCGTTTGTGAGGAAATATCCTTCGGCTCGGAGGGTTCCGTGGGCTCGGTTGGCTCAATAAATGCCTCCGTCGGCTCCACCGGCTTTTCCATTTCGCTGAAAAGCGGCGTTTGCGGCTCTTCAGGCTCCGTAATCGTGATTTGCGGTGCTTTCTGCTTCGGCTCCTCCGGCATATCGGGCGGATTTACCGTGTCGTTTGCAAGGGGTGCATAAATATCCTTCGGCTTTTCGGGATCCTGCGGCTGCGGGATATCCGGTGTAAAATAAGCCGGCTGAGGCTGCTGCACAATCTGTTGCGGCGGATTGAAATATGTGGGCGCATATGGATTTGCCGGTTGCTGCGGCGGGTAATATCCCTGTGCATTTGGCGCATAATTCACCGTGTTTTGCGGTTGGTTTTGCGTGTATGCTCCGCTTTGCGGCTGCTGCTGCGCG
>OGUO01002466.1_pt1 | contig 11151 bp, 8 predicted proteins | sample 1553641 | NCBI WGS metagenome assembly OGUO01 (sample SAMEA2579980, study PRJEB22360) | human gut metagenome | biome: human gut; feature: human-associated habitat; material: faeces | place: Denmark | collected 2008/2010 | reverse complement strand
CGGCTGTCGCCCCAGCAGGAAAGCTGCAGCTGTTGCTTTTCGACAAGCTCTGCCAGCTCGCTCTCCAGCTCACGTCCGCACAGCACGCCGACGGTTTTGCCTTCAGCCAGAGCCTTGGCAATAACCTGCGGCAAACATTTGCAGGCTTCGCCTTCAAACAGGTACACCGGTGCTTTCGGAGCATAATGACGGTACTTCATCCCAGGTGCCTTAGGCTTAAAGTTTTTATCTCCCTGCAGCGCCGGGTCAATTTCTACCGCACCCATAACCTCTGTCAGCATTTCATAGGTAATGCCGCCCGGACGCAGTATAGTAGGAACAGCACTCGTTGTATCCACCACGGTGGATTCCAGACCAATGCCGCAGTTGCCGCCATCAAGCATACCGGCAATTTTACCCTGCATATCCTCCAGCACGTCCTGAGCATTCGTCGGGCTCGGGCGACCGGAAATATTAGCCGACGGCGCCGCGATTGGACAACCGCAGGCGCGGATAAAATCCTGAGCGAATTTATTAGATGGGAAGCGTACGGCGACAGTTTCCAAACCTGCGCTTACAGCGTCAGGCACAATAGCAGATTTATTGACAATCAGAGTCAGCGGTCCCGGCCAAAAATGCTCCATCAGCTTTTTGGCATTAGCGTTCAGGCCGGTAGTCAGCTGCGCAATATCTTCCTTTTTAGCAATATGCAGAATCAACGGATTATCGTTAGGTCTGCCCTTAGCAGCAAAAATTTTGGCTACAGCCTCAGGATTCAGACCATCCGCACCCAGGCCGTAAACTGTTTCCGTCGGGAACGATACAACCTCACCCGCACGGATCAGTGCCGCTGCCTCCTGCATAATCTCTTGATTATCAGAGCTCTTTTGTAATTTCCAGTAGGAGGTTTTCATATTTATCCTCACCCTCTTTTTCTTTTAAAGCAAAAACCATGCGCGGTATGCCTGCATAGTCCATACGCACGGCAGTTTTGGCAAAGCCATGCTCCAAGCACAGCTTTTGCACCGCCTCGCTTTGGTCGATGCCGATTTCAAACGCCAGCAAGCCATCTTCTGCCAGATGCTCCGCAGCTTCGGCACAGATGCGGCGGTAAAAATCAAGTCCGTCCGCACCGCCGTCAAGTGCAGTGCGTGGCTCCTGCTGTACATCCTGCGCCAGCGTCGCAATGTCGGCAGCAGGAATATACGGCGGATTCGAAACGATGATATCAAACTTTTTCTCCACAGGTACGTTGCTGAACAAATCGCTTTGGCGGAAGGCCACACGCTTATCCACGCCGATAGCGGCAGCGTTTTCTTTCGCCACCGCCAAAGCCTCGTTGCTGATATCCACGCCCACGCCAACGGCAGCAGGCAGATAATCAAGCAGTGAAACGATAATAGCACCGCTGCCTGTACCGATATCCAATGCCTTTACGGCACCGTCTGCGCGCAACATCGGCGCAGCCTTCACCAGGCTTTCCACCAACAGCTCCGTTTCCGGGCGCGGCACCAGGGTAGCAGGCGTAACCTTAAAGTTATTGCGCATAAAAGCACGCTCACCGATAATGTAGGCCAGCGGCTCATGCTTAGCGCGGCGCTCTACATAGGAGCGCATCTTGTCGCGCTCCTCCTCACTGAGAGGCTTGTCAAACTCGGTATACAGCTTGATGCGTTCACATTTCAAGACAGCACAAAGCAGCACTTCGGCATCAAGGCGCGGATTTTCCACGCCTTTTGCTTCAAAGTGCTGCTTAGTCCAGTTTAAGATTTCCATAATTGTCCAAACCGGCTTAACCATTTTATTTCACCTGCCGTAATTGTTCGCTTTGCTTAGCAGTAATCAGCGCACTCAGCAGCTCGTCCAGATCACCGTTGACAATGCTGTCCAGCTTATGCAGTGTCAGACCGATGCGATGGTCGGTAACGCGTCCCTGCGGATAATTGTAGGTGCGGATACGCTCGCTGCGGTCGCCGGTGCCTACCTGGCTCTTGCGGTCCTCGGCAGTAGCGGCACGCTGCTCCTCCTGCGCCTGTTCCAAAATACGCGCACGCAATACGCGCATACATTTCTCACGGTTCTTCAGCTGAGATTTTTCATCCTGGCACTGTGCCACAATGCCTGTCGGAATATGGGTAATACGAACTGCAGATTCGGTTTTGTTTACGTACTGGCCGCCGGCACCGCCTGCACGATCTCGGACGAGGTATACGGCGTGTACGCCGGCGGCACGATGGCGCACTCCTGGGTGCAGATGTTCGACAGCGAATACGAGGCATTCAAGACCTACTGCGAACTCTACCCCACCAACGCAACGCTGCTGGTGGACACCTACAACACCTTAAAGAGCGGCGTGCCGAACGCCATCCGCGTTTTCAAAGAGGTGCTGCTGCCGAAGGGCATCACCAAGTGCGCCATCCGCCTCGACTCGGGCGACATCGCTTATCTGTCGAAGAAAGCGCGCAAGATGCTGGACGATGCCGGGCTGACCGAGTGCAAAATCGTCGCCTCCAACTCGCTGGATGAGGACATCATCCTCGCGCTGATCCGACAGGGTGCGGCGGTGGACGCCTTCGGCGTGGGCGAACGTATGATCACCGCAAAGAGCGCCCCCGTTTTCGGCGGCGTCTACAAGCTCTGTGCAAGAGAAGAACCGGACGGCACGATCATCCCGAAGATCAAGATCAGCGAGAACGCCGCGAAGATCACCAACCCGCACTATAAAAAGGTCTATCGCCTGTTTGACAAGGAGAACGGCAAGGCAATCGCCGACTATATTGCCGTGCACGACGAGGTGGTAGACGGCTCTGCGCCGATCGAGCTGTTTGACCCCGACTACACCTGGAAGCGCAAGACCGTGACCGACTACACGGTGCGCGAATTGCAGGTGCCGATCTTTCTCGGCGGCAAGTGTGTCTATCAGTCGCCCTCGACCACCGAGATCCGCGACTACTGCGCGAAGGAAGTCGACACGTTGTGGGATGAGGTCAAGCGCTTTGAGAACCCGCACAACTACTATGTCGATCTCTCGCAGAAGCTGTGGGACATCAAGCACGAGCTGCTCAAACAAGGGAGCAAATAAACCGATTTTGAGCAAATCATAATGCAGAAATAAAAAATAACGCAAGGCTTTTGCCACGGGCTAATAAGGCAGTATTTAAGAAAAAGGTGTAATCTCGATAAAGAGATTACACCTTTTTCTTTATTAAGCGGATTTCTCCGCATTTTTCTGTTATTGTATCAATAAACTGTAATATTCGTTCCCTCAAAAGCGTCCATCCCTATATGCTCCAGTTCTCCTGTAACACAGATTTTCTCAAGAAATCTGGCTCCCGAAAAAGAATAGTCATTCAAGTTTATACAGTTCATTGGTACTGTATAGCATTTTTCTTTTCTACCACTCGGATATGTATGTAATGTATCTTGCACAGAGTTAAAGAGAACACCTTCAACTTCAGAGTAATATAAATTACGCTTATCGACAGAAATTTCGACCAAACTTCCACAGTTCAAAAATGCCCCAGGTGCTATGTAATATACGCCCTTTGGAATATGTATTTCTTGCAATCTATCACAACGTTCAAACGCTGCGTACCCTATCTCATACATATTTTCAGGCAAGGTGACATTTTCCAAATTGCTTCCTGCAAAAGCATATGAATATATCGCTACGCATTGTTCCGGAATTATATATTCTGTTTCTGCCCGCCCAATAGGGTATGCAACAACAGCCGATCCATCTTTTGTATATAAAACGCCGTCAATGGATTTGAAATACTCATTTTCTTCTGCTACATTTATATGTTCCAATGCACTATACCTTAGAAAATAACCTTCTTCTATCGAGGTTACTTCATCGGTTATCTTTATACGCCTAATATTTTCATTTTTACTATCTGTTCGCTGTATTACCTCTCCTGATACCACTATGTCCTGTTTGGCCGCTCTTTGGCATCCGGTCATAATCAGCATACATGCAACAATCGCGATAAGAATCCTTGCCATCATATTCATATTTTCATCCTCACTTCAATCCCAATAATACAAAATGCGCACAGACTGATCTGCAAGTCAAAACGAACAACTTACAGCCAATCTATACACAAAAATGAATACGCTTGATCGGATATGTTAGGGTATGGATTATAATGCCGCCAAGTGGTGTTGGCATAGTATGGCATGCAAGGCAGTTCAGTTCCGAATACCAAATTCATCTCGCTATTTTTACAAGGCGATCTGATCTGTCTGCTTGTGGCGTGTTAGAAAAATATTCCATGCTGCCGACTTTAGTATATCATACTTCGTTCAATTTATCAACATTTACGGTCAAAGCCTCATTCTGTCATTGCAATGCCTTAGTTATATTCAGTTTTATCATACTGCCTTATAAAACCTCAGCATTTGCCTTGCGGCATTTTTATTTTTCACAGAAAAATTCAATTTTCTCGCCGACGGGACCTTTGCAGAAGGCGATGCGCGCGGGGAACGGCACTTCCGCCGGAATCGTGATGTCGTGCGGTTCTTCAATAACAGGATAGCCTGCGCGGCGCACTGCTGCGATGCAGCCGTCCGGGTCATCCGTGGCAAACGCGATATGCCGCAGCGCCCCTTCGACCGGCGCGTCCGCAGCATTTGCAAAAATTTCGAGCAGTCCGCCGCCGCAATCGAGCATGATGCCGCGCGCAGAGCCTGTGCCCCAGCTGCGGACGACCGGCATACCAAGCAGATCGCGGTAAAAGGCGATCGTCTTTTCAAATTCCGCCTCGCCCCGACATTTCAGGGCGACATGGTGAATGCCGCGAATCATTTGGTTTCCTCCCCGATATAGGTAAAGCGTGGGCATGTTCTGCCGTCGCGCGTGACGATCTCCTCCCACATGGACAGCGGGCGCACCCAAAGTCCGCCCTCACCGTACAATGCGCGGTAGACCACCATTTCTTCCCGCGTTTCGGAATGCCGCGCAATGCCGACGACTTCATATTCTCCGCCTTTGAAATGACGGTAACGTCCGAGCCTGATCATAGCTTGTCGTCAAAGTGGATGCGGAAACCGCTCTCGCGCAGAATGCCCTGGAGCGTCGGCACATCGACATGCGCCGCATCAACACCGCTTTTGATGCTGAGTGCAGCGGCGCGCGCGGCGATCTCGCCGGTTTCGGCGGCAACCGGGATCACGCGCGTTGCGTCCCATGCATCACCGTGCGCCGAGATCACGCGCCCTGCAGCAAACAGGTTCGGATAGCCGGGGACATAGATTGCGCGGTACGGGATCTCAAACCAGTAACCGGTGTGTCCGAAATAGCCGCAGATGCCGACCGAATCGGTCTGCGGACGGTAAAGGTCGTCCATCGTCATCTCATACGCGCCGACGATGTGCCGGATCATGCGGTACTGCGGCATCATCGGCAATGCGATGATCTCCTGCGAGAGCGGATCGGTCTGCTTCACCTCGTCAAAAAGCATGGTCTGCCCCTTGATGCAATAGCTTGTGACCTCGTCGCTCGTCGTGCCGGACGTGAGCGGATAGTCCTCGGGCTGCCCCTTGCCGGTCATGCCCGCGCCGGTGATGTGCCAGCCGCGGATCTTGAGCATGTTGTAGGTCTGCCCCTCTTTGAACTGCGTAATATGCGAATAGAAGGACATGAAGTTCTCGCCGTTACGGCAGGGCGCACCCGCGCGGTCAAATACAAGGCAGGTGCCGCTTGCGTCGATCACGGCGCGGCAGGGATAGTATTCCGTCCCGCTGATCGTCTCGGCGCTGATACCGACCACGCGATTGCCGTCGGTCTCCGGGTAAGTCGCCAGCGTGTCAAAGCGAACCGCAACGCCCGCCTCGATGAGCATATCGAGCAGCACAAGCGACATGATCGTGGGTGAAAAATGCGTGACAAAGCGCTTGTCGGTTTCCTGCTCCCAGATGCCCTCGGTCTGCCATTCGGCAGGCAGACGGTGCATCGAATAGCGGATCGTGCGGCGCAGAATTTCCTCCGAAACACCGGAGATCAGCTTTTTGCCCTCGGCATTGCAGAGCGGTTCCCACCAGTTGATCAATCCGACCGTGGCAAGCCCGCCGAGCACCGTAAACTTCTCCATGAGCAGCGTCTTCATGCCGCTGCGTGCGGCGCTGACCGCCGCGCTGACACCGGCGACGCCGCCGCCGACCACGATCACATCATAGCTGTCGCCGACGATCGGCTGTTTCACATTCGGTTTCATGCTTCTTCCTCCGCAAGATCAAAGGTGATGATCGAATTCATCGAACTATACCGATAATACAATGTTTCATAGGAGATCGACTCCTCAAAGGTCACGCCGTCGCCCTCGCTGCGCTTCTGCGCCGCCGCATCATAGACCACAAAGCGATAGTCGCGCGGATCTGCCGCATCCGGGTTGATACAGGAGGCAATGACAATGTAGTGCGAATTGGAGCCGTTCTGCATGTGGACGATCACGCCCTCGGGATGCGTATCCAGCGCTTCCTTGATGATCTTTTTCGACACCGAATAGCGCTCGGTGTAGGTCAGCTTTCTGCCGAACAGCGTATATTTCGCGGTCAGCTGCCGCAGATTCATCAGAATGGGGTTGTAGTACAGTGTGCCGCTCTCGGTGGTAAGCCCGAGGTTACCCGTGTTGGCAAGCGCCGTAACGTAAGGATCCGCCTCAAGATCGCCGTCTTTCTCAAAGCGGAAATCGTAGCCGTCCGCGTAGCGTGCGCCGAGATTGTGCATCACCATGGCGACCGACGCAATGGCGCAGCCGGTGTCCATCCAGTCAAGTTCTCTGTTGTAACGGTCGATGATGAAGCGCTTGTATACGCCCGCATAGAAGTACACGCCGGAAAGCTCACCGCCGTGCCAGCCGCCGTCTGTAGCGAGATGCTGGCTGTACCAGGTGTAGGACGGCGAATCCACGACGGTCACCTCGATCGACCGTGTCATATCGCCGACCGTCGCCGTGACGGTCGCCTTGCCTGCCGAGAGCGCGCAGAAGCTGCCGTCCGTGTCCATCAAGACAACGCTCTCATCGCTCGAACTCCAGGTGATCTGCCCCTTCATATACGCGGGTGTCAGCAGCGCATAGACCGCGCTGACCGTATTGACGTTGACAGCCTCCGCCACGGTCTTGAGTTCAAACGAGGAGATCTCAACCGGTGCAATCACCCATTTCTGCGCGTCCTCGCCGGTATACGGCTCAATCGTCACCAGCGCCTTGCGGTAGAGCGTTTTTCCGCTGCCGGTGCTGAGCGCCAGCTCCGTACCGTGCAGCAAGACCGCATAGGCATCGCCGTCGCGGCAGATGTCGAAGTCCGCAAGCGCCGCCGGGTCCTCGCTCTTGCAGAGACGAGGGTGCTCCCCGTTATTCTCCGCATGAAAGGCATACTTACCGCCCTCGCTCTGCGGATAGATCCGATAGCTGCCGTCGGCATTGACCTTCAGCAGCATATGTTCGCCGGTCTCATTGGCGGCTTTGTCCGTATAGCCGTAGCCGCCGGATGTATATTCCATATTAAAGGTATTGAGCAGCTTGCCGTCTCCGAGATTGCGCAGCGTGTACACGCCCTCCGCCAGCTCCCCGCACCGTTGCAGGTTCGCCGTCGGCGACTGCGGCGCCGCAGAAACGAGCGGCAGCAGCAGCGCAAGCGCAAGGAAAACGGAAAGCATTTTGAAAATCCGCTTCAAAATCCGTTCCTCTTATAATCCTTAAACTACCGCATAGTATAGCACAAATTTCCCCGTCTGTCAACCAAAGCAAAAAAGCACGGCTGTGCCGTGCTTTTTCTCGCATAAACAGTTTATTTTTCGTTGACGTAGGCGATGAAGCGGTCAAACGCTTCTCTGCCCGCCGCGTCGCACTTGTAGACACCGGCATGGACGAGAACCTCGGCAAAGACTCTGCCGATCTCCTCATTGACAACCTCGTCGATGTTCTCCGCCGTCACACTGCGGCGACCGAGGAACTCCTCCGCCCAATCCGCGTGCTTGGCAATGCTCTCATCGGCGCGGAGATCGCCGCCGGAAAGAATGGTCGCCTTGAGCGTGTCCATCTCCTTCTTCAGGCGGGCAGGCAGAACGGCAAGTCCCATGACCTCGATCAGTCCGATGTTCTCCTTCTTGATGTGATGCAGCTCCGCATGCGGATGGTAAACGCCGAGCGGATACTCTTCGGTCGTGATGTTGTTGCGCAGGACGAGATCCAGCTCATAGTCTTCGCCGCGGCGACGTGCAATCGGCGTGATGGTATTGTGCGGCTCGCCGTTTGTCTCTGCAAGGACAAAGGCGTTCTCATCCGTGTAGCCGCGCCATGCAAGCAGGATCTTGTCCGCAAGATCAATGAGACGCTCACGGTCCGCGCAGCGCAGACGGATGGTGGAAAGCGGCCACTTGACGATGCCCGCCCTGACGTCATCATAGCCTGCAAAGGCGATCTCCTTCTCGATCGGCGCCTTGGTCATGGCAAAGGTGTATCGACCGCCCTGGAAGTGGTCATGGCTGAGGATCGAGCCGCCGACGATCGGCAGATCGGCATTGGAGCCGAGGAAATAGTGCGGGAACAGCGTGACGAAGTCGAGCAGCTTACCGAAGGCGGCATGGTCGATCTTCATCGGGGTATGCGTGCCGTTGAACGCGATGCAGTGCTCATTGTAATACACATAGGGCGAGTATTGCAGATACCACTGCGACTGATTAATCGTGATCGGAATCGTGCGGTGATTCTGCCGCGCCGCCGCATTCAGCCCGCCGGCATAGCCCTCGTTTTCATGGCAGAGCGCGCACTTCGGATAAGACGACTTGACCGCATTGCGTGCGGCGGCGATCGCCTTGGGATCCTTCTCAGGCTTCGAGAGGTTGACCGTGATGTCCAGGTCGCCGAACTCGCTCTTATACACCCAGCGCAGATCCTTCTTCACACGGTAGGTGCGGATATAATCGGTATCGCGGCTGAGCTTGTAGTAGTAGTCGGTCGCCGCCTCGGGAGAGGAGGCATAAAGCGCCGTGAAGGTATCGATCACCTCATGCGGTGCGGGCGTGAGCAGCCCCATGAGCTTGGTGTCAAACAGGTCACGGTAGACCGTGGTATTCTCCTCGATGAGCCCGTTTGCCGCTGCGAAATCCAACAGCTCCGCAAGCGTTTCTTCCAGATCGACGGCCGAAAATTCGGTCTCCGGCTCGACATACTCGTCGAGATGCAGGGCTTCCAGAATGCGGTTGGTCGCCCATGTGCGGTCAACCGGGTGGATCAGATAATGCTCGAGCGCATAGGTCACGAGCTTCTTGATGCTGTCGTAAATCATGGCTACCTCCGCGTTTATGCCAGCTTGAAGACCGTGATCTCGTGATACAGCTCGCCGGGATTCAGGCGCGCTTCGCCGCGGGACGGGCTGTCCGGCTCGTACTGCGTCTCAAAGCAGACCGCCATGTGGCGCAGCTGCTTGTGTCCGCCCTTGAAGGGATAGCTGCTGGTGCCGAGGAAGTTTGCGGTGTAGATCTGGAGGCAGGGCATGCTGGTCAGCACGGTCAGCTTGCGCTCGGGCACACTGCATACCGCCGCGACGTTCAGCTCATGACAGCCGAAGGTCTCCTTTTCTCTGCCGTTCAGGATAAAGTTGTGGTCATAGCCCGGATAGCCGAGACCGGTATTCTCGATGTCGGTGCCGATCGCCTTGGGTACACGGAAGTCAAACGCCGTGTCGGTCACCTCGGGGCGCGGACCGGTGGGCAGCAGGGTCTTGGGATCGACGGCGGTGATCTTGTCCGCGTTGATCTTCAGAATGTGATCCAGCGCAGTCTCGCTGTCAATGCCGTGCAGGTTGAAATAGGAGTGGTTGGTGAGGTTGACGTAGGTGGGCTTGTCGGTCTCTGCCTTATAGTCGATCGCCAGTGCGCCGTCCTTGATCTTGAACGTGACCTTGACGTCCAGCTTGCCGGGGTAACCCTCTTCGCCGTCCGCCGAGGTATAGGTGCAGACCAGCTTGGGGGCGCCGCACTTTGCGCAGGTCTCCTCCTCGATGTGCCAGATGCGCTTGTCAAAGCCCACTCTGCCGCCGTGCAGGTGCGCGGGACCGTTGTTCTTGACGATGGGATAGTCCACGCCGTCGATCGTGAGCTTACCGCCGCTGATGCGGTTGGCATATCTGCCAATGGTTGCGCCCTGGCAGCCGCCGTTTTTCAGGTAGCCCTCGAGGTCGTCGTAGCCGAAAATGATATCGGTTCCCTTATGTACAAATTTCTGCAGTGTTGCGCCGTAGTCCAGAACCGTGATGCTGATATCGCCGTCCGCAATCGTATGGGCATAAATTTCCGTGCCGTCCGGCATCTTTCCGAAAAGTTCTTTCATGAGAAATCCTCCGCTCAATTATAAATAGACTTTTATAGTTTAATAGTATAAGAATTGATGGGCAAAGTCAATATAGAAAACACGCACGTTTTTTGCACCGGATTTGCCTTTCACCTGCCGCCGCTGCCCGCGCCGAGTGCGATGGCAGCCGCAAGGCTGTCCGCCGCTGCGCGCAGGTATGTCTTGGCCTCATCTCGGATGTCCGCAAAGCTGCAAAAGTCGCACACCGTGGAGAAGACTGCGGCAGCGCCGCTCCCCTCCGCGTCGCCGACGCTGCCCGCAAGGACGAAGACCGGCACGCCGAAGCGATTTGCCGCCTCGATCACGCCGCCGATCGCCTTGCCGCACACGCTCTGCCGATCAAAGCGTCCCTCGCCGGTGATGACCGCATCGGCGCTCTCGATCTCGCCGGAAAAGCCGGTCACGCGGAGCACCTCGCCGATGCCGCTGCGGATCTCCGCCCCGAACAGCGCCGCAAACCCTGCGGCAAATCCGCCTGCTGCCGCGCCGCCCGCAAGGGAGATCACATCCACGCCGAGGTCACGCAGGAAAACCTCCTGCATATGCGCGGCGCCCGCCTCGAGTACCGCCACCATTTCGGGCGACGCGCCCTTCTGCGGTGCAAACATCTGTGCCGCGCCGTCCGTGCCGGTCAACGTACCGGTCACATCGCAGAGGCAGACGAATTCCAGCGCACGGATGTTGTCCGGCACAAGCGAAAGATCCACCGCGGCGACTTCATCCAGCGTGCCGCCGAGCGGCAGCATTTCCTCGCCGTTTGCATCAAAAAAGCGCACGCCGAGCGCCGCCGCTGCGCCGAGCCCGAGGTCATTGGTCG
>OGUO01002464.1_pt1 | contig 11158 bp, 8 predicted proteins | sample 1553641 | NCBI WGS metagenome assembly OGUO01 (sample SAMEA2579980, study PRJEB22360) | human gut metagenome | biome: human gut; feature: human-associated habitat; material: faeces | place: Denmark | collected 2008/2010 | reverse complement strand
CCCAGATACCACTTCCATAGGAGCTATGCACCGCATGGGAGTTGGTAATTCATTACAGGATAAAATCATCATCGGAGCAATTATGCCTCTTGTCCCTGGAATTGCATTTACCACTGCAATCCGTGACATTTATAATGCAGATTATCTTTCGGGTACAATTCATCTGCTTGACGCCTTGATTACCGCTGTCTGTATTGCAGTCGGCGCCTGTCTGCCATTTGTCGTTATGAATTATTTCGGAGGGTTCTAAGTTATGGAAACTATTATAGAAAAATTTTTCACAATCCAGAAGATGTTTCAAGGTTCTGCTGCATTTGAACTCTGAACCGTAGAATCAATGCTGATTGAATATAGGAAAGGATTTTAGCTATGAAAACAGTTCAAGTAAGAAATGTTATTATCGGAGAGGGACGCCCGAAAATCTGTGTCCCGATTGTTGGACAAACCAAAGAAGAAATTCTCACGGAAGCAGGTTCTTTTGCCGAATTTCCGATTGACGTTGTAGAATGGCGTGCAGACTGGTACGAAGATGTTTTTGATACCGATAAAGTACTCGAAACCGCAAAAGAATTAAACACTGTCTTAAAAGACACACCAATTCTTTTTACCTTCCGCACGGCAAAAGAAGGGGGAGAAAAAGCCATCTCAAATGAAGCTTATCAAAACCTTAATCTCGCAGTTGCCAAAAGCGGCTTTGTTGATTTGATTGACGTAGAAGCTTTTACAGGAGACGAAATTGTGACGAACATCATCTCAAAAGCTCACGATTTTAATGTAAAAGTAGTTTCTTCCAATCACGATTTTGATAAAACTCCTGAAAAAGAAGAATTAATCCGCCGTCTTTGTAAAATGCAGGAACTTGGCGCTGATATTCCAAAAATTGCAGTCATGCCAACCTGCAGACGTGATGTGCTTATGCTCCTTGATGCAACTCTTGAAATGACTGAGTCTTACGCCGACCGTCCGATTATTACCATGTCAATGGCTGGAACAGGTGTCATCAGCCGTCTTGCCGGTGAAGCCTTTGGCTCTGCCCTCACATTTGGAGCTGCCACAAAAGCTTCTGCCCCAGGACAGATTCCAGTAAATGAGCTTAAACAAGTATTGGATATCCTTCATAAAAGCCTGTAAAATATAAGGTGGCTGCTTGTAACTACAGCCACCTGTTTTCTATCTACTTTCATCCATCGCACGAAGTCTCTGAATCATTTCCTCACAGATTTCCTGCTCATTTTTTCCATCTGTTTGTATAATGATATCTGCTGCTGCCTCATACTTCTCACTTCGTTTCGCCATCAAGTCTGCAATAAATGATACATTCTTATTATTTTCAAGCAATGGCCGGTCATGATTGTCTTTTACTCTCTGCAAAACAGTTTCCGGTTGTGCAGTAAGAAGCACGACACGTCCATTCTTCTTCATCTCAAGCACATTATTTTCACGCATTGGAGTACCACCGCCACACGAAATCACTACATTAGACTTATTCTGCATTTCAACTAAAAGATTTGTCTCCAAATCACGGAAATACTGCTCTCCATGAGTTTCAAAGATATCTGAAATACTCATGCCCTCTCGTTTTGCAATAATATCATCCATCTCAACCACATCCATGGAAAATGTATCATGCAAATATCCCGCTATCGTAGACTTTCCACATCCCATACATCCAATCAAAAAAATATTATAATCAAACAACCTTTTATTTTCCATTTTTCTTTTCTCCTTGATTTTACCACTTTAAACAATTAACTTGTATTATATCAACAGATTACATGCTCTGCAAGTGTAAAAAAGTAGACCGGTTTTTTGTACACTCTTCCCCTTTGCTTTCGTGCGTTAAAGTTTGCTACATGCCTGTGGCATGCGCTTAGTAACGACCGAAGCGGAGCGGAGAACGAACCTGTTCGAGTCCACTCAAATCTAAGCAAAAACAAATCAGAGATAACGTTCCCCTTTGCTTTCGTGCGTTAGAGGTTGCTGCATGCCTGTGGCATGCGCTTAGCAACGACCGGAGCGGAGCGGAGAACGAACCCGTTCGAGTCCGACCCGGACTCGAGTAAAAAAATAGACAGGGTTTTATACCCTGTCTACTTTTTTACTAGCGTGCGTTAGAGGATTCGAACCCCCGACCTTTTGGTCCGTAGCCAAACGCTCTATCCAGCTGAGCTAAACGCACATATTTCTTATTTATTTTGTATTGCCTCAACAACAAAACCTATTATAATGTACATATTCCAAAAAGTCAACCCTTTTTTTGAAATTTTTTTATTTTTTGCGAAACTTGCGATTTCTCTGTATTTTCGCTATAGTAATCCTAGATTTTTATAATTTTGAAAGGGGTTTTTTACTATGCCAAAAACTTCAAATGACTTACAGACCAAACTCCACGCAATTCATCAAAAAGGCTATCCTGCCTATAAAGAATTACGTGGCACTTATCAATTTCCAAACTATCTTTTATACATTGACCATGTTCAGGGAGACCCATTTGCCTCTCCATCCAGTATCAGCGTTGAGATTCCGCTAAAAACTGCCGGATTCCCTGCTGATTACTATCAAAAATCCTACACCCGCATTGCACTGCAGGATTATCTGACCCGCCAGTTTGAACAGCAGGTAAACCGCTATAGTTTCCGTGCAAAAGGTTCTGGAAAGAGCGGTCTGATTTCTGTCACACACTGCGGTCAGGAGATTTTAGAGCGAAGTGCCTGCCAAATCACAAAAAATTCTATCATTGCACGTTTCTTTGTTGGATTTCCCGCAAACGGCAGACGTATCAATTCTATAGAATTAGAAAAAATCTTTTTTGATTTTCTTCCAGTCTGTGTAGAAAAAGCATTTTTCTACCGCAATCAGAACGCTAAAGTGGTAGAACAAGTTTATTTTCTCGCTGAGGACCAGTATTTTCTACGTAAAGAACTGAAACGACTTCATCTTACTGCCTTTGTCGCCGATGCTTCTATTCTTCCAAGACAAAGTGGTGTTTCCGATAAACCTTTAAAAGAAAGTATTCCGTTTTTTGCTCCGGATTCTCTTGCCATTGAACTTACGCTTCCACACAAAGGAACGATTCGAGGACTCGGCATCAAAGAAGGAATTACTTTAATTGTCGGCGGAGGCTACCACGGAAAATCCACTTTATTAAATGCCTTAGAAAGCGGAGTCTATAATCATATCGCAGGCGATGGTCGAGAATATGTAATCTCCGATGACAGTGGCGTAAAACTTAGGGCTGAAGATGGACGTTTCATAAAAGATGTGGATATTTCCCTTTTTATCAACGATTTGCCAAATAAAAAAGATACTCATTGTTTTTCTACCTGTGACGCCAGTGGTAGTACTTCTCAGGCGGCTGCTATTGTAGAGAGCATGGAGGCCGGAAGTTCTCTTTTCTTTATTGATGAGGACACTTCTGCAACTAATTTCATGGTTCGTGACTCTTTTATGCAAAAAGTCATCGGTCGAAGTAAAGAGCCAATTACTCCTTTTTTAGAACGTGCCAGAGATTTATATGAAAAAGCAGGAATCTCCACCATTCTTGTAGCCGGAAGCAGTGGTGCTTTCTTTCATATCGCAGACACCATTATTCAAATGGACTGCTATAAGGCAATCGATATTACGGCTTCTACAAAAGTACTGTGCAAAGAAAATCCGCTTCCGAAAACTTCTGCCACAGAATTTCATCAGCCTGACAGTTACCGAATCATGAGCACACCGGATTTTCAAACAAAAACTTCAAGAAATCCTCATGCTTCTCATGCAGATAGAGGTTTAAAAGTAAAAACACACGACCGATATACCTTTTCAATTGGAAAAGAAACCGTTGATTTACGATATGTGGAACAGCTTGCAGATTTTGAACAGACATCAGCGCTTGCATCTATGCTCCGTTTTGCCTGTGAATCTTTGATTGACAATCAGCTTACTTTGGATGAAGTCGCTAAAAAATTGATTTCTATTCTCGAAACAAAAGGCTTCTCCGGCATCAACAGTACCTCTTATCTTTCCTGCGGACTTGCCATGCCACGAAAACAGGAAATTTATGCCTGCCTGAACCGCTTCCGCAGAAAATAATTTACAGAAAATAATCTGCCAAAAATAATTTCTTGTTCAAAACAAACCAGCAAAAAAGGATATCTTAGCCAAAACTTATTGACTTCGATATCCTTTTTGTCTGCTCTTTTTATTTTGAAATATTCTCATAAACAACCGAAGAAATGTCAACAATTCGCTGTCTCGCTTCCGTCGTATCACTTAAATTATCTGCCATCACACAGATAATGTATGGATTTTCTACATCAAATACAATCGCTGCATCATTTTCTACATGGTCTAATTCTCCGGTTTTATTCGCCGTTTTTACTCCAGATGGAATACCTTTTGGTATTTTTTCTGTTCGGGTCTGCTGTTTTAATAAATTCAACATATCCTCAGAATGTTCTAATTTATTTTCATAAATATTTTTCAAAAACACACTACAATCTCTTGCAGATGTATAATTTTCGTTCGCAGAAGCTTTTTCAAGCAACATTCTTCCCATGGAAGTATCGGTGTAACCATTATTTTTACAATAAGTATTGACTGCTTCCTGACCTGCTGCATTATCACCATTTCCCAACATTCCAACCAGTGTATTTGCAGAATCATTATCACTGACTGTAATCATCGCATTTAACAGCTTATCCACCTGCTCCTGTCCATTTGCAGCAACGATATTATCATAAGAAGAATAAACTGCGCCCATAATATAAAGTTTGATTAAACTTGCCGCCGTCAATCTTCCCTGACCAAGAGATGCTCTTGCGCCATCTTTCAAACGATACACATAAATCTGCCATGCCTCTCCAAATTCATCTGTACCTTGCAGTTTTTCTTCCACTGACGCACGAATTGCTTCCAAATCCGGAGCATCTTCTTCGGCAAGCTGTTCTTCTGTAAGACTTTCCTCAGAATCCGCATCTTCTTCTGCTTCATCTGAATCCTGTTGCTCCTGCGTTGTATTTTCGGCATTTTCTGCTTCTGCCTGCTTTTCTTTCAGTGCTTTCTGCTTCTCTTCTAATTGTTTCTTTTCTTCCTGTGCTTCTGTATATTTTGTATTCTGAGTATTCTGTTTTTCTTTCAGATATACGTTCACACAAAGAACCGCTAAAATCAAAACCGCTAAAACAACGATTCCTGCAATTACCTTTGTCTTTTTCTTTTTTTCCATTTTTTATTTGTTCCTTATTGTATTTCTCTTTCTCAATTTCCTGCTGCAAAATAAGCATCAATACCGTTTGCAATGCCCTGTACCATTAATTTCTGGAAATCCGGATTTTCCATATTTGTATCATCACTTTCATTTGACATAAATCCCATTTCCAGAATAATAACCGGCACAGTACTCCAGTTAATTCCTGTCATATTGTCAAAAATCTGTACTCCGCTGTTTTTAATTTTACAAGATTCACAATAAGCATTAATGACCGCTTCTCCAAGTGCATAGCTCTTATCATGCAGTGCTCCGACATAAGGATTCTGTGCAGACGGAATCATCGTAAATGCCCCATTGACACTGCTGTCATCACTTCCATTTGCATGGATTCTCACATAAATATCTGCTCCATACTGTGTTGCAAGTTCTGCACGTTCCTTATTACTGATTGCAGTATCATTGTCCTCTCTTGTCAGCATCACTTCATACCCACGGTTTTTAAGTTCTTCACGAAGCTGTTTTGAAATGTTTAAATTCAGCTCATACTCGGGAACACCGGTAAAACTTCCCTGTGTTCCTGTCGTTGCCTTTGCTTTCATTTCGCTTGAACCTGGACCCATTGGCTCTTGTGCACTCATATCTACATTGTAACCCTGATGTCCTGGGTCAATTGCGATTTTCTTTCCATTACCGGTCTCTGGCACCTGTGAATTGGCATCCATTTCCTGATTCTTCTGCTCTTCCCCAGCTTCCGGTTCTTTTGCTTCTTTCTGCGCTTCTTCCTGCGTTTCTACAGATTCTTCTGATTCTTCCGCTTTTGCATCGGTATCCGCTTCTTCTTTCTGCTCTACATTCATTTTTGTTTCTTTTTGCAGAATTTCTGCCTTCTTCTGCTCTTTTTCCTGTTTTTCTATGTCTTTCTTAATTGTCCTGATTTCTTTTCTTACCGCAGTAACCTGTTGTCTTGTTTTATTTACCTGATTTAATTGAAAAAGCGCAACAACAATTAGTAAAATCAAGACAATTGAAAGGCATCCCAATATGATTTTATACATCCGTTTCACAAATTAAACTCCCTGATTTCTAAACTCTCTCGTAAATTTTATTCTAATAAATTTTTTTAATAAATCTCTTTTCCGCCAAAAATAAAGCTGACATCCTCATCAATGCTCTTAAGTTCTTCTTTTCCAAGATAATATTGTAAGTCACCACGATAAGACTTCATACTATAATCAATCAAAAGTGCAATATGTTTTTCATCAATTGGAAGATAAGAATAGACATCATCTGCAATAATCTTGTCTTTCTTTCCATCATACATTTTCAAAGTTGCACTATTATTTGAACTGTTGTAATCAACTGCATAAAGCACATTATCGGAATCTGGCACTGTATAAAGCGTTCCGGATTTTACATCAGAATCAATATTTTTGTCGTTACAATATAAATCACCATTTCCGTCACTGTCTGTATCTTTCAGATAGTACACATCTCCATCTTTTATTAATTCCTGATAATATGCCACATCTTCGGAAATCAGTTTACATTTTCCATCTGAATTATTATCTACAGAGAATGAATATAAGTTATAGGTTGCGTCTTCATCTTCTGAACCGGAATCTTGCATTTTTACTCCATATCCAGTTTTAGAATCTGCATCTACGCCCCATACAGTCGCAAGATTTTCATCCAATACAACGGTTTTGTCTTTCTCTGTATACACACAAGTCTGTGCGGCTTCTGAAAGCATCTGATAATAATCAGACTCAATACTGCTGGCACTGTCAATCTCAGAAATTTTTAACTTCGGAACATCATCCATATTATAACGGCTATACACAATACCCTTCCAGTCTCCAGTATAATAATACATCTGTGCAACTGTAGCATCTACCTGTGTTTCTTTTCCATCTTTTACATAATACAATTTTTCCACTGGTGTAGAAATTTCATAATCCTCTAATGCGTCACGAATTTCATCTCGATTTTCTTTGTCATAATATTTTTCATAAGCCGCATCATAAGCATCTTCATCTACAGACTCTACTTTTTCGTATTTTCCGGTCCAGTCATTTTTCTCGATTTTTTCAACTTTATAATCTTCTCTATCCGGCTCTTCAATCGTTGCATCACTGTCTGCACAGTCATCTTCAACCACATCTTCTGCACTTAATGTTTCCTCTGAACTTTTTGTGTAATAGATTCCTCCATTATCTAAATCATCGTAAGAAACATCTTCTACACCCGAAGCAATTTTTTGCTTTTCTCCAAAATTTTCCACCATATAAAGAGTATCTTGTTCCTGGACTACAACATATTTTAAATCACTGCTTGCATAGAAAGAATCCACGTCCTTTGCCAACGTTTTTTTCTCTTTTTTAAGTGCAACATCCTGCTGGCAGACATTAATCGTACCATCTCCGTTTGATTCGCTCCACACAATATTTTTCTGGTCACTGTCTAAATAAAAATACTCGACATCAGAAGCAATTTTTTCTTTATTTCCCTTCTTATCATTAATATAAAGCGTATCATTTCCGGCTTTCTTATACAAAATTTTATTATTGTCCAAAATTGTATAGCTTGTAACCGAACTGTCAATCTTAACCGGTTCTTCTGTCTTTCCTACTTTCTGCATATTTAAACGAAATTCTATATCATCATCGCCATAATTTACATCTGTAGGATAACAGATGTATTTTCCATCTTTGGAGTAACTCACACCGGCAGAATAATTCTCTCCATCATCACTTGTGCTTCCGTATCTTCCCTGATACTCTACTGGTTTTTTCTTATAATGTTCAATATCGGACTGATTAATATAACCATCTTTTACATAAGTGATGTAAGAATCGGATTTACTGCCTCCCAGTCCTCCAACGATTTTTACAACTCCGCCGATAACAACAACTGCCGCAACAACACCTACTGCTCCCACAATTAACTTTTTCGGAACTTTCTTTGACGTGGTTTCTTCAACCACCGGTTGTCCGTCCCCATTCATATCCTTTCCACAGATACTGCAGAATACAGCATCGGCATCATTCGCTCCTCCACAATGAGGGCAAAATCTTTGTTGCACTTGTTGTCCTGACTGCTGTTCTTCCTGTTGATGCTCCGGCTGTGGTGTTCCACAATTACCGCAAAATCTTGCTCCCTCTGGCAATTCACATCCACAATTAATGCACTTCATCTTTCTTCTCCTCACTCTTTCTTACTGGTCTAACTGATATCCTCCATCATGCATTGCAAATTCTTTCTGTCTTAAAAATTCTGCATTTTTCTTTTCATATTCATTAAATACTGTTTCCTTAAAGTCAGCCGCATTGACCGTTCCGTTATACCATGATTTGCTTCCAAAATAATTCTGGAGTTCCTTAGAATCAAATTTTCTTCCATGTCTTGCATAGATTTCATTTTTCGCATAATTTAACTGCTGAAGCGTTAATCCGCTGACATCTGCATCTGTAAGATATCTGCTATTACTTTCCGGTAAAATATAATCTCCTCCGGTTACTCCCTCTTCTGCCTCCTCAATCAAATTATCCACCGCATCGGTATCTTCCACCAATGTTTTTCCATTTTTTAATAATTTTAATGCGTCGTCCTTTTTTCCCTGTGCCAGCAGATTCTTGCTCTCTGTATCTAAATACAAAATATATTCTGGTTCATACTTTTCACTCAGTTTTGTGATAAGCTCATCCTCGTCTTTTAACTCTTCTTTTTGTTTTGAAAGTTTCTTTAAAATACTTTCATAATCGGAACTTTTTGCGGATTTTTCAAGACTGTCCTCTAAATCTTTTTCCGTCTGCTCCTGAAGTGCTAAAACTTCTTCTGCTTCTTTTGATTCCAATTTATCTGTATCAAGTTTTGCTAACGCATTTTTTACGCCTGCATAATCAAGTGTTCCTTTTTGATAATCACTCTTAATCTGGGAAATAGAAGAATCCGACTCTGCAGTTTCTTCCTCTTTCGATGCATCTTCTGTATCCTTAGAATTATCTTTACCGACTTCTTCTTCGTCCTCTTCATCACTTCTATCCGATGAAGCCACATAGCTGTCTGCTTCATAAGGAAACAGTACCTTAGAAACAAAAATTCCTGCAACAAAAATCGCACTGATTAAAATTCCGGAAATCGAAAGCGTACGCACTCTTGCATCCTGAAGAGAAAAAATTGCACATAAAAATGCTCCCAGACCAAGTAAAAACGGCACAACATAAATTAAATACGGATAAATACTCTCCAACATAGTACTTTCCTGCATGAAATCTTGCAATACAACTCTTAATAAAACAAAGCTAACTAAAAGCAGAAAACTAAGCAGAAAAGACGCAACTGCCAATCCTTTCCCATCTTTTTTTCCGGTTCTCTGATTTTGTGGTGCAGTTGATATTTTATTTACTGGTGTTCTATTTACCGGTTTTCTCTCAAACTGAGTCTGCTGTCTGCGATTCTGAGTCGTTCCCTGATTTTGAGAATTTCCCTGATTCTGATTTATTCCTTGTCTCTGCGTATTTTCCTGTTCAGGCATGACTGGACGAATATCCGGCTTTGGATATGGAGTTTTAGAACTCTGCTGTCTACAGGTACAGATTTCGCCCTCCTTAATTTCCTTACCACAATATTTACAAAACATATATCCAAACCTCCCTCTTTGATTCTAACATCATTAGAACTGTAATTACGTTGGAGTGAAGCAGATATTGATATTCTAAATCTGCTTCACTACTTGATTCGGTTAATTACTTCTTGGACAATAATCCAACAGATAATACACTCTTTGTTTGGTTGTATCTGCCGCTGGTGCTTCATTAAATCCAGAATGATCCACATTCTGAGATTCCCAGTATTGTGATATCATTGCTTCTTTTTGATGAATCCAATCCACCTGCGCACTTGTAAGCTGTGACATCTGATCCTCCGGTAAGGATGCCTTTAAATCCTGCCACATCTGATTTAATAGCCCATCCCATAACTGATAACGTGCTTCCTCTTTTGCCATCTTTGTATTAAAGTCATCCGAAGCCCCTACTTCATTTAAAATGGCTGTATCACTTTGTTCTGCTCCCACTAATTTTTCACTCCAGCTTGCATAAAGACTGTTGTCGGTACTACTGCCGGTTGAACTTGATGAACTTGTTGAAGCACTCTGACTGTTTGAAGCGGCTTCCTGGGCTTTCTTTTCTTCTTCTGCTTTCTTCGCTGCTTCTGCCTCCTGCGCTTCCTGTTCCTCGTATTTCTTTAATAATTCTTTCTGTTCTTCCTCTTCTTTTTTCTTTTCTTCTTCTTTCTGTTTCTTTTCTTCTGCTTTTGCCTTTTCTTCTGCGGTCATAGTTCCTTCAACCGGCTCTACATCTTCTTCTGCATCTTTTTTTGTTTCTCTGGAATCTTTCTCTTCCGCATCTTTACTATCGGCTTTGTCTGTGCTTTTATCATTCTTACTGACCTGACTCTGCTCTGCTTCTTCCTGTTTTTTATTATCAGAAATTTTAACCACTGCAAAAGCACCTGCACCTATACAGATTGCAAAGATTACAATCATTATGTATAAACCGATATGACTTTTCTTTTTTACTGGCGGATTTCCTGATGGGCGCTGATTTTCTTCTACCAGACGCATTCCACAAGTTTTGCAGAAATTTTGGTTTTCTTCATACCGCTTTCCACATTTTGGACAAATCTTCATCTTTTTTCGCTTCCTTTCTCTATTTTAATTCTTTAAAAATATTATAACAAAGGATTACAGTTTTTGAAGCCTTTTTGTATGAAATTTAAAAATAATTGGGATTTTTCCACTCAAAGATTGAGAGATATTAGAATGATGTGTATTCTTAGAATAAGGTACAAATTTGGTACAAAATGAAAAAATGCTCCAAATCCTTACTGAATTTGAAGCAAAAAATTAATGCCGCAGACCGGAATCGAACCGGTACGGGTATCACTACCCACGGGATTTTA
>OGUO01002459.1_pt1 | contig 11177 bp, 6 predicted proteins | sample 1553641 | NCBI WGS metagenome assembly OGUO01 (sample SAMEA2579980, study PRJEB22360) | human gut metagenome | biome: human gut; feature: human-associated habitat; material: faeces | place: Denmark | collected 2008/2010 | reverse complement strand
GCAATAAAATGACTTTGGAATTTTGAAATTTGCTGTCTCTTAGAATCTCTCAAAAACTCTCACAAGATTTTGAGGCAAAGAAAAAGTGCCTGAATACCGCCGTAAAAAGCAGTATTCGGGCATAAAAAAACCTCGGAACACGAATGTTCCGAGGTAATGGCAGAGGTATAAGGATTCGAACCTTAAATGACGGAGTCAGAGTCCGGAGTGTTACCGTTACACTATACCTCTATATTCAATTACGCCTAACTCAGCGCGCTTACTATTATAACCGATTATAAAAATTTGTCAAGAACAAATTTGCACTAAATAATAATTTTATCACAATTATTGAGAAATATAAACACATAATATCAAAAAATATTTCCATAGTGTAATTTATTGGACTTTATAAACTTTTATTTGCAAAAGCCTTTACAGAGTATTAAACTTATGCTACACTTATATTGTTCTTATAACATACCAAGAACAAATCAGGTTGCTACAAAAAGGTAGAAAACCGAAAAGCTCTGACGGCTCCTTTTTGGAGCCGTCATCTTTTTTATTTAAGGGGAAATTTATATGAAATACGGTATCGGGCTTGATTGTGGAATAAATTCTGTAGGTTATTGCATCATGGAACTCAATTCAGATGATGAGCCAAAAAGAATTGTGAGATTAAATTCGAGAATTTTTACCGAGGCGGAAAATCCAAAAGACGGTTCATCTCTTGCCGCACCGAGGAGAGAAGCGCGCGGACTTCGCCGCAGGATTCGCAGGCACAAGCATAGACTTGAAAGAATTCGCGCTCTGCTTGTCAGAGAGAATATAGTAACGCAGGCGGAGCTTGACAATATGTTTTCCGGCACACTTTCTGATATATATGAATTAAGAACGGCCGCTCTTGATGCTCCGCTGAACAACATTGAATTTGCAAGAGTGCTTATTAACCTTGCGCAAAGGCGCGGATTTAAATCAAACAGAAAAAGCGAAAAAAGCAGTTCGGATAAGGAAACAGGAAAGCTTCTCTCCGCAATTAAAAAAAATAAAGAAAGCATTGAAGCCGGCGGCTACAGAACGGTTGGCGAAATGCTTTTCAAAGATGAAAGATATGCAAAACACAAGCGCAACAAGGGCGAAGCTTATCTAAATACAGTATCACGTGATATGATTGAAGCGGAAATTCATGCCGTTTTTGCATCCCAGCGCAACTTTGGCATGCCGTTTGCAAACGAGAAAATCGAGAACGAATATACCGATATAGCATTATCGCAAAGGCCGTTTGATTTGGGCCCCGGAGAAGGACCCGAAAACTGCAAAAGCCCATATGCAGGCAAGCAGATAAAAAACATGATCGGCCAGTGCACCTTTTTTCCGGAAGAAAAGCGCGCCGTAAAAGCGTCCTATTCTTTTCAGCTTTTTTCACTTTTGCAAGGAATAAACAATATAACCTTGGTGAGCAGTGACGGCAACACATTTCCTTTATCACAGGAGCAGCGAAAAACATTAAAAGATTATTGCTTTAAAACTGCAAATGTTACTTACGCTTCAATCCGAAAGGTGCTTCAAATCCCGCAGGAATACACATTCAAAAACATAACCTATACGGATGACGGCATTGAAAAATCAGAGAAAAAAACAAAATTTCAACACCTAAAACCATATCATGAAATGAAAAAGGTTTTGGGCAGCGCAATACAGACTCTTACGCCCGAAGAACTCGATGAAATAGGTGAAATCTTCACATTTTATAAAGACGAAACGATAATCATAAAGCAACTTGAAGAAACCGAAATTGACAAATCATTATATGATTTGTTATTGCAGCTTCCCACATTTGAAAAGGCAGGGCACATAAGCACAAAAGCATGCAAAATGATTATTCCGTTTTTGGAAGAAGGAAAAACATATGACAAGGCATGCGAGTGCGCGGGATTGAACTTCAAAGCCCACACCAATATGCAAAAGCAAATGCTGCTGCCGGCAAAATCCGATGAGCTTAACGATGTTGTGAATCCCGTTGTTCGGCGCGCAATTTCACAAACGATTAAGGTTGTCAACGCCATAATCAGGGAAATGGGCACATCGCCCACATATATAAACATAGAGCTTGCACGCGAGCTTTCAAAATCAAAGAAAGAGCGGGATGAAATAAATAAAAAATACAAACTAAATCAAGCGGAAAATGAAAGGTTAAAAAATGAAATTATTGATAATTTCAAAATCAAGCCTAACGGGCAAGATATCATCAAGCTTAAACTTTGGCACGAGCAAGACGACGGAATTTGCCCATACACGGGAGTGCGCATAAAATATGAAAATCTTTTCGATGATGGTTATGCCGAAATCGACCATATTATCCCTTACAGCCTTTCGTTTGACGACAGCTTTAATAATAAAATTTTAACAACGGCAACACAAAACAGGCAAAAAGGCAACCGCATTCCGCTTGAGTATTTGCCGGAAAGTGAAAAAGACGGCTTTCGCGTTTGGGTTAATTCAAATATCCGAAATCACAGAAAAAGGCAAAATCTGCTTAAAGAGCACTTTACCGAAGCTGATAAGAAAGAATTTAAATCAAGAAATCTTAACGACACCAGATATTTAAACAAATTACTTCTCAATTACATAAATGATAATTTGTTGTTTACGGATTTTTATAACGGCAAAAAGAAGCATGTTACCTCCGTAAACGGAGCTGTTACGGCCTACATACGCAAGCGCTGGGGTATCAATAAAAACAGAGAGGACGGCGATTTGCACCACGCAGTTGACGCGGCTGTAATCGCCTGCGTTACGCAGGGGATTATTAACCGAATCACAGCTTATTCGGCACGAAATGAGGCGCCGTATGATTTAAACACCGAAACGGGCGAAATAAAAGAGCGTTTTCCCCTGCCCTATCCGAATTTCAAAAAAGAGCTTGATGCACGGACCACAATCGAAGATGAAAAGCGGCTAAAAAGAGTGCTTATGTCTTTTTCAAATTATTCATATGACGATGTTGAAAAGGCCAAGCCCTGCTTTGTTTCGCGCACGCCGCACCGCAAGGTTACGGGTGCCGCGCATGAAGAAACAATTCGTTCCGGCAAAGTTGAAGGTTTTACCGTTTCAAAAACCGAACTAACCAAGCTTAAATTAACAAACGGTGAAATAGAAGGATATTACGAACCCGAAAGCGACACTTTGCTTTACAATGCACTTTTGCAGCGTCTCAATGAATTCGGCGGTGATGCCAAGGCGGCATTTGCAGATGAATTTCATAAACCGAAGGCAGACGGAACCCCGGGTCCCGTTGTAAAAAAGGTAAAAACAATAAAGCGTTCTTCCTCAAATGTTAAAGCGAGAAACAAAAACGGATTGGGCGTTGCGGACAACGGTTCAATGATTCGCATTGATGTGTTTTATGTTGAAAACGAAGGCTATTATTTTGTGCCGATTTATGTGGCGGACACGGTTAAAGAAATGCCCAATGAAGCTTGCCCGTTTGGAAAAGATAAAAAGAAAATAATGACAGATGATGATTTCCTGTTTTCACTTTATCCAAACGATTTGATTAAAATAACGGCAAAAAAAGATATGAAATTCAGCCTTGCGAACAAGGAATCAGGCTTGCCAAAAAACAAATATGCTAATGAAGTACTCGTATATTATTCCGCAGCAGATATTTCAAATGCAAGCATCAGCGTTATAATGCATGATAATGCATATAAATTCCGAGGATGCGGCATTAAATCATTGGTTAAATTGGAAAAATATACCGTTGACCCGCTCGGCAATGTGAGCAAGGTCAACAGGGAAAAACGAATGTATTTTAAATAATTATGGCTTACAGAAACATTTTTATCACCAACGAGGCAAGGCTGAAACTTAAAAACAATCAGCTTATTGTTTTCAACGGCGAAGAACTGTCGTTTCCGATTGAAGACATACGCTCAATCGTGATTGATAATCCATACACCTCGCTTACCGGCAAGCTGATAACGCAGCTTGCAAATGACGGAGTTTGCCTTATAATTTGTGATGAAAAGCACACACCGTCGTGCGAGTTGCTGCCAATCGGCGCATATTGCAGAATGAACAAAAGAATAAATCTTCAGTTTTCGCAATCAAAGCCGAAGCTGAAAAAGATTTGGCAAAAAACAGTTCAGGCAAAAATATGCAATCAGGCGAGATGCCTTGAAATTAACGAAATCGACGAAGCAAAAACACTGTTTGCAATAGCAAAAAATGTTGCTTCGGGCGATTCAACAAACAGAGAGGGATACGCCGCAAGGCTTTATTTCAAGCTGCTGTTCGGCACCGATTTCACAAGAGATGATGAAAGCAATATCAATGCCGCACTCAATTACGGATATGCTATATTGCGTTCTTATATTGCAAAAACAATTGTTGCCTACGGGCTTGAACCCTCGCTCGGAATACATCACAAAAGCCAGCTCAATCAATTTAATTTGGCAGATGATATTATAGAACCTTACAGACCCATCGTTGATAATTTCGTTTATCAAAATTATCAGGAATGGGGCGCTGATTTTTTCACCGCTCAAAAAGCGGAGCTGCTGCTTTTGCTTAACAGCGCCACGGTAATTGACGGAAAGCGCCGCAGCGTTGCAAACGCAACAGAACTTACCGTTCAAAGCATTATTTCATCATTTGAAAACGAAGAAATCGAGCTTAAACTGCCCGATTTAATCAACATTTCATATTTTGATTATGACTAAATTTATGAGAATGATAGTGTTTTTTGACCTGCCGGTTACGGAAAAGCCCGCCCAAAAAGCGGCAGCGAAATTTAGGAACTTTCTTGTTAAAGACGGATATTTGATGATTCAATTTTCGGTTTATTCAAGAGTTTGCAACGGATATGACGCTGTTAAAACACACGAAAAGCGCCTAAAGCAGCATTTGCCACCAAACGGCTCCGTTCGTTTGCTCACAATTACGGAAAAGCAATATGAATCCATGCAAATTTTGCTCGGAGAATATGTTCAATCGGATATTCCGGTTGCCTATGAGCAATTAACTTTGTTATAAAAAAGTAAAAAACACAGCGGAAATTGAACTTCTGCTGTGTTTTTTTATCTCAAATTTTTCTTGAAATGCCCTTCCCTGCTCGGCTTTTCGTTCCCATATTATAACATACCAAGAAAAATCAGGGAACTACAACCTATTATTAAGGCTCCTATATCTTTACTAAATTATAACATACCAAGAAAAATCCGTTTTCTCCGATATCTGTATTTTAACACGGCGTGGGTTGATTTTCAATACTACACCGGTTATTTCAGCGCTTTATTAACATATTTTACTATTGCAAATTCACGACACGAAACCACAAAAGCCGGTTTAGCGATACACCTGAAAATTCACATTAAAGTTCTGCCGAATTCATTTCAGGTTGAATTTTTTATTTGCAAATTATTATTGATTTCTTTTTTTATATATGCTATGCTATAAATGAATAAACGATTAGTTATTAAAAGGACTTATAAATTATGAGAACAGAGCAACAACACATTGAAAAAAAACAGGAAATTATGGAAAAATGCTTTGAGTGCTATGCCGAAAACGGCTTAACCGGCACGGGAATCAAGGCACTTGCAAAGGCTTGCAACTGCACAACGGGCAATCTTTATGTTTATTTCAAAAATCTTGATGAACTTATACTCGAATCCACCGCATATTGCATGGCAAAGGTGGAGGATGATTTTATGGAAAAAGCGCCGAAAGACCCTAAAGATGTGATGCGCTTTATTGAAGAGGTGCCGTATTGGACAGCAAAAAAGCACGGCAAAAAGTACCGTTTGATGTATCAGATCTATAGCCATCCTAAATATATTGAGCACGGCAAGAAATTCTTTGAGGGCGTAAACGAGCGCTACACGGAATATGCAAAGCAGCTTGAGCCGAAAATCGGCATACCCTACACCATTACAACGCCGCTTATATTCATTTTCGTCCGCGCAAGTGTTCACTATGCCATGTTTGAGGACGAATATTATTTAAAATCGCAAATGGAAGTGCTTAAGCAGGGAGTCACTTTATTTGCAGCTAAATATGCACCGCAATATTTAAACGGAGGTATTGCCAATGAAAAAAAAGATTCTTAGCATTTTGCTCGCCATTTGTATGGCGATGTGCCTTTTGCCTACCGGGGTGTTTGCCGACGGAAAAGCATTCACGGCTTTCGGAAGTGACGGCAACAACGGTGACGGCACGGTGATTGATACCGCCTACGACACAGCCGCGCAGAAGCTTGATAATGACTACGGCTACACCGAATATGACCTCGGAGCCAACATTATCGGTAACGGCAAAGACGAAAAGATGAGATTCAGATTTTGGTCGCCTACGGCATCTCAAGTAAAGGTTAACATTTTTCAAAGAGGAACCGATGATGAACAAGGCGCAACGAAAATCGCCGCTTATACGCTCAAAAAGCTGTATGAAAACGGCAAGTGGACCGGTGTGTGGGAGATAACGCTTACAGGCAACTGGTATTCTCTTTACTACACCTACAGCGTAACGGACGCGGATACGGGAAATACAAAGGATATTGCCGACCCTTATTCTCGCCAGTTCGGCAGGGACGGAAAGCGCTCATACACAATCAATTTCGACCACTATTCTTTTAAGCCCGAGGGTTGGGACGGCGACAGCCATGTGTATTTTGACAGCGCAAAATCGCGCTGTGTTTACAGGCTCGATGTTGCAAGCTTCACTGAAGATTCAAGCGCAAATGTTAAAAACAGCGGAAAATTCCTCGGTCTTACCGAGGCGGGAACACGGTATGACGATATAAGCGATAATCCGTCTACAGGGCTTGACTACATCAAGCAGCTCGGCGTAACTGCGGTAGAGCTTGACGGCGTGTGTGATGCGGAAAACGCATTCGCGCTCAATTTGCAATGCGCAACCGATCAACAGAGCGCTGTCAGCGAGCTGAGGCAGATGATAAAAGTGCTCCATTCGGCGGGATTGGCGGTTATAATCAAGCTCCCTGCGGGCTTTGTGGAATTAAACAACGGCACATTTGACAATGCCGTGCCAAACTACTACTTCCGCCTAAACGAAGCGGGCGAAAAGCTTGACGGTTCCGGCTTTGGAAACGAATTGGCAAGCGAGCGACTGATGTACAGAAACTGGCTCATCACCACTCTGCTCGGCTGGGTAAACGAATACCATATTGACGGTTTTTCGTTTGAGCAAAGTGCGCTTATCGATTCCGATACACTCAGTGCTGCCATCAATGCGGTAAGTTCCGTTGATAACCGCATAGCCTTCTTTGCCGACGGCGAATGCAAAACGAAAAACAGCCACCCGAGCACCGTTTGCACGGGCGAAACCTTCAGGCGCTCAACGAATGCAAATTCCGCATATCTGCCGAGTGCGCTGATTTTTGAGGAGCGCAGCGGCAAATCACTCTATGCGGAAATATGCGAAAGCCTCGGTGTTTCGAGCGATCAGAGAAACGAAACAGCCGTTAAAAAAGCAAAATTTGCGGCGGGCCTGCTTGCGGTTTCAAACAGAATATTTTATATCGACGCGGGTGATGAAATATGCGCACCCGAGCTTGGCAGAAATGTTTTTGAATGGAAAAATATTGCCACCTATTTTGATGTATTTTCGTATTACAGAGGGCTTTTGCAACTGAGGAATACTTTCCCCTATTTTTCGAGCAGCGAAGCCCAATTTAAGCGCGGCAATATTCTCTCGGCTTCAAGCAGCGGAAACATACTTGTGACAGGCCGCGAAGCAAACGATTGGCAAACGGTTTCAATTTCATATAATGCCACCGACAAGCAGACAAAAGAAGTTGCTCTCTGCGATTTGAGAGATTGGGATATTGTGGCTTCTGCGGACTTTGCGGGAATTGACAGCCGCGATAAGCTGCCCGAATCCGCGAATAATTACTTCGTGCTGGAGCCTTATTCGCTGAAAGTGGCGGTTGATTCAAGCAGTTTCGCATCGGCGGGCTTTAGCTCCGGCACGGAAACGCTTACGCTTGAATTTATCAACGAAAAAACAAAAGAAAAGCTCATGCCCGATATGTTGCTTACGGGCAAAAGCGGCGAAGGCTTCATTCTTCCTAACAGCGGCAAGCCGAGGCTCGGCAACGGCTATGAGCTTCACAAAACAAGTTCACCCGTAAACGGAAAATTCGGTGAAACCACGAAGGTAACATTTGAATACGGATATATTTTTGACGGAATTGAGGACGGCGGAGAATATTGCTCCCCTGCCGAATTCAAGCTTAAGGGTATTAACGGTGTAACAAAAGTTAAAGCAAACGGCGCGACGCTTACACCAAACGGCGAAACCTATACCTTAGCAGGTTCGGGCGAGCAAACCGTAACCGTTGAAACGGGAAACGGCACTCACACCATAAAGGTTAAGCTTCGCAGCGACCACACTTATCAATTTATAACCGAAAACGGAATGTATTATAAAAAGTGCTCGGCTTGCGGGCAAACCACTTCACCGCAGGCGATACCGAGCATAGAGATAACTGCACCCGAGCGCGTTTGCGCGGGGCAGGACTGCATTGTAACAGTCGGCACACTGCCGAGCGGCGTAACGATTGAAAACGGCTTATATGAATTTGAATTCATAGGCGCTGATTTTGAAATAACCGAGAAAAACGGCGTTTGGAGCGGCACGGTCAGCCATGATTGGTATCAACCGGATGAAAATAAATTCGATGTATGTCTCGTATTAAAAAATACCGACGGCTACATCTTTACCGTGAGAAAGACTGTCAATGTGCTTGCCGAGCACACGGGCGGCACCGCCACCTGCACCGAAAAAGCAAAATGCGAGGTTTGCGGCGAAAGCTACGGAGCACTTGATGCAAGCAATCACACCGGCACTGCCGAATGGTTCCGAAATGCACAGGGGCACGAAAAGAAGTACACCTGTTGCGGCGCGGTGATTGTGGCAAACGAAGCTCACGAGTGGCAAAACGGCGTGTGCGGTGAGTGCGGATATGTGTGCCTGCATGATGATACGGATAAAAACCATGTTTGCGACTGTTGCGAAAAGATACTCTCCAATCACGCAGACGCGGATAAAGATCATGTTTGCGACTATTGCGAAAAGGTCATCTCCGATCACGAAGACGCGGATAAAAACCATATCTGTGATTATTGCGAAAAGGTAATTACCAACCACACCGGCGGAAAAGCAACCTGCGCCGAAAAAGCAATATGCGAGCTTTGCGGCAAAGCTTACGGAGAGCTTAACGCAAGCAATCACACAAATCTTGTGAATTTTCCTGCCAAGGCGGCAACAACCGACGCCGAAGGCAACATCGAATATTGGCGTTGCGAAGGCTGCGGCAAATATTTTGCAGACTCGGCCGGCACAAAGGAAATTACGGCAAAAGACACGGTTACGGGCAAGTTACCGAGCGATAAAAAATCCCCTCAAACCGGCGACGGCAACAGCTTCACGCTGGGGATCGCACTGCTGTTCATCAGCGGCAGCGTTTTTACGGCGTTTACAGTAAAACGCAAAAAATCGTATCAACACGGAGGCAATGCGAAATGAAGAAACGATTATTAAGTATACTGCTCGCCCTTTGTATGGTGATATGCCTTGTGCCTACAAGCGTATTTGCCGAAAGTGAAACTAACAAGAAAGTTGAAACGGAACAGGAGCTTGTTGATGCACTGTCTGACAGCAGCACAGACATCATCACACTGAAAAATGACATTGCAATCAGCACCACCCTGACCGTTGACCGCGCTGTCACGCTGGATGTTTACGGCTATATGCTTGAAATAACCGGCAGCGGCAGCGTTATAAACATCAAAAGCGGCGGTCACCTTACGCTGAAGGACAGCGACCCCACAGTGGAGCACAGGTTCGTTTCCGACAACGGCCTATGGAAGCTGGATGAAATCAGCGGCACAGAGACCGTCCGCGGCGGCGTCATCTACGGCGGCACAGGTACAAAAATGTACTATTCTACTTACGGCGGCGGTGTGCTGATTGAGCCCGGCGGCGCGTTCACCATGAACGGCGGCAGTATCGTGGGCTGTAAGGCCGACGGCGCAGGCGGCGGTGTGGTGGTTCAATGCGGTGATGCAAACGGCATATTCACCATGAATAGCGGCGCCATCATCGGCTGCGTCGCGGAAAGCGGCGGCGGTGTGGAAACAGACGGCGGCGGGGGAGGGGAATACGGCCAATTCATCATGAACGGCGGCGTGATCGACAGCTGCGTGGCCAACGGTAGAACCGGTGGGGGCGGGGTCCCAAACGATGGTCTGTTTATCATGGGGAAGGATGCCACAATCAAAAACTGCAAAGCCGTCGAAAACGGTCAACGCAATATTGGCAGCGGCATAGTCCTCGCCGGTGATGAACGGCAAACCATCGGTGGCACGATCATTTCAGAGGATGTCGTGGATGAGAAGTACATTTTTATGAACCGCAGCACAATGGCCATCGGTGAAAGCGCCAACATTCACGCGAATATAACGTTGGATGGCGGCAAAATCGACTTGGATGGCAGCCGCGCGACCGTCTATGGCAAGATCACCAACGATAGCTACGGCGGTGTCAGTTGCTTTGCCGACGGTCTTGTCACCGTGAACTACAAAGTCAACGGTGAAGACTACGCCGTTCAGATTCTGCGTTCCGGCAGTTTCGCCACCCGGCCCATCGAACCCACCAAGACGGGCTATGAATTCGACGACTGGTTCGTCTCCGACGGCACGAAGTGGGACTACAATACGGCTGTGACGGAGAATATCACCCTCACGGGAAGCCTGTATATCCCCGTAACGAGTGAGACAGAACTGAGAGCCGCTCTGGCGGACGATACGGCGGATGTCATCCGGCTGACGAAGGATATCGACATCAGCAGCTCCCTGACCGTCCTCCGCAAGGTCACCCTCGATCTCAACGGCTATGTTCTGAAAATGACCGGCAGCGGCAGCGTTATTATCCTCGATAATAAGAGCGGCATCACCGGCGACCTGACCCTTATCGACAGCAATCCCACGGCGGAGCACAAATTCAAGGTTAACGGCGCAGAACCTTGGGTGCTGGACAACAGCGGTACAGAGACCGTCTATGGTGGCATCATCACAGGCGGCACGGGCAGCCGGATCTTCTTCTCCAACGGGGTGTCAGGCGGCGGCGTGATCATCGGCAGCGGCGCACTCACCATGAACGGCGGCAATATC
>OGUO01002456.1_pt1 | contig 11186 bp, 10 predicted proteins | sample 1553641 | NCBI WGS metagenome assembly OGUO01 (sample SAMEA2579980, study PRJEB22360) | human gut metagenome | biome: human gut; feature: human-associated habitat; material: faeces | place: Denmark | collected 2008/2010 | reverse complement strand
TGGCAGCAAGTCTCCAACAGGAATTCTGCGCTCTGCGCGATACCTATATTGAAAAGCAGTTTGGCCGCCTGAACGATATGCAGCGGCAGGCTGTGTTTACCACGGACGGCCCGCTGCTCATCCTTGCCGGTGCCGGCAGCGGCAAGACCACCGTGCTGGTCAACCGCATTGCAAACCTCATCCGGTTCGGCTCGGCGCACGGCTCCAAAGAAACGCCCCGCCCGGTGACCGAGGAGGACGTCAAAGCCCTGCGCACCGCCATCATGACCGGTACCGATGCCCCCAGCTGGCTGGACGGGATGCTGCGCCGCAACGCGGTGCGCAGCTGGAACGTGATGGCCATTACCTTTACCAACAAGGCGGCAGGGGAACTGAAGGAACGTCTGCGCCGGATGCTGGGCAGCGAGGAAGGGGACGAAGTGTTTGCCTCCACCTTCCACTCGGCCTGTGTGCGCATCCTGCGCCGCTGGGCAGAGGAGATCGGCTACCCCCGCAGCTTTACCATCTACGACACCGACGATGCCCAGCGCGTGATGAAAACGGTGTATAAAGAACTGAGCATCGATGATAAATTCCTGCCCATCAAGGCCGCCATCAACCAGATGAGCCGCTGGAAGGATCAGCTGGTCAGCCCGGAACAGGCGCTTGCAGACCACGCCAGAGACGTGAAGAGCACCCAGACCGCCCGCATCTACGCAGCCTACGAGAAAAAGCTGAAAGAGGCCGGTGCGTTCGATTTTGACGATCTGATTTATCAGACAGTGCAGCTGCTGGCCGACCACCCGGACGTGCGGGAGTTCTACCAGAACAAGTACCGCTACCTGTTGGTGGACGAGTATCAGGACACCAGTGTGGCGCAGTTCCGTCTGGTCAGTCTGCTCACCGGGCCGGAGCGCAACATCTGCGTGGTGGGCGATGACGACCAGAGCATCTACCGCTTCCGCGGCGCTACCATTGAAAATATCCTCAACTTTGAAAAACTCTACCCCGGCACCAAGACCATCCGTCTGGAGCAGAACTACCGCTCCACTTCCAACATCCTCAACGCAGCCAACTGCGTCATCCAGCACAACACCGAGCGCAAGGGCAAGACCCTGTGGACGGACAACGGTGAGGGCGATAAGGTGCAGGTGTATACCGCCGAGAACGAGCAGGACGAGGCCAGCCATATCGCGGACGTCATTGGTCAGCACCTGAAGGCGGGCGGGCATCTGGCAGACCACGCCATCCTCTACCGCATGAACGCCCAGTCGGCTCCCATCGAAAGCTACTTCACCCGCGCAGGTATCCCGCATAAGATCGTGGGCGGGCAGCGCTTCAACGACCGCAAGGAGGTCAAGGACATCCACTCCTATATGTCCATCGTGGCCAACCCCCGGGACGATGTGCGGCTGCGCCGCATCATCAACGAGCCCGCCCGCAAGATCGGTGCCACCACCGTTGACGTCATTGCAGACCTTGCCGGGCAGCAGGGGGTCAGTATGCTAGATGTCATCAGCCATGCCGACCAGTACGCCAAGCTCTCCCGCGCGGTCATGCCGCTGCTCAAGTTCTGGCAGATCTATCAGCGCCTGCAGGATTCCCTTGCCACCCGCACGCTGGATGAGTTCGCTTCCGATGTCATTGAGCTGACCGGTTACAAGGCCATGCTGGAAGCGGACGCCGCCAAGGGGCACGAGGATGCCGCCGACCGTCTGCAGAACTTGGGTCAGTTGGTGAACAACGTCAAAAACTACTGCGATCAGCACGGCGAGGAAGCCACACTGGAAGGCTATCTGGAGGATATCGCCCTCATCAGTGATATCGACAGCTACAACGAGAGCAGCGATCAGGTGGTGCTGATGACCATCCACTCTGCCAAGGGTCTGGAGTTCCCTTATGTGTTCCTCATCGGCATGGAGGAGGGCGTTTTCCCCAGCGAGATGAGCAAGTACTCCGAAGCAGATCTGGAAGAAGAGCGCCGTCTGGCTTACGTCGGTATCACCCGCGCCAAAAAGGAGCTGTACATCTCCAACAGCGTCACCCGGATGCTGTACGGCCGCACCCAGCGCAACGAGCCCAGCCGCTTTCTGCGGGAGATCGAGCCGGAATATATCGAGGAGACCCGCAGCCCGGTGCTGGAACAGCGTTCCCGCATGGGCGGTTGGGGCAGTAGTTACAGCGATACCGTGCCCGGCGGGGCATCCGGCTACTCCGGCCCCTCCGGTTACAGCCGCAGCAGCTACGGCGGCGGTTATGGCTCGGGTTACAGCTCGGGCAACCGCAGCGGCTACCTGAACCGGGAATATAACGCCGGTGAAAGCCGTGGCTTTGGCTCCTCTTACGGTGGAAGAAGCACGTCTTCCTCCGGTTTTGGCAGTCACTATGGCAACAGCTCCACTCAGCCGACTACCAGAAGCGGCGGATTTGGTTCTGGATATTCCAGCGGAAATGCGACGAAAAATACTGTAAAGCAAACAGCCTTTACAGTAAATTCTGCCGTAAAATCGGTGGCTTTCGACGCAAAGCACTATGAACCGGGCGACATCGTGGAGCACAAGGTGTTCGGCCGCGGCACGGTACTGAAGGTAAAACCCGCTGCCGGGGATCAGATCGTAGAGATCAACTTTGAAAAAGTGGGCATCAAGAAAACGATGGCCAATTTTGCGCCCCTGACCAAGATTACGGAGGAAGAATGACCCTATGATGATTGTTCGTTTGATTGCCCACACCCCGAAACCGGAAAAGGTGGTGGCGGCTGCCGCAAAGCTCTGTTACTCCGACGCCCATATCACCGACCTTCTGGACGGGTTGGACGAGGAAAAAACTGCAAAATTTCTGACCATGCTCAGTGACCTTGGTCACGCAAGCCCCATCGAGCACGCCAGCTTCACCTTTGGCATCGAGGGGGTCAGCCGCACCCTGCTTGCCCAGATCACCCGGCACCGCATTGCGTCCTTCAGCGTGCAGAGCCAGCGCTATGTGCGTCTGGATGATTTCCGCTATGTGACGCCCCCGGAGATCGAAGCCATCCCGGAAGCAAAAGCCGTTTTCCTTGCCAGTATGGAGGAGGACGCCCAGCGTTATCTCGACCTTGCCCATAAGCTGGAGGAGGGGCACACCGCCCGCCTGATGGCTGAGGGAATGCCGGAAAAGCAGGCACGCGCCAAGGCGTCTAAACAGGCCAACGAGGACGCCCGCTTTGTGCTGCCCAACGCCTGCGAGACCAAAATGGTGGTCACTATGAACGCCCGCAGCCTGATGAACTTCTTCCAGCTGCGCTGCTGCAACCGCGCCCAGTGGGAGATCCGGGAACTGGCTGAAAAGATGTTTACGCTGGTTTACCCGGTGGCACCCCATATCTTTGCCAAGGCCGGCCCTGCCTGCCTGTGCGGTGCCTGCCCGGAGGGCAAGATGTGCTGCGGCAAGACCGCTGAGGTACGCGCAAAATATGCTGCCATTAAAGAAGGTGCCGTCGTATGAGCAAAGGCAAACTGATCGTACTGGAAGGGCTGGATGGCAGCGGCAAGGCCACACAGGCAAAGCTGCTGGCAGAGCATCTTGCCGCGCAGGGTGTACCGGTGCAAAAGATCACCTTCCCGGATTATGCCAGCGATTCCAGCGCACTGGTCAAGATGTATCTGGCGGGGCAGTTCGGCCAGCACCCGGACGATGTAAACGCCTACGCGGCTTCCAGCTTTTACGCGGTGGACCGCTATGCCAGCTATAAAACCAACTGGGGCAGCTTTTATGAGCAGGGTGGTGTGATCATCGCCGATCGATACACCACCTCCAACGCGGTGCACCAGTGCTCGAAGCTTCCGCAGGAGCAGTGGGAAGAATATCTGCACTGGCTGTTCGATTACGAGTTCCGGCTGCTGGGTCTGCCCGCACCGGACAGGGTCATCTATTTGCAGGTAGACCCGGCGGTCAGCCAGCGGCTGATGACCCAGCGCTACCACGGCGACGAGAGCAAAAAGGACGTGCACGAAAAAGATACGGCTTATCTGGCGCGCAGCCGCGCCGCAGCCGAGTTCTGCGCCCGGCATCTTGGCTGGGACACCGTGCACTGCACCAGCGGGGACGCAATGCGCAGCATTGAAGAGATCCAGCAAGAGGTACAGCAGCTTGCCCGGAAAACACTGGGCTGAACAATAAAATACGATAAGAGGGGGCATCCTGAACGATGTATCGTCTGATGCAGCCGTCCGACGAGGCGGCAGTGCTGGCTTTGTGGCAGAGCCAGCATCATGATACCGAAGATTTTGCAAAAATGGTACTGGAACGTTTTGCCGGTGTGCAGAACATTTATGTGGCCGATGAAAACGACGCCATCGTGGCGGCTGCGCTGGCTGTGCCGGTCACCCTGCAGGGGCGCACGGGCAATTACCTGTGCCTGTGCGGCGAGGGCAGTCTGCTGCTGGCGGGTCTGTTGGATACCCTGTGCGCCCAGCAAAAGCTGCGGGGCGCAGGCTTTACCGTGGCAGTCCCGGCAGACGCAGCACAGGCCGCTCTGCTGCAGGATAAAGGCTTTGCAAAGGCTTTTGCCCTGCGTTGCCTGCCCCGTGAGGTAAGCCGCAACCTGTGGAGCCAGGCGGAATTTGACACGGTGACGGCCAAAAAGCTGTGCGAGCTGCGGGAGCAATTCTGGAAGGATACCGTGCAGCTGAGCCCGGAGCGCATGGCGGTGGTGTTGCAGGAGCTGTACGCCCGGGGCGCTACCATCGTGTCCAACGAGCATGGCTACGGCATCTACTTCCGCAAGGAGGATACCCTGTATTTTGTGGAGATGATGGCCGACAGCGACCGCGCCGCCGAGATCCTGATGGAAGCCGCCCGCGAGAAGGAAGTCATCGTGGAAAAGGCGGTCATCACGGTAGGCGCTGCCCAGCCGCTGTTTCTGGGCGAGGGCACCCGGCAGGAATACGGAATGATCCGCTTTGACGCAGAGCCTTTTGACGTGAGCGAAAGCTATCTGCGTCTGATGCTGGAAAACTGAAAAAAGGAAGGTGCGTATGGCACACAACGATACACACGCAGCCCGCAAAAAGGGCGGCGCAGGCAAAATTCTGCTGGTAGTGCTCCTGCTGCTTTTTCTGGCAGCGGGCGCAGCGGTGCTGTTTGCCCGTAGCGAAATCCACGGCAGCAGTAAGTCCGGCACTGCGGTCACCGTAAGCATCCAGCAGGGCAGCGGCGTGGCAGCTATTGCCAACAAGCTGAAGGACGCAGGCGTCATCCGCTCTGCCTACCTGTTCCGCTGGTATGTGGGGGAAAAGGGCGCTGCCGCAAAGCTGCAGTACGGCGATTTTGAACTGACCACCGGCAGCTCCTATGATGCACTCATCAGCACCCTTTCCCAGTACGCCAAGGCAGAAACAGCGCGGGTGACTATCCCGGAGGGTACAACGGCTATTGCTATTGCCCAGAAGATGGAAGCCGCCGGTCTGTGCACCGCCGAGGAGTTTTTGAAGGAAGCCAACGAGGGCGATTTCAGCGCTTATACCTTCTGGCAGTATGTCCCGGAGGATAAGGATGCTCCGAACCGCTTTATGAAGTGTGAGGGCTATCTTTTCCCGGAGACCTACGAGTTTTTGAAGGGTGATACGGTGCACAACTATGTGGCTACCTTCTACGCCCAGTTCGATGCACAATTTACCAAGGAAATGTACGCAGCGCTCAAAAAGCAGGACATGACCCTGCCGGAGCTGGTCACCCTTGCCTCCTTTGTGCAGGAGGAAGCGGGCAACAGTCAGGACTCCAATGTGGCGCAGGTGTTCCGCAACCGTCTGGCGGAGGGCTCGCCATACCCCCGGCTGCAAAGCAACACCTCCAGCCATATCCAGAGCGACGCCGACAACAACTATCTCTGGAACTGGGTCGCACCCTACTACGGCGGCTGGGATGATATCCCGGAAAATATCCTTGCAGCCTACGACACTTACAGCTGCACCGGTCTGCCCGCTGGCCCCATCTCGAACCCCGGCCTTGCCGCCATCAAGGCAGCACTGGAGCCGCAGCCCGATGAGGAAGCCAAGGACGCGTACTTCTTTGTGACCGACCTCAAGGGCAATTACTACTACGCCCACACGCTGGCAGAGCATAACGCAAACTGCAAAACTGCCGCAGCTGTGAACAAAAGCCTGAAAAACTGAGAAAAGGCCGCTGCACTAAAAAACACGGTGCAGCGGCCCCTTTCCCGTCAAAAACTGTGATACATAAGAGAGGAACCTACAAATGCTACAGATCCCGGAACTGCTTGCCCCGGCGGGCGATGCGGAACGTTTGCGTTATGCCATCAACTACGGTGCCGATGCCGTTTACTGCGGTCTGCCGGAGTTTGGTATGCGCTCTGCCCCGGCTAATTTCACCCCGGAGCAGCTGACGGAAAGCGTTATCTACGCTCATGCCCGCGGCCGCAAGGTCTACCTGACCATGAACACCTTGCCCACCAACGAGGAAGCCGACCGCCTGCCGGAGGCCATCAAGGAAGCCGCCAAGGCCGGTGTGGATGCCTTTATCGTGGCAGACCTTGGCGTGCTGGATGCCTGCAAGACCTTTGCCCCGGATATTGACGTGCATCTTTCTACTCAGACCGGCATCACCAACTGGGCAGCCGCCCGCGCCGCCTACAAAATGGGTGCAAAGCGCGTGGTGCTGGCGCGGGAGATGACCTTGCAGGATATTGCCATCCTGCGCGATAAGACCCCGCCGGAGCTTGAAATCGAAGCTTTTGTGCATGGTGCTATGTGCATGAGCGTGTCCGGCCGGTGTCTGCTGTCCAACTACATGGCCGGACGTGACGCCAACCGTGGCCAGTGCGCCCAGCCCTGCCGCTGGAAGTACTACCTGAGCGAGGAGACCCGCCCCGGTCAGCTGTACGAGATCGGCGAAAACGAGAACGGCAGCTACATTCTTAACGCCAACGATCTGTGCACCGCGCCCTTTATCGACCTGATCTGCAAGGCGGGCGTGGACAGCCTGAAGATCGAAGGCCGCGCCAAGACCTTCTACTATGTGGCCAGTGTCACCGCCGCCTACCGCAAGGCACTGGACGCTTATCTGGCTGACCCGGCAAACGATAACTTTGAACTGCCGCCGGAGGTGTACGCAGAGCTTACCCGCACCAGCCACCGGCACTACTCTCCCGGCTTCTATTTTGGCCGCGAGCAGGCCAAGCAGGCCACCGACAGCGCCACCTACATCCGCGAGTGGGAGTTCGTTGGCACGGTGGACAGCTGGGAAAACGGCATCGCCCACTGCCAGCAGCGCGGCAAATGGAGCCTTGGAGATACGCTGGAGGCGCTGTGCCCGGACGGCCGCAGCATCCCGCTTACCCCGGAATGGATCGAGAACGAAGCAGGGGAGCGGGTGGAAAGCACCCCGCACGCCATGGAAAAATACACCATACCCACCCCGGAGCTGCCGCCCATGAGCCTGCTGCGCCGCAAAACGGTGTAAATGCTGCAAAACGTTTTTACACGAAAGAAGGAAAGCGCCATGAAGCAAAATAGCGTCTCTGCCCGCTACGCCCTTCTGGATGAACTGCGCGGGCTGGATCTGGTCAGCATGATGCTCTATCACGGCTGCTGGGATCTGGTCAATCTGTTCGGCATTCAGGCCGACTGGTATTACGGCCTGCCCGGGCATCTGTGGCAGCAGAGCATCTGTTGGGTGTTTATTCTGTTGTCCGGCTTCTGTGTGCAACTGGGGCATCATACCCTGCGCCGTGGCGCACAGGTGTTCGGGGCAGGGGCGCTTGTCACGGCGGTCACACTGCTTTTTATGCCGGAGGACAGGGTCGTTTTTGGTGTGCTGACCCTGCTGGGCAGCGCTATGCTGCTGACCGGCCTTTTGGAAAAGCCGCTGCGGCAGATTCCCCCGGCGGCTGGGCTTGCCGTCTCGGCAGTGCTGTTCGCCCTGACCCGCAATGTTTCGGCAGGCTATCTGGGTTTTGGAAGTCTGCGTCTCTGGCTGCCGCAGACACTGTATGTAAATTACGCAACTGCGTACTTTGGCTTTTATCCGTGGTGGTTCTATTCTACGGATTATTTCGCCCTTCTGCCGTGGCTGTTTCTGTTCTGGGCGGGGTACTTTCTCTACGGCGTTGTAGGGCGGCAGCGCATGGAGCCCTTGCACTGCTCGGTCTGCCCGCCGCTGGGCTGGCTTGGACGGCACTCGCTGCTGCTGTATCTGTTGCACCAGCCGGTCATCTACGGGGTGCTGCTGGTGGCGTTCCGCGTATTAGGTGGCTGAAACACACGCTTCATGCACTTTTGAGCAAGGCGGCATTGTTGCACCGTGCGAACATTGCGCTAATGACTTGACAAGCGGGGCAGGGCTGTGGTATCCTATTGACGGTTAGAAAATACTAACTACAAAAATGCGTCATGAAACATGGACGCATTTTTACAGAGCATGAAGTTAAAGAAAACTAACTACACAGAGAAAGAGGTAGAGTTTTATGAGCAAAGTAGCAATCGTATTCTGGAGCGCCACCGGCAACACCGAGACTATGGCAAACTGCATCGCCGAGGGCGCAGGTGCCAACGGCACCCTCGTGCCCTGTGGTGAGATGACCCCCGCAAAGCTGGCAGAGTTTGACGTGGTGGCCTTTGGCTGCCCGGCTATGGGTGCAGAGCAGCTGGAAGAGAGCGAGTTCGAGCCTATGTTTGCTGCGCTGGAAGGCTCTCTAAACGGAAAAAAGATTGCACTGTTCGGCTCCTACGGCTGGGGCGATGGTCAGTGGATGCGCGACTGGGCACAGCGCGCACAGGACGACGGCGCACAGCTGTTCAGCGAGGAAGGCCTCATCTGCAACGAAACGCCTGATGATGACGTGCAGGCTGCCTGCCGTAAGCTGGGCGCAGATCTGGCGGCATGGTGAGCTTTACGAGAGGGAAACTCTCTTGACAAAAATGGTTTGCTGCGCTAAACTATAACTTGCCGTGCTTCGGCATTTTTATAGAAGCAAAAGTTAGAAGGCGCTAACTTTTAGAAGTGCAGCAGCCGTTATGCAGAGTATCGTAAAAATGCAGAATTTACGGCAGGAGAAAACGGACGAAATATCCGTCAACTCCTGCCGTTTTTGGTAAAGGCGGTGTATATGGAAATGGCTGTGGCACTTAGCGTTACAGTAGGCTTTGCGTTTTTGCGCAGTGCAGTACGCCGTGCTGCGCGCCGGTCAGGCCGTAAAAGAGAATAAGAATGATCAGGAGGAACGGACCCGATGCAGCAGACCCCCAAAAACTTGGATAAAAAGCGTGCAGATGAAAAACTGCTTGTCAGCGAGATGATCGCACTCTACTGCCGCAAACAGCATGGCACCCCCAAAGGCACTTTATGCCCGGAGTGCCGGCAGCTGCACGATTATGCGCTTGCGCGCATTGAAAAGTGCCCGTTTATGGAAACAAAGACCTTCTGTTCCGCCTGCAAGGTCCATTGCTATAAACCGGAAATGCGGGAGAAAATTCGTGCAGTCATGCGCTGGGCTGGCCCGCGTATGCTGCCGGTGCATCCGGTGTTGTCTATCAGGCACGTGGCGGTCACGCTCAAATCCAAGCGGGAAGCCAAAAAGGCAAACGGATAAAACCTGTGTATAAAACCTTTGTCCGCAGGGCAACCTATGGACAAAGAGGTGATAAGCATGGAAAACATCGGCGTGACCTGTGATGTCTGCGCGTGCTGCCACAATGTGGACGGTTGCAAATGCGATCTGCCGCAGATCAAGGTGACGGAGCAGTGCAGCTGCACCACCCAGCAGGTGGAGACCCCGCACTACTGCCAGAGCTACGAGAAGAAGTAAGTTCTGCGCAAAAAAAGACCTCTGCCCGACAGCCGGGCAGGGGTCTTTTATCATTTGTGCCTTTAGTGGAGGCTGACGCCGAAGGTGGGCAGGCTGCGCAGCAGGGTGCCGACGTTGTGCATCTCGTAGATGCCGAAGCCCAGAGCGCTGGCGGCTACGAGGTTGTCGGCCCGGTCGTCGATGAAGATGCACTCATCGGCCCGGAGATGGTACTTGTCCAGCAGGGCCTGATAGATGCGGGGGTCGGGCTTGTTGATGTGCACCTCACAGGAGGCCACGCCGCCGTCGAAGTTGTCCAGAACGCCCCGCGTCTGGAACAGCTCCAGCACGTCCTGCGGGATGTTGCTCAGGTAATACACGCTGTAGCCATGGTTCTTCAGGCGCTGTACCAGCTCCTGCATCCGGCGGCGCGGACGCAGAATGTGCAGCCAGTCGTCCAGCACGCCCTGCACCTCGAACTCGCGCCCGGCGGCCTTTGCCTTTTTGAGCATGGAGCTGTTGCCGTTAAAGCGGGAGACCAGCCCGGCATCCAGCTGCTGCCATTCTTCACTGCCAAAGGTCAGGTCGTAGACCTGCTCTTCGATGGCGGCGTTGCACAGGCGGTCTACCAGATAGGCTTTGGGGTCAAAATCCACCATGACGCCGCCCAGATCAAAAATGATGCTTTTATACATTTATAATATCCTCGATTTTCTGATAGAATGCTTTCCCTCAGTATACCACAATCTGCCATGCGGTTTCCACTGCTTTTTGCATGAGCGGCCCGGCGGTTGCATAAGCTGTGGCAGAAAGGGGAGAGCAGCATTGACCATCCGGGAATTGTGTGAAAAGGAAGTGGTGCAGCTGGAGCAGGGCGTCTGCCTTGGCCGGGCCGATGATCTGGCCTTTGACCCCGCCACCGCCCAGCTGCAAAGCCTGATCCTGCTGGGCAGGCCCCGGCTGTTCGGGCTGCTGGGCCGGGATGAGAGCCTGACCATCCCATGGCAGGAGATCGAGACCATTGGCACGGATGCCATCCTGGTGCACACGGCCCTGCCGGAAGCACCGTCGCAGCCGGAAAAGCCCGCGTTCTGGCGAAAGCTGCTGGCAAAATGGGGAACATGAGAATTTTTTGTAAAATCGGGGGTAGACTTTTTCGGTAAAGTGACTATAATAATCGCAGGAGCTTTGTGCAAAAAGCGTAGGAAACGTTGCTTTTGCGTTGAATGAAACCACCGGGATGAGGAAAGGAACAGGAACTATGAAAACTCCAAAACCGCTTTTGACGCTGCGGATGGTGTTTCCGCTGGCGGCATCGCTGATCGCGCTGCTGCTGGGCGAATGGATCGCCCGCGGAAGCCTGAGCGCAGATGTATTTGCAGAATTTATCTTTCCGCATATCGGGGCCTACCTGCTGGCACGGCCG
>OGUO01002454.1_pt1 | contig 11195 bp, 7 predicted proteins | sample 1553641 | NCBI WGS metagenome assembly OGUO01 (sample SAMEA2579980, study PRJEB22360) | human gut metagenome | biome: human gut; feature: human-associated habitat; material: faeces | place: Denmark | collected 2008/2010 | reverse complement strand
TGCTTGCGCTGCCGCCGATCGGATCACTTCAGGACTCGGACGCAGCCCTCGATCAGGCTCATGGTGACGGTATCGCCCACGCTGAAACGCTCCGTCAGCTGGGGGTTGTAGACCTCCACGATGATGGGCTGCTCATTCAGCATGACCTCGTACTCGACCTTGGCACCATAATAGGTGGCGCGGGAAACGGTACCGGGGAGAGCACCGGCATCCTTGGTAAGCAGGAAGGATTCGGGGCGGACCGTCAGGCAGCAGGCACCGCCCACTTCCACACCCTCCATCTTGCCGGGGGCGGGGATGGAGAAGGTCTTTCCACCAATCTCCACCAGCGCGGCCTCGCCGTCACGGCCCTTGAAGATGCCGTCGATGAAGTTGGCCTTGCCGATGAAGTTTGCCACAAAGCGGCTGGCGGGCTGCTCGTAGATCTCCTTCATCATGAAGTGCTCGTAGCCGCCCTTCTCCGCGGCCTCGGCGTCCCACTCAATGGTGGTGGACTCGCGGGTGATGGGCTCCTTGTCGATGTTGAAGAACTCGATGGAGTCGGGGGTCAGGCGGGCAATCTCGAGATTGTCAATGTAGTAGACCGTGCGGGTGTACTTGAGCAGCGCAGGAACGTCGGAGGCGATGATGGCACCGTCCTCGCACTTGCCGACGATGAGCGGGCTGTCCTTGCGCACTGCGTAGATGACGCCGGGCTCGTCGGCAAAGAGCACGCCCAGCGCGTAGGAGCCGCGGACATGCAGCATCATGCGGGTGATGGCGTCCAGTGCGTTGCCTGCGGACTCGCCCATGTAATAGTAGTCAAGCAGCTGGGCAACGACCTCGGTGTCGGTCTGGGAGACGAAGCTGAAGCCCTTGTTGAGCAGACGCTCCTTGAGCTCCTGATAGTTTTCAATGATTCCGTTGTGTACGACGGCAATCTTCTGGTCACGGGAATAATGCGGGTGTGCGTTGACGACGGACGGCTCGCCATGGGTCGCCCAGCGGGTATGGCCGATGCCGCAGTTGCCGGGCACGGCGCTGCCGCCGTCGGTCATCTCGCTCAGGACTTTTAGGCGGCCCTTGGCCTTGACGACCTCGATCTTGCCGGCGGCGTTCTGCACCGCCATACCGGCAGAGTCATAGCCGCGGTATTCCAGCTTGGCCAGGCCGTCCAGCAGAATGGGGGCGGCCTGTGCCGCGCCGGTAAAGCCTACGATTCCACACATAACAGGTATCCTCCCTTTGTTACAGCGTTGAAACTATACTTTCCATTTTATTGGATTAGAGCAAAATACTTTTACAGTATATGCCATTTGGGTACAAATGTCTATAGCTTTACGCAGATTTTGTACAGATGTGCGCGGCATAAAGACAAAGCGGGCAGCCGTCAAGGGCTACGGCTACCCGCTGCGCGCATTCTCCCTTTCCGGTTTCTTACACCATATAAGAACGAATCAAAAGTTATCGCGCATTTATTAGCATAGCACATTCCCGGAAGAATAGCAAGTGCAATCTGCAAGCAAGAGAACATTTTGCGCGCTTTGCAAAAGAATCTAAAGTGCGTGATGTAATTACTTTCGGAAATTAGTCACTGACCCGACGCGCTACGACGACATAGCGCCCGTTGGCGGACGAATACTCGCAGGTAGAGAGGGTCAGCAGCTGCTCACCGTAGGCAGGGCGGATGCCGCTGTCCACGTCGCTGCGGGATATGACCTGGTCCACATAGCGGTTGTAGGTGTCCTCGTCCATGTCGATGTACCGGTTGTAGATAAACGAGGTGTCGTTGACGACATCGATGGTGAACGCACCGAACACCTCATACTTGGCGTCCCCGTAGACGGTGTCAAACTCAATGAAGGGGTGCTCCTGATAGTAGTCGGCCCTGCGGTACTCGGTCAGGCAGCCAAAGATCGTGCCGGTTTTCATATTGTGGCCGTAGATGATCAGGTTGCCGCTCTCGGCGTTGGCCCCGAGCGTCGTTTGTTCGTCCAGGTACGGTACACCGTAGACGCTGTAGGCTTTGTTGAAGTCATGACGCAGATAGAAGTCCTTGTTGTCCGGCGCGTACATAACCGGAAAATCCAGATTGGTGCCGTCGATGGAGATCCAGCCGATAAAGTCGCTGTTCTTGTCGCGCAGGGCAGCAAACCTGGCACCGTTGGGGTTGACATTCTCCCCTGCAGGGGCCGGGGTCGCCGCGGTATCGATCATCGACTGCAGGTCGGCAAACTCGCTCTCGGTCTTGCGGTCATCGAGGAACCGCTTGACCAGTAGGCCGCCGCTGATGAGGAAAATCGCGGCGAAAACGATCATTGCGAGGGTGTACAGCAGATTACCGCGCTTTTTTTTGCACTTCGCGGTCTCGCGTCGGCGATAGTCCTCGTCGTTGTCCTGGTCGTAGAAGGAAGCAGGTTCCTGCGGGGAAACCTTCGGCAGATCGGTGACGGTATAGGATGCCTTTACCTGAACGGAAGGGGCCTGCGGCAGCGGTGCATCGCTGCGGTGAATCTTTGCCATGATGGATTCTCCTGTAAAACAATACTATCTTTACTATACGACCTGCGCGGCAAAAAGACAAGGGAAATATCACACAAAAATCTGTAAAAAATATCCGTCCCGCACCGTGCGGCGCAGGACGGACAGCAAAAACAGATTACTCGCGGATCTCGATGCCGAGTTTGAACTTCAGGTTGCCGAGAATTTTCTTGACGAAGCGGTCGATCTCATCGGGGGTCAGCGGCTTGTCAGCGGGCTGGAAGGACAGGCTGAACGCCATGCTCTTCTTGTCCGCGCCGAGCTTTTCGCCGCGGTAGATGTCGAACAGTTCGACCTTGGTCAGCTGCTTGCAGGCGCGCTGCATCTCGGTGACGAGGGTGCCGCACTCCATGCTCTCGGGGGCAACGAGTGCCAGATCACGCTGGACCGGGGCAAACTCGGGGATGGGCTGGTAGTGGATGGCGGCGGGGACCAATGCGTGGAACGCGACCCAGTCGATCTCGCCCAGATAGATGTTCAGGTTGGCGCGGCTGTCCTTGGGCAGCTTGAGCTCGCTTGTCACATCATTAGCCAGCTTGCCAAAGACACCGACGCGCTCGCCCTTGCACAGGATATAAGCGGCAATACCGGGGTGCAGCCAGGCAACGTCCGTCGCGCGCTCGACGGTCAGCTCGACGCCGAACGCAGCGCCGAAGCTCTCGACAGCACCCTTGACTGCGAAGAAGTCCTCCTCACTACCCCAGGCAGCAAAGCCCAGATGCAGACGCTCCTCGGGCAGCTCGGTGACAGGCAGCTGCTTCGGGATGTAGATGTTGGACATCTCGAACAGACGGCCCTCGGCGTTGCACTTGCGCAGGTTGTCAACGACGACATTCAGCAGGGACGGTGCCAGCAGCGGGCGCATGATGGTCAGATGGGAGGAAATGGGGTTCAGGATACGGATGACCTTGCGCTCCGGCGCGTCAGCGGCAATGTGCAGCATGTCGAGGTCAGCGTCGGCGTAGAAGGCCAGCGTCTCGGCCTCGTAGAAGCCCTGGGCACACATGGTGCGCTTGGCCTTGGCCTGCGCCTTCTGCTCGGCGGTCAGGCCGCCGGTGGTGACGGTGGCAGCCTTCAGGAAGGTGGGGACGATGTGTTCATAGCCGTACTCGCGGATGACCTCCTCGGCCAGGTCGGGCTCACCGACCTCGATGTCCTCACGCCAGCGGGGCGCGACGACCTGCATCGTGTCGCCGTCGGCTTCGAGTTTGACCTCGAACTGCAGGCGGTTCAGGATGTCCAGAATCACATCGGTGGGCACAGTGATGCCGAGGATGGCATTGATGCCACTGACCTTGGCCGTGAAACGCTTGCCCTCACGCGGGGCACCGGCAGAACAGTCAAAATGGGTGGAGGTGACCTCGCCGCAGCCCAGCTCCTGAATCAGGTGCAGGGCACGGGCCATGCCAAGCTCGGTGGTGTACTCGGAGATACCCTTCTCGTAATGGCTGGAGGCATCGGTGTTCTGCCCGAGGCCGCGGGCCGTCTTGCGGATGTTGTCGCGGGCGAACTTGGCGCTCTCAAACAGCAGCTGGGTGGTGGTATCTTTAATTTCGCTGTTCAGGCCGCCCATGACACCCGCCAGCGCAACGGGCTTGGAGCCGTCGCAGATGACGAGGTTGTTGGGCGTCAGGGTGAACTCTTTTTCGTCCAGCGTTGTGATCTTCTCGCCGTCTTTGGCGCGGCGGACGAGGATCTGGCAGCTTTCCAGCGCGTCCATGTCGAAGGCGTGCATGGGCTGGCCAATCTCCAGCATGACATAGTTCGTGATGTCAACGACGTTGGAGATGCTGCGCAGACCGCACAGGGCCAGATGACGGCGCATCCAGCGTGGGGACTCGCCCGGCGTGATGTTGCGGACATAATGGCCAATGTAGCGCGGGCAGAGATCCTCGGCCTCGACGCTGATGGACAGGCGCGGATCCACATAGTCGCTGACCGTGTAGTCGGTGGCGGGCATCTTGAGGGGCTTGTTCAGCACTGCTGCAACCTCGCGCGCAATGCCGAGCACACTCTGGCAGTCGGCGCGGTTGGCCGTGATGGAAATATCAAAAATGTAGTCGTCAAGGCCGACGACCTGCTGAATAGGCGTGCCGGGGACAGTGTCCTTCGGCAAATCGAGCAGGCCGTAGACCTCGGCACCGGGGTACAGATCCTCGTTCAGGCCCAGTTCCTCACCGCTGCACAGCATACCGTTGGACTCGACGCCCATCAGGGGCTTCGCCTTGATTTTTACGCCGCCGGGCAGCGTGGAGCCGTCGAGTGCGGCGGCGGTGTGCATACCGGCGTAGACGTTGGGTGCGCCGGTGGAAATCTGGATGTCGTGGCCGTACTCGCCGCAGTCAACCTTGCAGATGTGCAGATGGGTGCCCTCCTGCGGGACACACTCGGTCACAACACCGACAACGACCTTGGAGATCTCGCCGCCGAGGTCGATCAGCTCCTCGACCTCAAAGCCGCAGCCAAAGAGCTTGTCCTCAAGCTCCTGCGCGGTGACGTCGATGTCAACATATTGCTTCAACCAGCTGAATGGTACTTTCATACTCTGTACTCCTCCCCTGTCAATCCTCGAACTGCTTCAAGAAGCGCAGATCGTTTTCAAACATCAGACCGATGTTGTTGATGCCGTACTTCAGCATGGCAATACGCTCAATGCCGATGCCGAATGCGAAGCCGGAGTAGACGTTGGGGTCAATGCCGCAGTTTTCCAGTACGCTGTGGTGGACGACACCGGCGCCGAGAACCTCGATCCAGCCGGTGTGCTTGCACAGCGGGCAGCCCTTGCCGCCGCACTCGAAGCAGGAAACGTCGACCTCGACGCTCGGCTCGGTGAACGGGAAGTAAGACGGACGCAGGCGGGTCTTGACGTCTGCACCGAACAGCGCCTGGACGAATTTGTCGAGCATTCCCTGCAGGTCGCAGAGCGTGATGCCCTTGTCAACGACGAGGCCTTCCATCTGGTGGAACATCGGAGAGTGGGTCGCATCGGAGTCGGAACGGAACACGCGGCCCGGGGCCAGTACCTTGATGGGGGGCTTTTCCATGTCCATGACGCGGATCTGGCCGCCGCTGGTCTGGGTGCGTAGCACGATGTCGTCTGCGACGTAGAACGTATCCTGCATATCGCGGGCGGGATGGTTCTTCGGCACATTCAGGCGGGTAAAGTTGTGGTCGTCGTCCTCGATCTCGGGGCCTTCGTAAATCTCAAAGCCCATACCGGCGAACACGTCGATGATCTCATTCTTGACGAGGGTGATCGGGTGTAGGCTGCCGGTTTGGCGAATCTTGGCGGGCATCGTGATGTCGACGGTCTCGGCGGCGTTGCGGGCCTCGAGCGCGGCCTTTTCGACCTGCTCGGACAGGGCCTGATACTGTGCCTCGGCCCACTGCTTGAACTCATTGATGGTCTTGCCGACGGCGGGACGGTCCTCCTTGGGGACATCGCGCAGACTCTTGGTCAGGCCCGCGACCTCGCCGTTCTTGCTCAGGTATTTCTGCCAGAAGTCAGAAAGCCGGGCTTTGTCGGTGACGTCTGCGCTGGCCTGCTCAATGGCGGCGCGCAGCTCCTTGATTTTTTCTTCCATAGTACACCTCTGCTTGAAGTAGGGCCGGAGCAAACAAAAAGGCTCCGTCCCTGTGTTGAATCAGGGACGAAGCCTTGCAAAATACAATTCTCCGCGGTACCACCCGTGTTCCGCGCTGTAAAGCGCGGCACTCTTTGCTGCCGGTAACGGTGCAGAGCCGTTGCGCACTACTCGGCCTTGGCCTTTCCCGCGCACCACTCGGGAGCGAACTTCCGCATAAGCGCTTTACAGGCGGCTTGCAGCCGGTGACCGCCCTCTCTTGCCTAAAGCAGCTTGTGCGTACTTTCTCCGTCGCTGTGTTTTTGCGAATACTTATTTAGTATAGCGCGGTTTGCGCTGGCTGTCAAGCCTGCGGCAGCGGATACTTCTGCTTATCCTCCACGCTGATGGCCGAACCGAGCTGAACCTCGATGATTTTCAGCTCACTGTCGGCAAAGACTGTGTGGCGGCAGCCGGCGGGCATCGTCAGGATATCCCCTGGCTTCACGTCGCGGCGCACGCCGTCCAGAATCGCATGGCCGGTACCGGAGATGACGGTCCAGACCTCGTCGCGGTTCTCATGGCTGTGGTAGTTCATGCCGTGGCCGGGGGTGAGCGTGATCTTGATAGTCATGCTCGCGTCCTCGACGTCGAGCACGCGGAAGGAACCCCAGGACTTTTCGGCAAACATGATCTGCTGATGGATGCTGTCCACATACGGCTTGATGTAACTGGACTGCTCCTTGTCAGAGACCAAAATGCCCTCCGGGCTGGCCGAGACGACGACGTCCTTCAGCCCCATGCAGAGCACGGGCACGTCCAGCTCGTTCAGTACATGGACGTTCTGGCAGGTGTCGTTCAGCATAGCCTTGCCGATGCTCGGCTCCTCCATGGCCTCGGTCAGGGTGTTCCAGGTACCCATATCCTTCCACTGGCCCGCAAAGCGCATCACCTGAATTTGGGACTCATTCTCGACAACGGCGTAGTCAAAGCTGATTTTTTTCAGTGTCTCGTACTTATCGAACAGGTCCTTGTAATCGGTGAAATCGATCAGTTCGTGGGCCTTGTCCAGCACGTAGCGCAGTTTGTAGGCAAACACACCGCCGTTCCAGAGCGCCCCCTGGGCAATGTACTTTTCGGCGGTGGCGGCGTCGGGCTTCTCTTTAAACGTTTTGACCGGGCTGACGGCGTCGGCACTCTGCGGGATAATGTAGCCGTACTTTTCGCTCGGGTAGGTCGGCTCAATGCCCATCAGGGAGAGGTTCGCGTTCCCCTGCCCGGCCAGCTCGGACAGCGTTTTCAGCGCGGCGAAATAGTCATTGTTGACATAGGGGTCTACCGGGCAGACGACGACAGCCTCATCAAGGCCGACGCCTTTGACGTCGTGCAGGTAGGCTGTCGCCAGTGCGATGGCCGGGAAGGTATCACGGCGGCACGGCTCGACGCAGACGCCCACAGAATTGTTCAGCTGGTTGTGAATGGACGATACCTGCGTCTTGCTGGTGGCAATCGTCACGCTGGCGTCGGCGTCGACCTCCTTGATCTGGCGGTAGACGCGCTGGACCATCGACTCGTACCCGTCGGCGGTCTTGAAGATTTTGATGAACTGCTTGGAACGAATGTCGTTCGACAGCGGCCACAGGCGCTTGCCGGAGCCGCCGGACAGCAGGATAATATTCATAGCGTTTCCTTTCAGCGCTCGGCGCGCATCGGGTTGTTCAGAAAGTCCTCATAGGACAGGCGCAGGCCGTCCTCCAGCTCGGTCTTGTAGGTCCAGCCGAGGTTCGTCGCCTTGGAGACGTCCAGCAGCTTGCGGGGCGTGCCGTTGGGTTTGGAGGTGTCCCACTCGATCTTGCCGGTGTAGCCGACGACCTTGGCAACGAGCTCGGTCAATTCTTTGATGGTCAGCTCCTTACCGGTACCCGCGTTGACCGTCTCGTTGCCGGAGTAGTGGTTCATCAGGAACACGCAGAGGTTCGCGAGGTCATCCACATACAAAAACTCGCGCAGCGGGCTGCCGTCGCCCCAGCAGGTGACGCTCTCGACGCCGTTGACCTTCGCCTCATGGAAGCGGCGAATCAGTGCGGGAACCACATGGCTGTGGGTCGGGTGGTAGTTATCGTTGGGGCCGTACAGGTTCGTGGGCATGACCGAGATATAGTCCGTGCCGTACTGGCGGTTCAGGAACTCGCAGTATTTGAGGCCGCTGATTTTGGCGAGGGCGTAAGCTTCGTTCGTCTTTTCCAGTTCGGAAGTCAGCAGGCAGCTTTCCTTCATGGGCTGAGGCGCCATGCGGGGATAGATGCAGGAGGAGCCGAGGAACTCCAGCTTCTTGCAGCCGTTCTGCCAGGCAGAGTGGATGACGTTCATCTCGAGCGTCATGTTGAACCACATGAAATCGGCCAGCGCCTCCTGATTGGCGACGATGCCGCCGACCTTGGCCGCGGCAAGGAATACGTACTCGGGCTTTTCCTCGGCAAAGAACTTTTCGACATTTTCCTGACGGCAGAGGTCAAGCTCCTTGTGGGTGCGGGTGATGATATTGTTGTAGCCCTGGCGCTGCAGCTCACGCACGATGGCGCTGCCCACCATGCCGCGGTGCCCGGCAACATAGATTTTTGCATTTTTGTCCATCATAATAAGTTACCCTCTTTTGAATAAATTATTTGATAACGCCCTTTTCGAGATACTCAGCCAGGTTCGTCTTGATGTGCTCCTCAGCGCGCTCGACGGCAACCTTCTTCATGTCGTGGTCGACCATGATCTTGACGAGCTGCTCAAACGTGGTCTTGGTCGGGTTCCAGCCCAGCTCGCGCTTTGCTTTGGACGGGTCGCCCCAGAGGTTGACGACGTCCGTCGGGCGGTAGAAGTCGGGGCTGACCTCGATGACCGTCTTGCCCGTGGCCTTGTCGATGCCCTTCTCGTTCATGCCCTCGCCGACAAATTCCAGCTCGATGCCCACATCGTGGAAGGCCAGCTGGCAGAACTCGCGGACGGAGTGCTGCTCACCGGTAGCGATGACGAAGTCCTCGGGCTTGTCGTTCTGCAAAATCAGCCACATGCACTCGACGTAGTCCCTGGCATAGCCCCAGTCACGCAGGCTGGACAGGTTGCCCAGATACAGCTTATCCTGCTTGCCCTGCGCAATGCGGGCGGCAGCCAGCGTGATCTTGCGGGTGACGAAGGTCTCGCCGCGGCGCTCGGACTCGTGGTTGAACAGGATGCCCGAGCAGCAGAACATGTTGTACGCCTCGCGGTACTCCTTCACGATCCAGAAGCCGTACTGCTTGGCGACGGCGTAGGGGCTGTAGGGGTGGAACGGTGTGTTCTCGTTCTGGGGAACCTCCTCGACCTTGCCGTACAGCTCGGATGTAGATGCCTGATAGATGCGGCAGGTGTCCTTGAGGCCGGACAGGCGCACAGCCTCCAGCACGCGCAGCACGCCGGTGGCATCGACGTCGGCGGTGAACTCCGGCACATCAAAGCTGACCTGCACATGGCTCTGGGCGGCGAGGTTGTAGATCTCGTCGGGCCGCACGGTGCTGACGACGGAGAGGATGCTCATGGAGTCGCTCAAATCGCCGTAGTGCAGGTGGAAGTGCGGGTGACCCTCCAGATGGGCGATGCGCTCGCGGTAATCGACGGAGGAGCGGCGGATGACGCCGTGGACGTCGTAGCCCTTTTCCAGCAGGAACTCAGCCAGATAGCTGCCGTCCTGGCCGGTGATGCCGGTGATGAGTGCTTTTTTCATAGGTTACTACCCTTTCATCTGTATCTTGCGCAGCGTACTGCGCGGATTTTCGTATCTTGTTTGTTATTGTACCGCATTATTTTGTGCTTGGGCAGTGGGAATCTTGCAAAAGACTAGCATTATATTGACTTTTTTGGTATACTGGTTCCGGGAGGTGACGCGGATGGATACACCGCTGTTTGACGGTGAGCTTGTGCACGCCCGGCGCATGATCTACACGCCGTCGGCGTTTGCAAAATCGAACCTTGTGCATCTGCAGGAGGTCGGGCAGCTGCAGGCACGCAGCCCCCATGCCAGCACCCGGCAGGGGCTGGCCTCCTACCTGTTTTTTGTGGTCGAAAGCGGCAGCGGCACGCTGGAATATGAGGGCGAGACCCGCGTGCTAAGCGCCGGGGACTGTGTGTTTCTCGACTGCCGCCGCCCCTATCGCCATTATACGGGCGATGATTTGTGGCAGCTGCGGTGGGCGCACTTTTACGGCCCGAATATGGCAGCCATCTACAAAAAATACCGTGAGCGCGGCGGCCAGCCGAGCTTTCACCCGGAAAATACCGCACCCTACACCCGCCGTCTCGAAGCACTGTACACGCTGGCGGCCTCTGACAATTATGTGCGGGATATGCAGATCTGCGAGGGACTGTTTGCCCTGCTGACCCTTCTGATGCAGGAGAGTTGGCACCCCGAAATTGTGCGCACTGCGGGCACGAAGCGACAGAATGTGCAGGAGATCAAGGACTATCTTGACCTGCATTTTGCCGAGAAGATCACGCTGGACGCGCTGGCCGAGCGGTTTTACATCAACAAGTTTTACCTTACGCGGGTGTTCAAGGAGCAGTTTGGACTTTCGGTGACGAGCTACCTGACGCAGCTGCGCATTACGCAGGCCAAGCGGCTGCTGCGGTTCACGGACAAAAGCGTGGAGAACGTTGCGCAGGAATGCGGGCTGAACGACGCAAATTATTTTTCCCGCTTATTTAAAAAAGTAGAGGGCACGACGCCGGGGGAATACCGGCGGCAGTGGTGAGGATAATGAAAAAGCCTTCCCCCGTGGGGGAAGGTGGACGAGCGCAGCGAGGCCGGATGAGGGGCAAGCTGCAGAAGCTGCCCGGTAAACGGGCTGCCGCAGCAGCTCTGCCCTCATCAGTCCGCTTCGCGGACAGCTTCCCCCTTGGGGGAAGCCTTTTTTGTTTTCAGTTCTTCCTCGACCCTGTCAAACCGCTCCAGGAACGAATGCTCCACACCCTCGGACTTGTAGCCGGGCATTGTGTCGAGCGATACAGCGTGGATGCTGCGGAAGATGCTGTTTTCGATGTTCGGGTTGTCGCGCATCAGGCGGCGAAGCAGGACCTTGACCTCCTGCC
>OGUO01002445.1_pt1 | contig 11238 bp, 8 predicted proteins | sample 1553641 | NCBI WGS metagenome assembly OGUO01 (sample SAMEA2579980, study PRJEB22360) | human gut metagenome | biome: human gut; feature: human-associated habitat; material: faeces | place: Denmark | collected 2008/2010 | reverse complement strand
CAGATGGTCTTCTGGAAGAGGGAGTTCTGGATCGTGGGATTACCTGTGTGGAAACTTTTGATTATGATGTAGTAGATAAGATTTATGATTCATATGACAATCTGGGATTAAGCGTGATCCTGCATGGGGATGGAACCCGTGAGTATAAAGTAGTCGGAGCTTTTGCAGAAGCAGTGAAGGCACAGTCTTCTAATGCAGCACAGTGGAAACGCCTGAAAGAAATCTTCACAAGCAAATCCCTGCAGATGGTTTCCTTTACGATCACAGAGAAAGGCTATGCATTACAGAAAGCTGACGGAACATGGTTCCCGTTTGTAGAGGCAGATATCAAGAATGGTCCGGATAAAGCAGTTGGTGCCATGGCAGTTCTGGTTGCAATGCTTTATGAAAGATATAAAGCAGGCAAATATCCGATCGCACTGGTTTCCATGGATAACTGCTCACAGAACGGTGCAAAGCTTCGTGAGTCAGTACTGACAATGACAGAAGAGTGGAAGAAAGCAGGATTTGTTGATGAGGGATTTGTAAACTATGTAAGCGATGAACAAGTAGTTGCTTTTCCATGGACAATGATCGATAAGATCACACCTCGTCCAAGCGAGCAGATTGCAGCAGACCTTGAGAAGCTGGGTGTTGAGAACATGCAGCCGGTGATTACAGGTAAGAAGACATACATTGCACCATTTGTCAATGCTGAGAAACCGCAGTATCTGGTAATAGAGGACAGCTTCCCTAACGGACGTCCGGCTCTGGAAAAAGGTTTCGGTGTATATATGGCAGACAGAAATACAGTTAACCTTTCTGAACGTATGAAAGTAACAGTATGTCTGAATCCGGTTCATTCTGCTACAGGTCCGCTGGGAGTAGTTCTTGGATATGATCTGTTTGCGCATATGCTTAATACAAATGAAGATATGATGAAAATGGCACGTATGATTGCTTATGATGAAGGTCTTCCGGTAGTTGCTGACCCTGGAATCCTTTCTCCTCAGGCATTTGTTGATGAGCTTTTTAATGATCGTTTTCCAAATGAATATCTTGGAGATACAAATCTTCGTCTGGCAGTAGATGTATCTCAGATGGTTGGCATCCGTTTCGGCGAAACAATCAAAGCATATGTACAGAAATTCGGAGATGCTTCCAGACTGACAGCCATTCCGCTGGGAATTGCAGGATGGCTCAGATATATGCTTGGTGTAGATGATGAAGGAAATAAATTTGAACTTGCACCGGACCCAATGAATGAGGAACTGCAGGAACAGTTTAAGGATATTGTAGTAGGTAAACCTGAAACATTTAAGGATCAGTTAAAACCAATTCTTTCCAATGAGCGTCTGTTCTTCACTGACCTTTACAAAGACGGTGTGGGAGAGAAGGTTGAGGATATGTTCCGTGAGATGATCGCAGGACCTGGAGCTGTAAGAGCAACAATACATAAATATGTTGGATGATTTTCATCAGATGGATATTATAACTGACTTTCAGGAGGAAAATGAAAATGAATTTAAAAGAACAGCTTAATGGAATTCCGACTAATGATATTGTTCATTTTCTTCCCTTCTGGGAAAACGGGGTAAAGTTCTTTACAATTGAGGGACCGAATAAAGAGAAAGTTGAGTTTAGCCAGTATTTATAAAGTCAGGCGGTTAAATTCAGCGAGAAAAAGCATCTGTTAAAGCAGGTGCTTTTTGTTTTCAATATTTTATTGAGAAAAGCCTGAGAAAAGTTTAAAATAGGAAATAATAAAAAATAAACGAAAGGAGTTTTTATCATGAGTAAACGAACAGAGAGAATGAGCCGGAGTGCAGCTGAGAGAATCAACCGCAAAGATATCGTGATCAGACAGAATAATGCAGAACTCGAAGAACTGAGGAGTCAGTATGAGAATCTGGATATCTGCGAGGAGGATAAGCAGGTGATTGATGATTATATTGCCTGCAAAGATGCCAGAGCTGACAGGATGGCAGAGAAACTTTATGAAAAGGGAAGAAAAGATGTAAAGAGATGTATTCGCATCCGAAAACTGATCCGCAGATGCATGATCCTGTCTGCCATTGTTACGGTGGTACTGGTTCAGTATAATAAGAATGAGAAGCTGAGAGAAAGTCTGGAAGAGCTGCTGAAAATGTTCCGGGATGGAGTGTCGGACGAGGAGTTATAACTGATATAAATGACGCAGATAAAAATGTACTTTCGGAATTTTCTTACAAAAGCAAATACAAGGAGACTCCGAGAGTGCATAAAACAAAAAAGGAGCAAGAGACAGCATGGGAATACAAAGATACTCGATTATATACAGCAGTAAAACAGGGAACACAAAGAAACTTGCGGAGAAGATCAGGGAGGTACTGCCTGAGGAAAACTGTGACTATTTTGGAACAGAAGGAACGAAGGCTCTCTCTTCCGACATATTATACATTGGATTCTGGACAGATATAGGGAATGCAGATCCTGCAACACTTGAACTGTTAAAGAGTCTGAAAAACAAGAAGATCTTTCTGTTTGGAACAGCAGGTTTCGGAGGCAGTGAAGCCTATTTCCAGCAGGTTCTCGAGAAAGTTAAAGAATCTGTGGATGAGAGTAATACAGTGATGGGAGAATTTATGTGTCAGGGGAAAATGCCCCAGTCAGTCAGGGACAGATACGTAAAGATGAAAGAGAAGCCGGATCATGCGCCGAACCTGGATGAACTGATCCAGAATTTTGACAGGGCGTTATCTCATCCTGACTATGAGGATCTGGACAGACTGGAAGAAATAATCAGAAGAGACCTGAAAAAATAATTAAGTCTTGACTAACAGAGGGAACTGCGGTATAGTGCTCGTTACTAAAAAAGGTAATTCATAAATTTTTATAGATTTTCGCGAAAGAGAGGTAACGAGATATGACATTTTATCAGGAATTACAATTGAGTTCGACCGGCTCCAAACAGCTGATCAGAAGCACCACAGACCCCAAAGAGAAAAGACGGCACATTCTGATCTATAACTTTAAAGTGTATCTGGTCATGGCATTCTGCGTGGCAGTGGTAAGCATGTACAGCAAGCTTACAGGAAGCAGCAACAGTGTAGTTGGTGTTACTGTTCTGCTGGCAGTGCTTGTGCTGCGGCAGGCAGATTTCGGGATCAGGACAACACATGGACTGCTTTCCATTGCAGGGATCTTCGGTATTCTTATGGCAGGACCTCGTCTGGCAAATATGGTGCCTCCGTTAGCTGCGTTTGCAGTGAATGCTGTGTGTATTTTATTGCTGATGATACTGGGCTGTCACAATGTGATCATGTACAATCATTCCACCTTTGTGCTGGGATATCTGCTGCTTCTGGGCTATGATGTGACAGGAAAGGAATACACCTTCCGTGTGATCGGGCTGCTGGTGGGAATGGTGATCTGTATGATCGTATTCTATAAGAATCAGAGAAACAGAGCCTATCGAAGAACCTTCCTGGATCTGTTCCGGGAATTTGATCTTAAGTCAGCGAGAAGCAGATGGTATGTGAAACTGACACTAATCGTATCCAGCGCAATGCTGTTTATGAATCTTCTGGGACTTCCCAGAGCAATGTGGGCAGGAATCGCCTGTATGTCCGTATGTCTGCCTTTTACAGAGGACTGTATCCCAAGGTCTGTGAGCAGAGGAATGTTTAATGTTGTGGGATGTCTGCTGTTTATTGTGCTGTATTTGATACTTCCTAAATCTATGTATCCGTACATCGGAATGATTGGAGGAATCGGAGTTGGATATTCAGCTGGATATCCGTGGCAGACTGCATTTAATACTTTTGGAGCTTTATCTATTGCAGCAGGGATCTTCGGAATGCCGGAAGCAGTAGCACTTCGTATAGGTGCCAATGTACTGGGAGCAGCTTATACGGTAATCTGCAATAAAGTAACAGATAAAGTAGCAGAGTATATAGGCACAAATAAATGTGCAGAAAATCTTTCCTGACTGAAACTGCGGAGCGGTTATAAGCAAGTAAAAAAGCGGATGATTTTATCCGTCTGATATGTGTTCTGGGAATAGAGTGAATATTAACGTACAATGACAGAGGGAGAGAGAAAGAATATGAAACAGGATACCCTGGAAGGCAGGGCGAAAACGAAAAATGGTGTAAAACGATTATGCTTTTCCGCAGTATGTATTTTACTGGAAGCAGCTTTTATCATTGCTATGATCACAAAGCTGAATCAATATGCGGAGATTATCAATCTGATGACAAGGCTTCTTGCAGGTGTACTGGTTCTTAAGCTGTATGCGTCAGATCAGACTTCATCTATGAAAATGCCCTGGGTTATTTTGATCCTTGTATTCCCTATCTTGGGAGTGGGATTGTACTTACTGATTGGTCTCAATGGCGGTACCCGTAAAATGCGGGAGCGTTATGACCAGATCGACAGGGAACTTCTGCCGTTGCTTCCCAATGACAGTGAGTGCAGGGAAACGCTTGGCAGGAAAATCCCGAAGGCAGGCAATATTTCTGATTATATACAGAAAAATGCCTCCTATCCGGTCTATCAGAATACAGATGTTATTTATTATGATGAGGCAGTCAAAGGGCTGGAGGCTCAGCTGGCAGATCTGGCAAAGGCAGAGAAATTCATTTTTATGGAATATCATGCCATTGAGGATGCACAGGCCTGGCATAAAATCCAGAGAGTTCTGGAAGACCGCGTAAAGGCAGGCGTAGAAGTCAGAGTATTTTATGACGACATGGGTTCCATTGGGTTTATCAATACAGACTTCATTAAGAAAATGGAAAATGTGGGAATCCATTGCAGAGTGTTCAACCCTTTTACTCCGGGTCTGAATGTGTTCCTGAATAACCGGGATCACCGCAAGATCACAGTGATCGATGGAAAAGTGGGATTTACCGGCGGTTACAACCTTGCCAACGAATATTTTAATTTCACACATCCTTATGGACAGTGGAAGGATACAGGTATCCGTCTGGAGGGGGAGGCAGTCCGTTCCCTAACAGTAACATTCCTGGAGATGTGGAATGCTGTCAGTGATAAGGATAAAAATGACAGTGATTTTACCGGATTTCTGGTTCAGACAGATTATCAGGCAAAGCAGACAGGCTTTATCCAGCCTTATGCGGATAGTCCTATGGACCATGAACAGGTAGGCGAAGAGGTGTATATCAGTATGGTGAATAAAGCGGAAAAATACTGCTGGTTTATGACACCGTACCTGATCATCACAGATGAAATGACCCATGCTCTGTGTCTGGCAGCCAAGCGAGGGGTAGATGTAAGGATCATTACACCTGGTATTCCGGATAAAAAGATGATCTACAATATCACACGTTCCTTTTACCATGGACTGGTAAAACATGGAGTGCGTATCTATGAATGGACACCTGGTTTCTGTCATGCAAAGATGAGTGTGGCAGATGACTGTATGGCAACCTGCGGAACCATAAATCTGGATTACAGAAGTCTGTATCATCATTTTGAAAACGGCTGCTTTATGGCAGACTGCCAGGCAGTTCTGGATATCCGAAATGATCTTGCAGCAACCATGGATGAATGCCGTGAAGTCACAGAACAGTACAGTACCGGACGCAGCGCATATCTGCGATTGGGACAGCTGTTTATGAGGTTATTTGCGGGATTATTATAACACTTGGAAAAAAGCAGAATATCGTGTACAATGGAATGGGGAACAGCAAAACTATTATAAATACGGGAGGAATTTTAACTATGGATCTTTCAACCCTAGTAAAAATGTCAAATACTTATGGAAGCAACCCTGCCTATGTTCTTGCAGGCGGTGGTAATACTTCTGTAAAAGACGACACCACATTGTATGTAAAGGGCTCTGGTACACAGCTTGCCACAATCAAGGCAGAGGAATTTGTGGAAATGAGCAGAACACGTTTGAATGAAATCATGAAGACAGATTATCCTGAAGATGATGTCAAACGTGAATCACTGTATCTTGCAGATGTTATGGCTGCAGTAACAGATGCTGACAAAACAAAACGTCCAAGTGTAGAAGCACTGCTTCATAACTTATTTGCCTATACTTATGTACTGCATGTTCATCCTACACTTGTCAATGGACTGACCTGCGGAAAAGGCGCAAAGGAACTCAGCGAACAGATCCTTGGAAAAGATGTACTCTGGATCGATATCTGCAAACCAGGTTATACACTTGCGCGTATCTGCTATGAGAAAATGAATGCTTATAAAGAAGAATTCGGAAAAGATGTTCAGGTTCTTCTGCTCCAGAATCACGGAATTTTCGTTGCAGCAAATACTGTAGAGGAAATAGGAGTGTTATTTGATGGCGTGATCAGTAAATTAGAGAAACAGGTAAAGAGAACTGCTGATGTCAGTGATGCTGTTACATCTGAAAAAGAACAGGCAGCAGAGAAGCTTTCCCGGTTACTGGGACATGCAGTAGAAGTTGTACCTGTAGCAGAAGCTGATCATTTTGTAAAAGATAAAGCAGCGGCTGCACCGCTTCTGAAACCATTTACACCGGATCACATTGTATACTGTGGACCATATCCGTTATTTGTAGAGAATATTGATCAGGCAAAAAATGCGTTGGACGCATTTATGAAAGAGAATGACAAAGAGCCAAGACTGATCCTGGTACAGGGAGTTGGCGCCTTTATTATGGAAGATGATAAGGGAAAAGCTGCAAAAGCACAGCTTCTTGTAAAAGATGCCATTAAGCTTGCAGTATATGCAGAAAGCTTTGGTGGCCCGCTTCACATGACAGATGATATTACATACTTTATCACGCATTGGGAAGCAGAAGCATATCGCAGTAAGAAATAATATAATAAGGGCTGTCGTTTTTTGACAGCCCTTATTATATTGGTTTAAACACTATATTTTTAAAGGAAAAGGTTTATTTTCAGCAAATCTTATTTCTCTTCTTTTTTCTCTTTGGCTTTCCCGGATTCAGGAATATTTCCCTCACCATAGTAAGCTTTCAGATAGATTTCCTTCAGCTCAGACATTAATGGATATCTCGGGTTGGCACCGGTACACTGGTCATTAAATGCCTGTTCGGTCATTTCGTCAAGAGTTTCGAGGAAGTATTTCTCGTCTACGCCGTATTCTTTGATCGTATGTTTGATCTCAATAGTATCCATCAGTTCCTGCAGTTTCTGGAGAAGCTTCTCAAATACTTCGCTGTCGTTCTTGCCTGTCAGACCTACAGAACGGCCAATCTCAGCGTAACGTGCAAGTGTGTGCGGATACTGATACTGTGGGAAGGTACCCATCTTAGCCGGAACTTCGGCTGCATTATAGCGCAGAACATGAAGCAGAACCAGAGCATTTGCAATACCATGTGGAAGATGATGGAAAGCTCCCAGCTTATGAGCAAGAGAGTGGTTTACGCCAAGGAAAGCATTTGCGAAAGCCATACCAGCCATGCAGGAAGCATTTGCCATATGCTGTCTTGCTTCTACATCAGAACCATCTTTGTATGCACGTGGCAGATAGTTAAATACCAGTTTGATCGCATTTAATGCAAGACCATCTGTATAATCAGAAGCCATCATGGAAGCGTAAGCTTCAAGTGCATGAGTCATAACGTCGATACCGGAAGCACAGGTCAGTCCCTTAGGTGCGCTCATCATATTATCTGTATCAACAATAGCCATGTCAGGCATTAATTCATAATCAGCCAGAGGCCATTTGATACCTGTAGTCTTATCAGTGATGATAGCAAATGGTGTTACCTCAGAACCTGTACCGGAAGAGGTAGGAACAGCTACGAAGTAAGCTTTCTTACCCATATGCGGGAATGTAAAGATTCTCTTACGGATATCCATAAAGTCCATAGCCATATCATCAAAGTTGGCGTCCGGATTTTCATAGAGAACCCACATGATCTTGCCGGCATCCATTGCGGAACCACCGCCCATTGCGATAATGCAGTCAGGCTCGAACATTCTCATTGCAGCAGCACCGGCTCTTGCAGAAGCGAGAGATGGATCTGGCTCTACATCGTAGAAGCAGGTATGTACGATTCCCATCTGATCTAATTTATCTTCGATCTTTTTAGTATATCCATTCTTATAAAGGAAAGAGTCTGTTACGATAAAGCAGCGTTTCTTGTGCATAACAGTGCCAAGCTCATCCAGAGCAACCGGCAGGCAGCCTTTTTTGAAATAAACTTTTTCCGGTGTTCTAATCCAGAGCATATTTTCTCTCCTTTCAGCAACGGTCTTGATGTTGATAAGATGTTTCACACCTACGTTCTCAGATACGGAGTTGCCACCCCAGGAACCGCAGCCCAGAGTCAGGGACGGAACAAGTTTGAAGTTGTAAAGGTCGCCGATGCCGCCCTGAGAGGAAGGCGTGTTGACGAGGATACGGCAGGTCTTCATGCGCGCGGCGAAGCGGTCAATCAAATCCTTGCGGGTGACGGCGTTCAGGTAGATAGAAGAGGTGTGGCCGTAGCCGCCGTCAGCAATCAGGTGTTCCGCCTTGTCGAACGCATCGTCGATGTCCTTGGCGCGGTACATCGCCAGCACGGGAGAAAGCTTCTCATGCGCGAACTCTTCAGAAATATCCACGGATTCGACTTCACCAATCAGCACCTTGGCGGTTTCCGGCACGTCCACGCCCGCGAGCTTGGCAATGGTGTGCGCCTTCTGACCGACGATCTTGGCATTCAGCGCGCCGTTGATGATGATGGTCTTGCGCACCTTGTCCAGTTCTTCGCCTTCGAGGAAGTACGCGCCGCGCTTGGCGAACTCCGCCTTCACCGCGTCGTAGATGCTGTCCAGCACGATGGTGGACTGCTCGGACGCGCAGATCATGCCGTTGTCGAACGTCTTGGAGTGCAGGATGGAGTTGACGGCCACCTTCACGTCAGCAGATTCGTCGATAATCGCGGGCGTGTTGCCAGCGCCGACGCCCAGGGCAGGCTTGCCGGAGGAATACGCCGCCTTGACCATGCCCGGTCCGCCCGTCGCCAAAATCGTGTCCGCCTCCCTCATCACCGCGCCCGAAAGAGCCACGCTGGGCTCGTCTATCCAGCCGATGATCTCGTCGGGAGCGCCCGCCTTGACGGCGGCCTCCAGCACCACTTTCGCCGCCTCGATCGTGCATTTTTTCGCGCGGGGATGCGGGGAAATAATCAGCCCGTTCCGCGTCTTGAGACAGATCAGCGCCTTAAAAATCGCCGTGGAGGTGGGATTGGTGGTAGGAATGACGGCCGCGAGCACGCCGATCGGCTCCGCGATGCGCGTATAGCCGAAGGCCTCGTCCCGTTCGATGACGCCGCAGGTTTTGGCGTCCTTATATTTGTTGTAGATATATTCGGCGGCATAGTGATTTTTGATCACCTTGTCCTCAAACACGCCCATGCCCGTCTCTTCCACCGCCATTTTTGCCAGCGTAATGCGCGCCTTATCGGCCGCGGCCGCCGCAAAGAAAATTTTATCCACCTGCTCCTGTGTATAAGAGGCAAACTTTTCCTGTGCCGTACGCACCCGACTCAACATCTTTTCCAACGACTTTTCGTCGTTTACGATAAAATCCTTCATAACGACCTCCTTTTTTGCCCGCCGTCTCCGCGTCGGCGACGGATTATCTTCCTTTGCTCAATTCGCCCGCCAGAAGCGCGAGCGACGCGGAAAGATCCTCGTTTTTCAAAATAATGCCCTTCGGCACCCGCAGGGGCGCGGGCGCAAAATTCCACACCGCCTTTATGCCCGCGCGCACCATCGTGTCCAAAGTCTCCTGAGCCGCGGCCTTGGGTACCGTGATGATCCCGATATTGATTTTTTTATGCTGCACGAAATCCGAAAATTTGTCCATGGGATACACTTTTTTTCCCGCGATTTCCTCCCCGACGATTCGGGGATCGACGTCGAAGGCAGCCACGATGTTGAGTCCGTTGCTCTTAAAGCCCTCGTATCCCAAAAAGGCCTTTCCCAGCCCGCCCGCGCCCACGATCACCGCGTCGGACAAATTATCGTAGCCGAGAAACTTCTCGATGTCGGCGATCAGCCGCACCACCTCGAAGCCCAGCCTCGGCTTTCCCGGCTTCGAGGAAACCAACGCCAGATCCTTCCGTACCAGCACCGCCGATACGGGAATATTTTGTGCAATCACCGCGGAAGAAATGTATTTCTCCCCGCGCGAATTTTCCTCCTGCAAAAATCGCAGATACAAGGGCATGCGCCCGATCGTCGCCTTGGAAATTTCCAGCTCGTTCATTCGTTTTTTCCTTTTTTATTGATATTTATTTATCGATATTATTATAACAAATAGAAGCAACGAAAGTCAAGTATCCGCTCTTTCTTTTTGAAAAATTTTCCTTTTGAAAATATTTTACACATTTTTTCTTTACTTATCCACAAAAAATCCCCGACTATCCACACTTTTCCGTACTCGGAGTCAATCCGCCCTTGCGGGCGTATTTTTCACTTCAACGGTATTTTGTTGTCGCATTGTGCCATCGGCGCGTTATTCCGCATAAAAAAATCGTTCCTCTCAAAGAAGAACGATTTTTTTGATTACTATTACAGCTCGGCCAGCTGCGCTGCAAACTTTTCCTTCATATCGCGGAACTTTTTCAGCTTTTCGCGTTCATCCTCCACCAACTTGGCGGGCGCCTTGCTGACAAAATTCTGATTGGCAAGTTTTCCTTCGGCCCGCGCGATTTCACCGTCCATGCGTTCGATCTCCGCGGCCAGCCGCGCCTTTTCCTTTTCGATATCCACCAGCTCGCCCAAGGGAATATAGATCTGCGCGATCTCCGTCACCTGGGAAACGGTCTTTCCTTCTACTGCGGCGCCGTTTTCGACCAGCTTCACCGCGCCCGCACCCGAAAGCTTCATGATGCTGTCTCTGTTCGCCTGAACGAGGCGTTTGCTCTCCGTAACCAGATAGACGTCCACCTTTTTGGAAGGGGGACAATCCGCCGCCTTTTTCATGCCGCGCACGGCCTTGATGATCTCCATAACCCCTTCGAAAGCCTTCGCTTCCTTTTTGTACGCCATGCGGGAATTATATCTCGGAAACGCGGCCGTCATGATACTGCCTTCCGTATTCGGCAGATTACGATAAATTTCCTCGGTCACAAACGGGATAAAGGGATGAAGCAGCTTCAAAGCGTTTTCCAAAACAAAGCAGAGCACCGCCAGCGTACCCGCCTTGCGCTCCTCGTCCTCGCCATAGAGCGCGGGCTTCGACAGCTCGATATACCAATCGCAGAAATCGCCCCAGACGAAATCCGTGGCCAGCTCGCTGGCC
>OGUO01002439.1_pt1 | contig 11249 bp, 10 predicted proteins | sample 1553641 | NCBI WGS metagenome assembly OGUO01 (sample SAMEA2579980, study PRJEB22360) | human gut metagenome | biome: human gut; feature: human-associated habitat; material: faeces | place: Denmark | collected 2008/2010 | reverse complement strand
CGCAATGACGCAGACAATGGCAACACTCATCAGCCGAGATTGCTTCTGCTCCTGTTTCGCTACGGTTTCTTCCCATTGTGTCAGTTTTCGTAAACCCATACGCTCTCCCTCCGTTTCGCCTCGTTCTCATTCTTCCGCAAAATACTACAGTAAGCCCTCCTTCTGCAAAAATGCCTTCAGCTCCAGTAAATCCGCATCATACACCGCCTGCAACGCGCGGTTATAAATGACCGCCGCAGGGTGATAAAGAGCAAACAGGATACGTCCGTCCGCCAGCGCGACAGGTCTGCCATGATAGTCCCCGATGACGGCTTTTTTCTCCCCTGTGACCGCCTTGAGGGGGACATTTCCCAGTGTAACAAGCACCTTCGGCGCAATCGTTTGGATTTCCGCCTGCAAAAAGGGCAGGAAAAACACAATCTCCTCCGCAGAGGGGGGACGATTCACCGCCTTGCCCGTTTTGGGGCTTTCCTTTGTTGGGCGCAGCTTGACTACGTTGGAAATATAAATCTCCTCTCGTTTCAGACCGACCACCTCCAGAAAGGCGGAAAGGTTCTTCCCTGCCTTGCCGACAAAAGGTCTCCCGGACATGGCTTCCTGTTCCCCCGGCGCTTCTCCGATGAGCATCACAGGCGGGCGCTCACTGCACCCCTCGCCCAGCACCAGCGGCTTTTCCTCCCCCGGCCACAGCGGCGCGAAGAAGGCTTGCATCCGCTCGTTGAATCGTTCCAATTCGCTTGGCATGGTAATGATTCCTCCAATTTTGCTGATGACAATTGTTATGATGGCATAGTTGTTTTTTCTATCTTTCTGGTAATCGCCATGCTTCCAGAGGGCTTTCCGATCGCCCTCTGGACTCCTTCGGTGCACTCCCATGTTTATTGAGCTTTACCGATAGGTTTTATTTTTCTTCCTCCGGATACCGCAGCGTCAGCGTCATGCCGTCCGTTGCGCACGTCGTTTCCGCAAACACCGCCTGCGCGTTCGGCAGAAATTCCTCCGGCGTTTCGATGGATGTGGAGAAGTGCGTCAGCAGCAGCCGCTTCGTACCGGCATCCCGCGCTAACTGCGCCGCTTCCCGGAAGAGCATGTGGCAGGTTTTGTGCGCCAAAGGCAGCTTTTCCTCCGCGCCGTACATGCCCTCCAAAATCATCAGGTCGCTATCCTGCCCCATGCGCACAATGCCCGGTACAGGGCGCGTGTCCGTCGCGTAAACGAACGTAATCCCCCGCCGCGGCTGCCCTAACACCTGATGCGGATAGTACGTCTGCCCGTCCATGCTGACCGTTTCGCCGCGCTGCAGGATGCTCCACAGCTTCACCGGAATCCCCTGCGCCCGCGCGCGGACGGGGTCGAACAGCGCCGGACGCGGCAGATGAAACTGGTAGCCGATGCAGGGCATCTCATGCCTGAGCGGAAAGGGCGTTATCGTCAGCCCAATGGCGGCAAACGGCGAATAATCATCGATGATTTCATGCAGCACGATGGGGCAGCTTAGCGACGGCGCAATCACCCGCAGCCCGGCGACTACGCGCTCCAGCCCAATCGGGCCGTAGATGTGCAGCGGCGCTGTCCGCCCGGCTTTGGTGATGGCAAGCAGCATTCCCGGCAGCCCGGAGCAGTGGTCGGCGTGGTAGTGCGTCAGCAAAATGGCATCAATACATTGTATGCCCCACGACAGGCGCTGTATGCCGATTTGCGTGCCCTCTCCGCAGTCCACCAGCACCGCGCGGCCGCCCACGCGCACATACAGGCTCGCCAGCGCGCGATCCGGCAGGGGCATCGTGCCGCCCGTGCCCAGCGTGCAAAGGTCAATCATCCGTGTTAGCCTCCCCATTCGTTTTCCACCTGTTGATTTCGCCGCGGGATGGGCAAAATCCTGCTGAATCAGCGCACGAAAAAATCCCCCGGAACATCTTCCGAGGGAAATTCGTCATGCGACTTTCTTGAGTTCCTTCGCCAGCCGTTCCCCGACCAGCAGCCCCAGCGCGATGCAGATGATGCACTCGACGAGCATGTAGCTGCCATTGTAGGTCAGCGAGTACCAGACGGGATTCACGCCCTCCGGCGCGTACTGCCCATAGAAGATGAAGCCGGAGAGGAACGACGCCATAAACCGCCCAAAGCAGCCCAGCACGAAGCCCGCCGTCATCTTCGCCTTGCTGCCGCGGAAGCAGCCCGCCAGCCCCAGCAGTCCGAATGCAATCGGGTAATCCAGCAGGTTCGGGATGGCGCCCAACGCCGCCCACGCCATGCCGTCCAGCAGGAACTGCATCACGCCGTACAGTGCGCCCAGCACCATGCCGGGGCCAACGCCGTAGCAGTACGCGAACAGCAGCAGCGGCAGCATACTCGCGGGGGTCACCGACCCGCCCATCGGCATCGGCCAGAGCTTGATGAGGCTCAGCACGGACGACAGCGCCATGCACATTGCGCCGACTGCCATCGTCTTTGCCGTCCAGAAGGACTTCTTACTGCCCTTTTTGCGGGTGATGAGGTACACTGCCACGCCAACGACCAGCAGCACCGCCACCGTGACCCAGAACGTCACGCCCTCACCCAGAAACGACCACGGCGCGTTTTCCGCTTCGGCTTCCTCCGCCAGCGCGCGGCCCAAGAACCAGTTTGCCATCTTGATTTTCCTCCTGTTTGTCGCCGATTTCGGCGTATTGGGTGACGCTCGTATTCCGGAAATGAAAAAATCCCGCGTTTGCACGCAGGAAACAGGAGGGGGAGATTCTTCTCCCAAACGCGCCGTCCGCACGGGAAAAAATCCCTGCGAAATGCGCGTGTCCCTCCGCTGTCCCTACGGTAGGATGACCTACACAGGTTCAAATGGTCGGCAAAATGCCCTCTCAGCCGTGCAGCCCTCGCCCACAGCTCCCATCGCGGATGATACGATTGTCCTCCCTATCATACCCATTCCTGTGAAATTTGTCAACATCTTTTTGCTTTTTTCCCCTTGATTCGCGCAAAAAAAGCAAGTACAATAGAGAGGCGCAAGGGGCGCTGCCCCTTGACCCTGCCAAAGGGTCTTCGACCCTCTGGACTCCCTTTTTCGCGATTGAGTTGGTCGCTACTGCATACAGTATGCGCGTGTTTATGGGGGAACGCAGGGGCGCTGTCCCTTGACCCTTTCGCGCGATTGAGTTGAGCACACTCTCATGCTGTGTCCGCGTGTTTAACCAAGAACCGTTATTCGCTTCCATCAGCACAAAAATCACCCCAACAGGAGGAGTTTTCCCGATGATTCACCACTTTTTCGCCTACATCGCCCGCCTGCGCTATATCCGCCGCTGGGGGCTGATGCGCTCGTCCATGTCCGAGAACGACGCGGAACATTCCCTGCAAGTTGCCATGCTTGCCCATGGCATGGCGCTCATCGGCAAAAATCGCTACGGGCGCGACTGCAACCCGGAGCATATCGTCACCCTCGCCGTCTATCACGATGCCAGCGAGGTTATCACCGGCGATATGCCCACGCCCGTCAAGTACCATTCATTGGAGCTTCGCGGCGCATATAAAGATGTAGAAAAAATGGCGAACGACCGCCTGCTTGCCATGCTGCCGGAGGATTTGCGCGGCTGTTTCGCACCGTACCTGTGCGAGGGGCGCGACTATGACCACCAAATCGTCAAGGCGGCGGATTCGCTCAGCGCGTACCTCAAGTGCGTGGAAGAGCGGCGCGCGGGCAATCACGAGTTCGACGCGGCGGGCGAGGCGATTCGCCGTCAGTTAGATGCCATCACCCTGCCCGAAGTACAGGACTTCATCCGCGAATTTGTCCCCTCGTTCTCGCTCACACTGGACGAGCTGAATCAGCCGGGAGGGCATCAGGCATGAAAATCGGGCTATCAAGCGCCGCCTATTACGGCCAGCTGGAGACGGATGAGGCCGCCGCGCACATTGCGGAGCTGCCGCTGGACACCTGCGAAGTGTTTCTGGAAACGCCCAGCGAATACACGACGGATTTTACCTTTCGGATGCGCTACAACATGAACAACTTCCCCGTCACGTCGGTGCACCCGCTGGGCACGCAGTTTGAGCCGCAGCTGTTCGGCCGCGCCGCGCGCCAGTCAGACGATGCGTTTGCAATGTTTGCGAACGTCTGCCGTGCGGCAGAGTCGCTCGGCGCGGCGTACTACATCTTTCACGGGCCGTTCGGCGTGCGGGGGCATCTTTCGCCCGCGAACATCCCCTTCCTGGAAGAGCGTTTCGACCAAATGCGTGAGCGCGCGGCGCGTCATCACCTGCGCGTGCTGTGGGAGAGCGTCAGCTGGTGCAGCGTCGCCACGCCGGAGGACGTGCGCATCCTGCTCAAACGCATTCCGGACGTGGAGTTCGTGCTTGACACCAAGCAGGTGCATCAGGCGGGCGTTGACCCCCTCGACATGCTGCGCGCCATGCGTGGGCATGTGCGCCACCTGCATGTGCTGGACTGGACGGCGGATGGCAAATTGTGTCTTCCGGGGCGCGGCGTGTTTGACTGGCAGCAGTTTGCGCGCGTCCTGCGCGAGGATGGCTTCGACGGCGCGGTGATTCTCGAACCGTACGCGCAGCTTGTCGAAAGCGAACAGGCCTTGCTGGAGAGCATCCGCTTCCTGCGCGGCGTGTTCGGCGCGCCTGCACAAATGTAACAATTTCCGCGAAAAGTCGGCAATGGATTGCATTTTTCCCACCAAGCCGCTATAATAGGAATGCATACGACGAAATTTCCCGTAAGGAGGCAATTTGCCCATGAAGATGTGGAAGCAGTGGATGGCGCTGCTGATGATTTTTTGCCTGCTGATGCCGGGTGCACTGGCGGGCAGCATTGACCTGACCGATGATTTGGACGAGGAAGTCGGCAGTGTGACCGAATCATCCGCGGGTGAGGACTACACCATCGGCGATAATGGCGATATTATCCTCGATGATGACGACGACCTTGGCGGCGACGTATTTTTTGATGACGACGGCTCGACCATCGAAATCACGGACAACGAAATCGACGACACCATTGACCCCGATAAGCTGGACATCAACGCCAACCTTCCCTCGAACGTCGTCAACATCCTGCTCGTCGGCGTGGATACCCGCTCGACGTCGCTGGATGACGGCTTGCAGAATGGCGATGTGCAGATTATCGTGTCCATCAACAAGGACGACGGCTCGATTAAGCTGACCAGCATCCTGCGCGACCTGTATGTCACCATTCCCGGCTACAAGAACAAGAACCGCATCAACACCGCCTATTCGCGCGGCGGCGGTCAGCTTGCCATGCGCACCATCAACAAGAATTTTGAACTGAACATCGAAAATTACATTACCATCAACTTTTATGGCTTGGCATCCATCATTGACAGTTTGGGCGGCATTGACATTGAAATGACCGCAAAGGAAGCAAAGGCCATTAACACCTACCTGCGCCAGCATCCGCCGAAGTATGACAATCAGAGCAAGGACTACGAGCGTGAGAATCTGCCCAACAAAGCCGGCACGCACCACTGCGACGGCATTCAGGCGGTCATGTACGCCCGTCTGCGCAAGGTGGACAACGACTTTGGCCGCACGGCGCGCCAGCGCAAGCTGATGGAGCTGCTGCTGGAAAAAGTGCTGGACGGCGGCATGAGCATGACGGAACTCAACAACCTGCTGAACGCCTGTATGCCCTATGTGCAGACAAACATGAAGGCAAGCACGCTCTTTGATTTGGCGCTGGGCGTCCTGCGTTCGGGCATTTCCGACCGCCTGACCCGCGGCGAGTCTCTCTTGGAACAGCACCACGTCCCGATGGACGGCACCTACTCCTACCTCGACGTGGACGGCGCGAGCGTCATCAACATGGGCAGCAAGTCCTTCCCGAAGAACGTGCAGGCGCTGCACGAGTTCATCTACGGCGAGTACATCCCGGCGGATTGATGCTTAAATCAGAAATCCCTGCTGATATGTCCTTTAAGACAGTCAGCAGGGATTTTTCTATTTCTACATCAGTGAATGCTATTTCCAGATTCGCCTGCGCATCTTGGCACATTTTCATCTGGAAACAGGATATTCGTTATGCTTTGCGGATAATCCTGTTTTTCAGCGCCAGCAGCCGGAAATACGACTCACGCGGATTCTCATTCTCGTAGAGCATCGCGCCGTTGCCGGAGAAGCTCGGCTCGATAAAATCCCACCACGTCAGCGCCTGAATCTCCTTGCGCGACGCGGCGATGGTGTAGAACTGCTCCAGCCAGTCCGCCTGCGTGTGTTCGTTCCAGCCGCCATGCCAAGTACCCTCGGACATTGCCATCTGCGACCAGCTGCTGCCCGCGTTTCCTTTCTGCCGGAAGCCGCCGTTAACGCCCATTTCGGTGATATGGATCGGCTTGCCCAGCGCAGCGAAGGCGTTCAGCAGCAAGTCCACCGCCACCAAATCCCGGCCGGGGAAATACAGCTGAATACCCACCACGTCAAAGTCAATCCCCGCTTCGATGATGGCCTTGAAGTAGCTCAGCGGACTGCGCAGATGCTCCGGCAGCGCGCCGTAGCAGTTGTACCGCCCCGCGACGTACTCCGCGAACGGCAGGCAGACGTTGACAATCGACACCGCCTTGTCGTTCCCTTCGCGCAATGCGTCGGTCGTCGCGCGGGTGAGGTCAATCAGCTGTTCCTGCGTCAGCTCGAAGCAATTTGCCCAGTCGTGCGCTTCGTTCATGGCGTCCCAGTACTGAATCGTGTCGCGGTAGGTGCTGACGTGGTGGCGCGCGATGTTCGCGGCCTCCCGGCGCAGTTCCGGGTACGGCAGACCGAACAGCCACTTCGGGTTCACGTCCTGATGTCCGAACCAGAGCGGGTGCCCCTTGGGGGTAATTCCCTTGTCCAGCAGAAACGACAGCGCATGATCCACATACGAATAGTCGTAGCGATCCCTCTCCGGCACGGTCGTGCGCGGATAGAACGGAATCGTCGCGAAGTCGAACGCCTGCGCGAAAAACTTCGCATACCGGGAGGCATCCGACGTGTAGCGCGCGAAGTTGCAGCCAAGTTTGAGGTCGCTTCTCGGCTCGGCAAACGCCTTTGCACGGGCAGATTCCACCAGCGCGCCCTCCGCCGCGTAAATCGCGTTCGACAGCGCGTACAGGCGGTTGTCCGGCGTATCCTGCCCGCGGTTCGCCAAGTGCTGCAATTCAATCGCCGCGTCAAGATGCCCCTGCGTCGTCGGGGACAGCGTGATACCCGCCGCGTACTTCTGCGCATGGTGGATATAAGTGCGGACGGCCTCCGTCACGAAGTCCACAAATTCGCCCGTGTACCCCTCCCCCTGATTGTCCGCCATCACCCACAGATGCCCGTAGAGCGGCACTGCCATCTTGACGTGAATCATGTACGGTTCTTTTGTCACTTGCAGGCTGACGATACCCTCGCTGTCAATCGTCATGCGGCGCTCGTCCGGCTCGAAGTCCATGCCGGTCGCGTAGGTGCTTTTGAGCGTCTTTTCATCCATCGGCATTCCGCCGAGGCCGTCTAAACGGATTTTGACTGTCTTCATATTATACGCCTTCCTCAATTTTCACTGTGCGGAGGATTTTCCCGTCGCGGTTCGTCACCAGCCGGACGCCGCAGGGTGCGGAACCGACCGCAATTCGGTTTTTGTGGATAGCACCCGACCGACCGTCGGATTTTATTTCGTACACATCATCCCCGAACCGCTGCGCATAAGTATAGGATAGCCCCGAACCCAAGCTGAACCACACTTCGTCGCCGACCAGCGCAATCCCCCAGATATGCGCGATGTACTCCAGCGCTGCCAGCAGCGTCGGGCCGTAGGAATCCTGAAACGGCTCGTCGCTGTCGCGGGAGAGCACCTCATGCGACACCATGCCCACGCGGGATGGTTCGCCCGTGAAAGGATCGAACTGCTGCGTGAACACATACCCGCCGCGGATGATGGCATCCAGCAGCTTCCTGCCGAGCTTTGTCACAATCGGTTCATACCCGTAGCGCTCCAAGGCGATAATCGCGCGTTGATACGTCAGCCCCTCGCACTGCCCGCTCCAGTTGTTTTCCGGCGCATTGCGGAACAGCGGGTCGTTCACCGCAACGCTCGGCAGGGGCAGCGGCGTCCAGAATTCCTGCGGATTCAGCAGGTGCTGGCGCACGAACGCATCCGCCATCTCCTGACTGATGGAACCCCAGTACATGCAGCGCAGCGTGTTATGGCACAGCACGTCGATGGTCTTGCCGTGCTTGTCGCGGTCAAAGCAGGCGTGGCGCTTGTCATCCCACAAGCGTGCTTTCAAGTTCGCCGCGACCGCGTCCGCCTTTTCGCGCCATTCGCTTTCCCGCCCGTCGCCGCGCAGGCGGCTGATTTCCGCCAATGTATCGCGGCAGGCGTAGGAGAACGACGTCACGTCCATCGATGCCATCGGCACAACGTCCGCATCTTCGGGCGGCGTATCGCTCGTGCAGTAGACAGGCGCGTGACCGTAGCGCAGGGCGTTGTCCTCCCCCGTATCGTAGACGCAGAAGGATTCAAGGCATCCGTCGCCGTCGGAATCACGCGTTTTCCAGAGATACGCATCGAATTTCTCTAAGCAGTCCGCCAGCATATCCAGATACGCCGGTTCTTTGCCGGAGAGATACCACATGTTCAGCGCGTGCAGCGGGAAGCAGAAGCCCTGAAACTTGTTGAACTGCGGCTCAATCGTCCCGTCGGGATGGCACTGAATCGACCCGGCAATCCGCCCGTCCGCACGCTGGGTGCGCATGAACAGCAGCTGATTGTTCATCGCGGCGGTCATGTTGCGCTTCCAGTACATTTCACCGCCCATCGGCTGCGTTTCCAGCCAAATCTTCTCGTACCCGCCGCCCTCGACCAAGACGGTATCCGCGCCGAAGTCCTTCAAATTATGAAGGCACTTGCGCTCCGCCTCGTCAAAAAGCTTTTGCAGCGCCGCGTCATCGCAGGAAAAGGTCACCCCTGTTTGTGGAAGCATTGGCTATCCTCCTGTCATTTTCCGGAAGCGGAAATGTCATTTTTGTCCCGCTTCCGACCTGTTTTTCCTGTCCTATTCTACCTGAAAACGCCCAAATTTGAAATGCGCAATTTTTTCGCATATTCGCAAGCCCTTGAAAAATCAGCATTTGCACGATATGCACAAAAATTTCGTCGATTTACAGGCGGTGTGCTGCATGGTATCATATTCGTAGTTGATTACGGGGCAGCGTTCCCGATGAACGGAGGGGTTTCATTGCAAAAGGCGGTAACAAAGACGGCAGCGACCAAACCGCATCAGCCGTTTGGTGTTCGTGCTCGGCGGACAATTCACCGCGACTGGCAGCTGTGGGTTCTGCTGATTCCAGCACTGGCTTTCTTCATTGTATTTTGCTACTTCCCGATGTACGGTGTCCAGATTGCCTTCAAAGACTTCAAGGTCGGCTTGGGCATCACCGCCAGTCCGTGGGCAAGTACAAAAGGGCAGCTTGACCTGTTCAAACACTTCCGCAATTTCTTCAGCATGTACTACTGCGGGCGCATGTTTGCAGACACGCTGCTGCTGAACCTCTACGGACTGCTGTTCTCCTTCCCCATTCCGATTCTGCTCGCCATCATGCTTAACCAGCTGAACTCGAAGCGCTTCAAGGGCTTCACGCAGACGGCGATTTACGTTCCGCACTTCATCTCCACCGTCGTGCTGGCTGGTATGCTCTACCTGTTCTTCTCCCCCACCAACGGCATCGTCAACAAGGTGATAGAGGCCTGCGGGGGCAAGTCGATTTACTTCATGGTCGAGGAAAACTGGTTCCGTCCGCTGTTCATCGGTTCGGACATTTGGCAGAACGCCGGTTGGAATACCATCCTTTATATTGCCACGCTGACCTCCATCGACCCGCAGCTGTACGAAGCCGCGACCATCGACGGCGCGACCCGCTGGCAGAAGATTAAGAACATCGACATTCCGCACCTGATTCCGATTGCCGTCATGATGCTGATTCTCTCCTGCGGTTCGCTCCTGTCCTCCAACACGGACAAGGCGCTGCTGCTCCAAACCTCCGGCAACATCAAAACCTCGGATATCATCGGCGTGTACGTCTACAACACGGGCATCGGCAAGGCGCAGTACTCCTACACCTCCGCCATCGGTCTGTGCCTGAACGTCATCAACTTCGTCATCATCATTTCCGTCAACGCCATCTCCCGCAAGGCCAGCGACATCAGCCTGTTCTAAGAAAGGAGGAAAAGCAAAATGGCAAAGAAGGAAGCGGAAGTACACGGCATTCGCATCAAAGAGACGCGCGCCGACCGTACTTTCAACGTTCTCAACCTGATTTTCTGGATTCTCGTGCTGTTTATCACGCTTTACCCCCTGTGGCTGGTGCTGATTGCGTCCGTCTCCGACCCGGATGCGGTGCTGGCGGGTGAAGTGCTCTTCTGGCCTAAGGGCTTCTCGCTCATGGGCTACGAGGCGGTTTTCCAGCACAGCGAGCTGTGGCAGAGCTACTTGAACTCCATCATTTACACTGTTCTCGGTTCGGCGCTGTCGGTGATTGTCTCCCTTGCAGCGGCGTATCATCACCAATCAGGACGCGACGCGCATCATCCGCCTTTCGCCGGAGGAGTTTCTGTTCTCCCGTACGGTCTTGGGCGAGGAATACACCATCTACTGCGGTGAAGCGCAGTTAATCGGCGCGATTGGGCGCGCGTGTACGGACCATCCCGTCGGCGTGTACTTCCTGACAGGTCACGGAGAGCTGACGCAGGAGGACTGTTCCCTGCTGGCGCTGCAATTGCGCTCGAACGGCTTCGAGGTGCATTCGGGGGAAATCGCCCGCATTGCGCCCGCCGCGACGGACATTCTGCTGCTGCTTGCTCCCCGCAGCGACCTGACGGGCGACGAGGCGCAGACGCTTGCCGCTTTTCTGGATAACGGTGGACGCGTGCTGGTCGCGTGCGGCGCCGATACCCCGTTTTCCCGCCTGACGCAGCTGCAAGCCGTCTGCAGCCTGTACGGCTTGGGCTTCCAGTCCGGCTGGGTCGTGGAAAGCGCGGCGGAAAGCGACCGCTATGTTGATGCGCCGGAGTACCTTTCCCCCGTTGTCGCGGCGGATTACGAGATTACCGGGCGGATACTGCTGCCGCGCGCGTCTGCCCTGATTACGCCTGCACTTCGTCCCGGCGTGACCGTGACCCTCCTGCTGACCACCTCCGACCGCGCCGTGCTGCACCCGGATGCGTCCGGCAATGCGCTGGATAGTCAAGCAGGCGACGTGTCCGGGCAATTTCT
>OGUO01002430.1_pt1 | contig 11270 bp, 10 predicted proteins | sample 1553641 | NCBI WGS metagenome assembly OGUO01 (sample SAMEA2579980, study PRJEB22360) | human gut metagenome | biome: human gut; feature: human-associated habitat; material: faeces | place: Denmark | collected 2008/2010 | reverse complement strand
GCCCTTTAAGGCGTAAAAAAGCCGGCACAGCCGTCTTTTTTACGGTGAATTATTTTCAAAGACGCTTTTACTTTTGCAGACAAGGAGAACACTCATGAGAAGCAGCGGCGTATTGCTCCACATTTCATCTTTGCCGTCGCCCTACGGCATCGGTACGCTCGGCAGGGAGGCGTATGCCTTTGTCGATTTCCTGCATCGTGCGGGACAGCGATACTGGCAGATCCTGCCCGTCGGTCCGACCGGCTACGGCGATTCGCCCTACCAGTCCTTCTCCTCGTTTGCGGGGAATCCGTACTTTATCGACCCGGACACGCTGCGCCGCGAGAAGCTGCTGACCCGCGAAGAGATCGCGGCGGCGGATGCGACCGCAGGGGACGGACATGCTGTCGATTACGAAAAGCTTTACAATCTGCGGTTCCCGCTGCTGCGGCTGGCGTACACCCGGTTTCTCGAAAAGATTCCGGCGGATTTCTTCGATTTCTGCCGCCGCGAGAGTGCCTGGTTGGAGACCTATGCGCTGTTTATGGCGATCAAGGACGCCAAGGGCGGCGCATCCTTTGAAAGCTGGGAGGACGGGCTGAAGTTCCGCCGCGCGGCGGCGATTGACCGCGCCGAACGCAGGCTCGGGCGCGAGATCGGGTTCTACAAGTTCCTGCAATACACCTTTATGCGGCAGTGGAACGCCCTGCGCGCCTATGCCAATGCGCACGGCGTGCGCATCATCGGCGACCTGCCCATCTATGTTTCGCGCGACAGCGCCGACGTGTGGGCAAACCCGCGCGACTTCCTGCTCGACGAGAATCTCGCGCCGAAGCTGGTCTCCGGCTGCCCGCCCGACGCCTTTTCGGCGGATGGACAGCTCTGGGGAAACCCGGTCTATGACTGGAAGTACCAGCGCGCGCACGGCTATGACTTTTGGTGCCGCCGCATCGCCCGACAGGCGGATTTCTATGACGTGCTGCGCATCGACCATTTCCGCGGCTTTGAATCCTTCTATGCCATTCCGGCGGAGAGCAAAACCGCCGCAGTCGGTGCGTGGGAAAAGGGCCCCGGCATGTCGCTGTTCAACGCCGTGAAAAAGAAAGTCACCGATCTCCCCATCATCGCCGAAGACCTCGGCTATATCACGCCCGAGGTGGCAAAGCTGCTGGCAGACAGCGGCTATCCCGGCATGAAGGTGCTGCAATTCGCGTTTGACAGCCGCGAGGAGTCCAACTATCTGCCGCACACCTACAAAAGCGCCAATTCCGTGGTCTATGTCGGCACGCACGACAACGATACCGCCGAGGGCTGGATGCACACCGCCGCCCCCGCCGACGTCGCGTATGCCAAGCGGTATCTGAACCTCACGCCCGCCGAGGGGTATGCCTGGGGCTTCATCCGCGGCGCGGCGTCCACCGTGGCGGACACCGCCATCTATACGATGCAGGATCTATTGTCGCTCGGCAGCGAAGCGCGCATGAACACGCCCTCCACCACCGGCGGCAACTGGACGTGGCGCATGGAAAAGATGCCGCGTCCCGCCCTTGCAAAGAAGCTCTATCGCCTCACCGCCGATTTCGGCAGATTGCCGAAAGAGGAACCGGAAGAAGAATAAGCAAAAAGCACGCCGAAAGGCGTGCTTTTTGCATCTTGAAACCGTTCCCTTTATATGTTATAATCTTACCTGACAAATCAGAATTTGTCAGGTAAGATTTTTAATTTCAGATGGAGGTGTAATGATAAATGAACGGGGAAATGTTTCAAATTGCATCTATCGTAGCGGCAAGTAAAAAAGCTATGCAGTCGAATGAACCGATTGCATATTTTCCGGCAACGTATGAAAACCATATAAAATTTGCGTTTTTACCCCAAATGGGATTTTGGGGGATGAAACAATATACGGCACCAAATGTTTCGGCATGGTTTGAGCAAATCAGAAAAAATCAAGTGACAGATGTAAAGCTGCTTTGTCCATGTTCGGTGGAAGACAGAGGTCTTTTGGGATTTTCAAATACGACACAAAGTTCTATTTTATGTTTTCACAGAAACGGGAAGGTAACCTATTTCGTAGCCAATTGGAAATTCAGTTCTGTGCGGAAGAAATGGAACATTTTGTACTCTGAGCATGAATTGTCTGATCCGCCATCCGGAAAACCGCAGTTTGAAAACAACACGGATTCGTTCCGGGAAGTGTTATTATCGATCAGAGAATTAGCCGTAAAAATAGAGTGCGAAAATTTTGCACGTGTTTTCTCATCTGCGATAGACTTTCTGGATGGATCCGGCGAATATCCGGACAGAAGAAAATTCGGGTTGGAATTGCCACAGATTCCGCAGAAAAATCTTCAGATATTTGAAGCGGCAAGCATGGCAGATGTTTTCGGAGGAATGGGTTCTTGGAACGACAGTCCCCGGTATATGGCGCATGAAAAAGGGTTGGATAAAGAATACGAAGCACTTTCCGATGACTTGTTGAAGAACATAAGACTTGCAATTTTGTATGCGATTAACGAGTGGTAGGATTCTGTTCAGGATCTGACTTGGAAAGAAGCAAACTATGGATAGCAAGCAGACACTTCCGAAAAGAAAAGAACTTCGCATAAAACAGCATGATTACAGCTCCGCCGGTGCCTATTTTGTAACAATATGTGTGAAGGACAAAAAACCGATTCTTTCAACGCTCACCCAACCGGTAGGGGTCGGCGCCCACGACGACCCGCGAAACGCAGCATCACCCGGCGAACCGCAAATACAATTGACAGACATCGGAAGAATCGCAGAAAAGAATTTGTTGTCCAGTGAAAATATACCGGGTGTGAAAATAGACCGCTATGTCATCATGCCGGATCATATTCACGCAATTATTTTTCTCGATTCCGAGCAATATATCAAACGGAGGGACGGGTCGTCGAGGGCGCCGACCCCTACCAATGAAATGCTGCCGCACGTCGTTTCAACTTTTAATCGCTTTTGCAATAAGGAAATCGGCAGCAATCTTTTTCAACGCGGCTATATGGAGCATATTGTGCGGGATAAGGAAGACTACGAAACGCGGGCAAGTTATATTTCTGTAAATCCGGCATGAAGGTATTATAGAGAACATCATACAGAATGCTGAAACGCAAGAAGCACGCCGAAGGGCGTGCTTCTTGCGTTATTGCGCGGCGTTGTCAGCGACCTGCTTTTCGTAGGGGGTTTCATAGGGCGTTTCGCCGAGCAGGACGCAGTCCTGATAGAATGCGGAGTGCTCGGTCAACGCAGTCAGCGCGTCCGCGTCCATCGCTGCGATCGTATCAAACCGCAGCTGCAAGCCGTACTGTCCCGCCGTCTCGTTCAGCGCTTTTGCATCGCTCAGGTCAGCGCCAGATGCGGTCAGCATTTCGAGCAGGCTGTGCTGTTTCCAGTTGTAATAGTCCCGGAATTGCTCCGGATATTGCTGACGCAAATCAGACTTCCAATCCCCGAGGCGCTCGGCATCTTCTTCCATCTGGGCATGTCGATCGACCAATTCCACAAAGTAACGCTCAACCGCTGCCGGGTCATCGCCATACAGCAGATCGACCGGGTAGTCGTATTCTATACCGGGGACTGTGTTGAAGTCCTCAATGAACCGTTCTTTCGGATAGTTGAAGGTATGGATGAAGTTATACACATTGGCAGTCGGATAGGGGCATTCGACAGTCGAGGGGTAATGCGCGAGAATCTCGGCGTTTGACCACGCTTCAAGGGTATCCGCGCCTACATAGGCAATCCAGGGGTCAAAATAGGAATGGTACAGCAGATTGTGCGCGCAGCAAATCTGCGCGCAGAGGTCAAGCCCGCGTTCTTTTTTGATTCGTGCCGTTTCTTCGTTGTCAGCGACCTGCTTTTCGTAAGGGGTTTCATAGGGCGTTTCGCCGAGCAGGACGCAGTCCTGGTAAAAGGCGGAGTGCGCGGTCATGAGTTCTTTTTGCTCGTCGGCGCTCATTGCTGCAACCGCGTCAAAGTGCAGCGGTAAATCCTCGTTCAGCGATGCGTCCTGCGCAGTCAGGGCTTGCGCATCGCTCGGGTCAATGCCGACAATCTCCAGCATTTCAAGCAGACTGTGTTCTTTCCAGTTAACATAATCGCGGAGCTTGTCAGGGTATTGATCAAGCAAACTCCATTTCAGCGTGCGTAAAGATTCATTCGATTTGCGCAGTTTCCTGATTTCGTTTTGCGATATACGATAGTAAGATTCTACCGCCGCTGCATCATTGCCGTACAACAAATCAACCTGAAAACACCAGTCGATCGTTATGTCCGTATTGTATTGTTCGATGAAAACATCTTTTGGATAGTCGAATGCATGGATAAATGCATAGATGTTTTGCAATGAATATGGACAACCGTATTCATCCTCCGCAGAGGCGGATTCAGTTTCTGCAAACCATGCACGGAAAGCATCCTCGCCGACGGTTTCAACCCAAGTATACGGAAAACAATGATACAGCATATCGTGTACATAACAGGGAGAGGTTCCGCCGTTCGCGGGCGGGAGTGTTTCTTCACTTTGCGTCGTTGTTTCCGTTGTTGTCTCTACGGTTGCAGATGTGGCTTCTGTCGATGTGGTTGTCTCAGTTGTATCCTCCGTGACCGGGGGTGTCTCAACCTTGCCGCAAGCCGTGACGAGCAGGCAGGCGGCAAGCAGCAGTGCGAAAAGTGTTTTTTGCATAACGGCAGCTCCTTTGCATGAATCCGGGTGGGCACGACAGCGCCTGCGCGCCCTCCACTGCTGAATATAACAATCGGGGAGCGGGTTTCAATTCACTTTTTTGCAAAAAAACCGAGAAATCTGCTTTTTCTTGTGAGGACAGCTGCTTTTTGGTTCAGATCGTCCGCCACCTGGTAGAGCAGGTCATCGTCACCGCCCTTCAGCGAAACGGTGAAGGTGTAGCGATTGCTCCAGAACAGCAGGCTTGTGCCGCTTTCAAAGACAAAGAGCTGCGCGCTATAGCCGCCCTTCAGCACCACCGTCTTGACCGTACTGTGCTCGCTGTCGAAAAAGTGAAGGGCGTCGGGGTTGATTGGGTTCTGGTCATAGAAAAGTTGCTCACCCTGTGGGCCGTCAAAGCGATAGAACACAGAACCGCGGTTGTTGGCAATCTCCGTGGCAGTCCAGTCCTGCGGCAGATCGGGGAGGATGATTTCTTCGATGACGGTCGGTGCGTCGTCGTCCGCGCCCACGTGTACGACGACATGATCCTCGTACCATTCAAAGAAGAAGTTCCATGTGGCGGCACGGGTCGTCTCCACGCACAGGAGCGTCGCCGTCGTGAGGGCGAGCAGGATCGCCGCGCAGGCGGCGATGCGGCGCAGGCGCGTGCGGTGCGTTCGCGGTGTGCGCAGGGTATGGATTGCGCGCAGGATGCGCCGCTCGGTTTTGCGGCTGACCGCGGCGGCGGCGGGGTCGAGCGCGTCAAAGGCGGCGACCTCTTTGTCGAGGCTGCGCTGCGCCGCGTCGCGGATGCGCGCGTCGGGATCGCGGTCATGTTCAGCGTTCAACAAAATACGCCTCCGTTTCATTCTGTATTTTCGCAAGGCTGCGGCGCAGGGTACTGCCCACCGTGGAGGGCTTGATGCCGAGCAGCGCGCCGATCTCGACGTTGGTGTGCCCGGCATAATACCGCAGCCAGACGATCTCCCGCGCGGGAGAGGGCAGGCGGTCGATCGCGCGGCGCAGCACGTCGGCCTGCTCTTTGGTGAGCAGCAGCCTTGTCGGATCGGCGTCCGCATCCGGGATGTCCGCCGCCGGATGCAGCCCGTCGTCCGCGTCGGGCGCGGTGTCCGGGACGATGCGCGCCCGCGTACGCTTCTCCCGCCGCAGACGGTTGAAGCAGACGCTTCTGCTATATATAACAAGCAAGCGCTTGATTTCGATTTCGTCAGCTTGCACAAACTTTTTGCGGTAACGGATGACCAGCAGGAAGGTATCGTGCAGCGCGTCCTCGGCGTCGGCCTCGTTTTTGAGGATGCTCTGCGCCAGCAGCTTCATCTTCGGCGCATAGGTGAAAAACAGACGCCGCAGCAGCTCGCGCTCGTCTTCCTGCGTGATTTCGTCGATCATCAGCAGAATCGGCAGCATCGGAAAAACACCCCCTTTTTGCTTCATTCTACCACAGGAAAAGGTTTTTGGCAAGATGCACAAACATGCTCGCCTGCAAACACAAAAGAACACGCCTCCGGCGTGTTCTTTTGGTTTTATGATGCTTGCTTACTTCAGCTCGATCAGCGAGGGATCCCACATGGAGGGGGCTTCGTAGCCGAGCAGGTTGACGGTGGTGGCGGCGACATCGGACAGGCCGAAGCTTCCGTCGTCCGCCTTGACGGTGTAGGCGTCCTTCGAGAAGTTGTCGTAGATGATGCAGGGCACGCGGTTGAGCGTGTGGCTGGTCTTGGCCTTCATCGAGCCGTCGGCCGCATGCTTGACGTTGCCCTTCTTGTCCACCTCGTACATCTCATCGGCATTGCCGTGGTCGGCGGTGATGATCGCTGCGCCGTGCAGCTTGTCAACGACCTTGAGGATGCGGGCGAGGCAGAGATCCAGCGCCTCCATCGAGCACTGGGTTGCGACGAAATTGCCAGTATGACCGACCATGTCGCCGTTCGGGAAGTTGACGCGCAGGCAGCGGTACTTGCCGCTCTCCAGGCACTCGATCAGCTTGTCGGTGATCTCGGCGCACTTCATCCACGGGCGCTGCTCGAAGGGGACGACGTCCGAGGGAATCTCGATGTAGGTCTCGAGCTTGTCGTTAAACTTGCCGGACTTGTTGCCGTTCCAGAAGTAGGTGACGTGGCCGAACTTCTGCGTCTCGGACATCGCAAGGATGGTGATGCCGGTGTTCGTGAGGTATTCGCCCATCGTGTTGGTGATCTCGGGCGGATTGACGAGGTAGTGCTTCGGGATGTGCTGGTCGCCGTCGTATTCGAGCATGCCGGCGTAGACCACCTTGGGGTAACGCACGCGATCGAACTTGGTGAAGTCCGCGTCGTCAAACGCGCGGGAGATCTCGATCGAACGGTCGCCGCGGAAGTTGAAGAAAATCACGCTGTCGCCGTCCTCGATCGTGCCGACCGGCTTGCCGTCCTCGGCAATGACGAAGGCGGGAAGGTCCTGGTCGATCACGCCGAGCTCGCGGCGGTAGGTCTCGACGGCTTTCGCCGCCGATGCAAACTGTCTGCCCTCGCCGAGCACGTGCGTCTTCCAGCCCGCCTCGACCATCGGCCAGTTTGCCTCATAGCGGTCCATTGTGATCTGCATGCGTCCGCCGCCCGACGCGATCTTCACGTCAAAGTCGGCGCTCCGCAGGTCTGCGAGGAAGGCTTCAAAGGGATTGATGTAGTCGAGCGCGCTGGTCTCGCCCACGTCTCTGCCGTCGAGCAGGATGTGGATGCGGACAGTCTTCACGCCCTCTTTCTTTGCTTCGGTGAGCATGGCTTTCAGATGGTCGATGTGCGAGTGCACATTGCCGTCCGAGAACAGACCGAGAAAGTGCAGCGTCGAGCCGTTCTTTTTCACGTTTTCGATCAGCGACTTCCAGGTCTCGCCCGCGTACATTTTGCCGCTCTCGATCGACTGGGAAACCAGCTTTGCGCCCTGCGCAAAGACCTGACCCGCGCCGAGCGCGTTGTGCCCGACCTCCGAGTTGCCCATATCGTCGTCGCTCGGCAGACCGACCGCCGTGCCGTGCGCCTTCAGCTTCACCATCGGGTATTTTGCCATCAGCATGTCCAGCGTCGGCGTATTTGCCGCCGCAACGGCGTTTGCCTCATTGGCGGGCGCCAGACCCACACCGTCCATGACGATGGTGAGCACAGGACCTTCCACGCCGCGGAAAGCGGCTTTTTTCAGAACTTTGTCCATCAATTTATCTCCTTTTTTCATTCATTTTTATTCTACCTAATAGTATATCCTTTTTTTTCGGATTTTCAAGGGAAATCGTTAAATTTTTACCTATTCGGCGTTGCCGGTGCTGAACAGAACGTTTTCGCCGGCGAGGGAGAGAATGCCGTAGCTCGGTTTGCCTTCGCGCGGCTCGCCGATGCTGCCGGGATTGAAGAGGTAAATGCCGCTTTCGGGGTCGTATTCCTCATGCACAAGATGCGTGTGTCCGAAGAGCGCGATGTCCGCGCCCGCGCGGCGCGCGGCGGCGAGCAGCGCGCCCGTGCCGCTCTTGACACCAAAGCGGTGCCCGTGGCAGAGAAAGAGGTTGTGCCCTTCGACGGCAAAAATCGTTTCACTCGGGTAATCGCCGTCGAGGAAGGTGTCGCAGTTGCCGCGCACGGCGACGAACGCCATGTGCGGCGCAAGGCCGCGCAGATATTCGATGTGGCGCACGCCGTCACCGAGGAAGAGACAGGCAGTGCAGTCGGTGTGCGCCGCGACCACGGCGGCGGCGCGGCGGACATTTCCGTGGATGTCCGAGAGAATGAGCAGCTTCTCCATCAGCTTGCCGCCGTTCTGTCGCGCACCTTGGCGAAATAGTCGGTGTAGAGCATCTCGGTGGCGACGGTGAATTTGTTTTTGACGTAGGTGTTCAGGCGTTCGACCGCGGCGGCATCGACCGGCGCGTCGGTGCGCGGCGTTGCCGTGCCGCTCGCGGCGTCGTAGTAGACGGTTTCGGTGACAAAGCTGCGGTCGCCGAGGATGGCGACGTGCTCGCCCTCGGCAAGGATGTCGCGCCCCGAGAGCAGGCGGGAGTCGTAGGGCAGCCCGAGCAGATTTGAAACAGTGGGCAGCACGTCGAGCGTGGAGCAGGGGGCGTCCATCGTGACGGGCGCGGTCATGGACGGGCTCCAGATGTAAAGCGCGCTGCGGTATTTGTCGGCGGGGGCTTCCAGCGTTTTGCCCGCCAGCTCGGAGAGCTTGCCCAGCCCCAGGTTGTAGGGGTAGTGGTCGGCGGTCAGCACGATCAGCGTCTTGTCGGCAACGCCCGCGTCGGCAAGCATTTTGTTCATGGTCTCAAGGGCGTATTCCAGCTCCTCCTGGCAGGAGATGTAGGCGCGGGTCGCCGTGGAATAGGGCAGCCCCTCGGATACCGCCTTGTTTTTGATCGCCATGTCGTTGGAGGTGAAATTGTAGTACATGTGCCCGCTGAACGTGAGGTAGTAGGCGTGGAAAAGCGGAATGTTGCCGCTTTCGTCCGGGGTCAGCAGGTCGGGCAGGGTCTGCTCGATCATGGAGACGTCCGAGGTCGGCCAGTCGCTCACCTTTTTCATGCCGCGGAAAATTGCCTTGAAGTCGTAGCCCATGTTGGGGTGCGTCTTGTCGCGGCCGTAGTAGTCGCAGAAGTAGTTGTGCACCGCATAGGTCTTTGCGCCGAGGGCACGGTACTGGTTGCCGAGCGCGTAGGGCAGCCAGTTTTCCTTGGCTGCGGTGAAGCTGTTGAAGTCATAGAAGTTCTTCCAGCCGCGCCCGAGCAGGGAGGTGTCGGGCAGGAGCCCGAGGCAGAGGGCGTACTCGCCGTTGGAGGTGTTGTCGCAGACGGTGTTGTAGTAGTCGGTGAAGACAAAGCCCTCGGTCGCCATTTTGTAGAGCGCGGGGGTGCGCTCTGCGTCCACCAGGTAGGGTGAGAAGGATTCGCAGCAGAGCAGAATGAGGTTGTAGTCCTTGAACATGCCGGTGTAGGCGTTCTGCCGCGTGCCGGACTGCGATGCGAAATAGCTGTCCAGCGCGCGCACGCGGTCGTCGCTCTCAGCGGCGGCAAGCGCCGCAAAGTCGGTGTCGGTCACGTTGTAGGGGTAGACCGTCTCGGGGATGTCCGGCTGGGTCACGGGTGTCTCCGGGTCGGGCGTGGTCTCTGTGGTCGCCTCGGTCTCGATCAGGGGCGCTTTTTTCTTTGTGCCGAAGAGCATGCCGCGCGCCTCGATGCGCGCCGAGGTCAGCACGCCGAACTGCCGCTCGCTCATTTGCAGCACGAAGGTGTCGTGATAGAGGTCGTAGGGGGCGTAGTTCTGTCTGCCGCCGAGGGGCAGGCAGAGCACCGTGCCGAAGTGCAGGACAAGAAAGAGAACGCCGAGGATCGCCGCTGCGCGAAGACTGCCGCGCCCGGCAAAAAAGCGCGCTGCCGTCAGCCAGACGAGCGCCATCAGCGGCAGCGCGAGCGCGCCGAGACATTCGCGAATACCGAGCGCCGTTTCCGCGCCGAAGCTGTCAAGCGCCGCTGCGCCCATGGCGATCTGCGTCAGCGAGAAGAAGGAATCAAAAATATGTTCGTAGATCAGCTGCGCCGCATAAAGCACGGTCAGAAATGCGGTCAGCACAAAGGAGACCACCGTGCCGACGCGCCCGCCCATGCTGCAAAACAGCGCAAAAAGCGCCGCCGCCGCACCGGTGAAGGCAAGCAGCCAGACCGTGGGCAGCGGATTGCCGAACGCCGCCGCACGGACGACGCCCTCACACCACAGGATTGCGACGAAAAAATACAGAAAGCGTCGGAACGCCGGTTTTTGAAAGAAAGTCATAAAGGTCACCACCTGATTTTTCATTATATCAGTCGGTGCGCGATTTGTCAATTGCAGCATATACTGAAAACAGCAAGCTGCGGCACGGTAACGGCTATGCAAAGATACATATCGCTGCTCTTTGCCGTACCGTTTTATCCAAGCCTTCCCCGGTGGGGAGAGCTGTGCGTCTCGTACAGCTCTCCCCACCGGGGAAGCCAAAGTGACGAAAGGATGGCTGTATATGAACATTGACAAGAATCTGCTGGAGACCATGGCAGGGCTCGACGATGCGACGCTTGTCGCATCGATCCGTGCGATCGCCGCCGCAAGCGGGGTGGATCTCACGGGCGCGACCTTTGAAAAATCGCAGCTGGATGCGCTCCGCACTGCTATGCGCGGCGCGTCGGATGCGGATATTGCGCATGCCAAGGACATTCTGAAAGGCTATCGCAAAGAGGGAAAAGAGGGCTGAGCATGGCAGACAGTCCCGAGAAAAGCATCGGCGATCTGCTCGGCAGCGGCGGCATCTCACAGCTTTTGCAGAATCCCGAGATCGCGGCAAAGCTGCCGCGCATCATGGAGGCGCTCGCCCCGGTCATGGCGGAGATGAAAGCCGAAAAGGCGGCGGGCGAAAGCGTGCTTGCCATCAACGAAACGGACGATACGAAAACGCTGGAACTGGTTACGGAAAGCGGCAGAAAGACGGTAGAACGCCTTTCGGTGCTTCTGGATAAATGCCTTGCCTGCAAGGGCAAACAGCACGTGGCAAGCGACGAAACGATTATTCTGAAAGATCCGATCGAACCGGGCAGCGCCAGATTCGC
>OGUO01002422.1_pt1 | contig 11318 bp, 10 predicted proteins | sample 1553641 | NCBI WGS metagenome assembly OGUO01 (sample SAMEA2579980, study PRJEB22360) | human gut metagenome | biome: human gut; feature: human-associated habitat; material: faeces | place: Denmark | collected 2008/2010 | reverse complement strand
GTAAGCGTGATAATGGCGGTGAAATACGCAAGGAAGAAGTGGGGTGCTGACAAGTGCGCGGATTAAAGCTGCTCATCAACAGATACACTAAGCACAGGATAATGCTGCTGGTTTCGGTGCTGCTTATGGCAGGAATGCTCGCAGCGGTAATGATATTCCACGCGGACATGGGCGCCGAGAGCACGGAATCCGGCGACTATATGCTGTGCAAGATAATGGCGCTTTTCCCGGTGGTGATTGCCGCCGACCTGCCGGTGATATTTATGGCGTATGAAACCCAGGGCAGCCGCTTTATGCGCGCGACTCCCTGCGCGGCGCGAATGTACAGGGTGGATATCCCGGTGTTCTCCACTCTGACCACCTTTGCGTGGCTCTCGCTGTCTGTGCTCGCATATTCCGTGTTTATCCTCGTCACCGACAGGGATATCGCAAATATATCCGATATCCTCGTGCCTGCCGCCATACTGGGATTCGTTTTCACGATAGTGATGTGCTGCCTTCTGACCCTGAAATACGGCGTAGCGGCGTTCTTCGTCTATTACCTGCCTGTCCTGGTGGTAATGGACATCTTTGGCGCAATGGACAGCGGCACGGGGATTCCGCTCTGGCTGGCGGTTGTGCTGTACTTCGTGGCATTTGGCGCAGGTCTGGGCGTTTCGGCTCTGATAGCCGGACTGGCATTCGCCAAAGGCAACTTTAAAGCATTGACATACAGTCAGGGTAGAGTTGCCTGAAATCATTGTAGTTATGTCAAACTTTCACAGCTCTATCACATTTCATACACTATATTTTCACCGTATCTGAGTATACTATAATTACAGAAAGAACGGACGGACGAGTGTCCGGTTGACTTTCTGGTTCAATTTTGATACCGTTCATTTTCATATAATTACCAACCAAACCAGCATCAAACCCCTGTGAGAAATCACAGGGGTTTGATGTTTCCAGAACCTGGACAGCGAGAAACTCCCCCGAAGCCGAAAACTTTGGGGGAGTTTTTATGTATGCAATCCGCTCAGAGCCGTCCTCCGGAAATCAGCCAGATCAACACTGCCGCAATTCCGGCCACAGCCGCCGCTGCCGCTATCAGCAATCCCAGAGGAATCCGCCGGGGGGATTTTTCGCGCGGCTGCTCGCCGGGCCCGGGCTTTACGATACCGCACACGGCGGAGTATTCCCCTCCGTCACCGGAAGCCAGAATATGCCGCTTCAGCATTGCCCGGAGCCACTCCGCGGCGCTTTGCGATTTTATCAGGTCCGCCGTAATCTCGCCCTCGCTCACACATCTCCGGAATCCCTCCGTGCACAGCAGGAATGCGTCCCCGGGCTGTATTTCCACACGCCCACCCTGGTCCGCCCCCGGGTGCAGGAGTACTCCCCGACGGAAATAATACGCGCTGACGTTATCGCCGCCGCAGGTGAATACTCCGTTATGTATGTACTGCGTGGCTCTCAGCGATTCGCACCCCACCGCCCGGAATGCGCTGTCAATGTGGCAGCCCTCCTCCGGAATGCCGCCATCGGGCTGCTGCGAGTCACTCCACCCGGGCATGAATTGCAGCACCACCGCCGTGAAGTTATCCTGGTTGGCGTATCCGCGCGCAAGCACTCGCCCGAGGATATCCTCCGCCGCGCCGCCTGCGGTCAGCGTGAGGGACTGCCGTAACTCCTCCCCGGAAAGCGCGTTGTACACGCCGTCGCTGCATATAAGCAGCCGGTCGCCGGGCTGTGTTCTCAGCGGAATACAGTTCATATCCGGATACAGGTGCACTCCGCTGCCGACGAACTGCGCAAGAGCATTCCGCTCCGGGTCGGATTTTGCCTGCTGCCAGTCGATCTTTCCGTCGATCACCCGGTCCAGAAGTATGGACATGTAGTCCTGGTCAGCGGTAAGCTGTGTAATTTCCCCTTCTCGTAAAAGGTATATACGGCTGTCCCCCACGGAGCAGAAATACACGCCCTCCGGCAGGATATACACCGCCGCCAGCGTAGTCCCGCCGCGGCTTCCTCCGGCGGCTATCTCGCCGCTTATCCGGCTGACTGCCGACAGTATCTCCGCCGGGGAATCCGGCTCCGCAGCCAGCAGGCTCTTCACTGCGTAGTCGCTCACGAACGCCCCGGAGGACATTCCGCCCATTCCGTCGGCGACTATCGCGGAGAATCTCTCCGCAGGCTTTCCCTCCGGGAGTTCGGAGAATCCCACGGTGTCCTCCTGGTAGTCCCTGCCACCCTGGTCCTGAATACAGCCCACGTCAACGCTGCCCTGCTTCAGCAGGGCGGTGAACTTACGAATCGTCATCGCCGCTGCACTTTTCCTGCTCGTCCCAGGAGAGTATCCCGGTCTTTACCGCGCGCTCGTATACGCTGATCTTGTAGTTCAGCCGCTCCAGGGTCTGCTCTATCTTCTGTTTCATTCCGAGGAGTTCCTCACGCTGATCGGTCAGCAGCTTCAGCCTGTCGGGGATCGTGCTCTCCCCCTGCTGAAACAGCCTGCGGTATTCCGCAATGCTGCTCATCGATAGTCCGGCGCTCCTCATGCAGAGCACAAGTTCCACCCAGCCCAGGTCCTCAGGCTGATAATCCCGTATCCCACCGGAAGTCCGCGTGACCTCCGGGATAAGCCCTGCCTTTTCGTAATACCTCAGCGTGTCCTGGGATATACCGTACTGCTCGCTCACCTGCTTTATCGTCATACTGTTTCCCCCATTTACCAGGAAAGGGGCTGCGAACAGCCCCCGTTTTTTATTGCTCTTCAGTTGCTTCCCCGGAGTGCTCCTGCTGATTCCTCGCCGCGTAGGAAAGGGTCATCAGGCTGTCGGTCAGGTGGACGTTCTCCACTGCCACCTCCGGGTGGTCGTAGTGGATATCATAGTGCGAGAAGTTCCAGAACGCCTTTACGCCCAGTCCCATGAGGGTTTCAACCATTTCCCTGGCTCCGCTCTTCGGAATGCACAGCACTGCCATTGTGGGGCAGTTCTCCGCGCAGAAATCCGCCAGGCGGTTCGTATGCATGATCTTTATGCCGGATATCTCAATATTCTCAAGAGAAATATTGCTGTCGAATATCCCGGCAAGCTCATAGCCGTACTTAGCGAAATCAATGTGCACAGTGATAGCGCGCCCCAGGTTGCCGGCGCCGATAAGGATCATCTTGTCGTGCTTGTCCAGCCCGAGGATATGCCCTATCTCGCGGCGCAGCTCCGCGACGTTGTAGCCGTAGCCCTGCTGTCCGAATCCGCCGAAGCAGTTAAGGTCCTGCCGTATCTGCGAAGCGGTCAGCCGCATTTTCTCCGAAAGCTCCCGCGAGGAGATCTTCTGGATATCCTCCTTGAGAAGCTCCCCGAGGAACCTGTAGTATCTCGGCAGCCTGCGTATAACTGAATTGGAAATGTTCGCCTTCTGCATTATGTGTTCATCTCCCTGCCGTCCCTTATGCAGCGCCAGGTCAGCCCATGAGGACTGCCAGGCGGTTGTTTATCTCTGTCAGGAATGTTTCCGTATCGACCGGACGCTTGTTCTCCAGTCTGGACATTGCCGCCAGATTCTTGTCCATTACGCCGTCCTCCATGGTCTGGATGGAAGCCTTCTCAAGCTTGTCAGCGTAGTCGCACAGAGCCGGGATATTATCCAGCTCGCCGCGCTTGCGGAGTGCGCCGCTCCATGCGAAGATGGTAGCAATGGGGTTCGTGGAGGTCTTTTCGCCCTTGAGGTAATTGTAGTAATGACGTGTAACAGTGCCGTGCGCAGCCTCGTACTCGTAAACTCCGTCCGGAGATACCAGAACAGAGGTCATAAGTCCCAGAGAGCCGAACGCGGTAGCCAGCATGTCGGACATAACGTCGCCGTCGTAGTTCTTGCATGCCCAGATGAATCCGCCCTCGGAGCGGATAACTCTTGCGATAACGTCGTCGATCAGGGTGTAGAAATACTCAATACCGGCAGCGGCAAACTTGTCCTTATACTCGTTCTCGTATATCTCAGCGAAGATATCCTTGAAGCGGTGGTCGTAGGTCTTGGAGATGGTATCCTTTGCCGCGAACCACAGGCTCTCCTTTGCGCCGAGCGCGTAATTGAAGCACGCTCTCGCGAAGCTGGAGATGGAATTGTCCAGGTTGTGAACGCCCTGCACAATGCCGTCGCTGTTCTTGAAATCGTGGATAAGCGCGCGGGTTTCCTTGCCGTCCTTGTCGGTGACAACCAGCTCAGCCTTGCTGCCCTGCTCCACTCTCATTTCTGTGTTCTTGTAGATGTCACCGTATGCGTGACGCGCGATGGTGATAGGCTTTGTCCATGTAGGGATATACGGAACGATCCCCTTTACCAGTATGGGCTTTCTGAAAACGGTTCCGTCCAGGATTGCGCGGATAGTGCCGTTAGGGGACTTCCACATCTCCTTGAGGCTGTACTCTGTCATGCGCTGTGCGTTCGGGGTGATGGTAGCGCACTTGACTGCAACGCCGTACTTCTTGGTGGCGTTCGCGGAGTCTATAGTAACCTGGTCGTTGGTTTCGTTTCTGTGAACAAGTCCCAGGTCGTAGTAATCGGTCTTGAGGTCAACGTAAGGATTGATGAGGATATCCTTTATCATCTTCCAGATAATTCTGGTCATCTCGTCGCCGTCCATCTCGACCAGCGGAGTTGTCATCTGAATCTTTTCAGCCATTATGTCGTTTCCTTTCTGCACAGAAATGCGTCACTTGCCGTTCTTGGTGAAGTTCAGCAGACCGCCGGCGAGCATCATGCCCTTACCGCGCTCGGAAAGCTCACACTTTACCTCGAAGCTGAATCCCTTGGTCTTGTCCTCTACGATGATCTTTCCACCGTTCTCAACGATATTGCGGATATTCGCGATAACGAGATCGTCGCCCTGATCGATTCTGTCGTAGTCCGCCTCGTTCACGAACTCCAGCGGCAGGATTCCGTTGTTGATGAGATTCTGACGGTGGATTCTCGCAAAGCTCTTGCATATGATAGCCTTGACGCCCAGGTACAGCGGAGCAAGCGCAGCGTGCTCTCTGGAGGAACCCTGACCGTAGTTGGTGCCGCCCACGATTATGCTTGTGCCGGCTTCCTTTGCACGCTTCGGGAAGGTTTCGTCGCATACTGTGAAGCAATACTCGGAGATAGCCGGGATATTGGAGCGCAGCGGCAGAATCTTTGCGCCGGCAGGCATGATGTGGTCGGTGGTGATGTTGTCGCCGACCTTGAGTGTAACGCCGGACTCGATGGATTCAGCCAGCGGCTTGTTTACCGGGAACGGCTTGATGTTCGGACCGCGGAGGATCTCAACGGACGGAGCTTCCTCAACGGAAGCCGGAGGAACCACCATGTTATCGTTGATGATGAACTTCTCGGGCATCACATAGGCAGGCATGTCGCCGCAGGTGCGAGGGTCGGTGAATACGCCGGTGAGTGCGGAAACCGCAGCAGTCTCCGGGGATACCAGGTAGATCTGCGCGTCCTTGGTGCCGCTTCTGCCGAGGAAGTTACGGTTGAATGTACGCAGGGAGATACCCTTGCTGTTCGGGGACTGACCCATGCCTATGCAGGGACCGCAGGCGCTCTCAAGGATTCTCGCGCCGGCAGCGATAAGGATAGCCAGTGTGCCGTCCTCAGCGATCTGGTTGAATACCTGCTTGGAGCCGGGGGCTATCGCAAGGCTTACGTCCGGGTGTACGGTCTTGCCCTTTAAGATATGGGCTACCTTACGCATATCCTGGAGGGAGGAGTTGGTGCAGGAACCGATACATACCTGGTCGATCTTTATCTTGCCGATCTCCTCAACGGACTTCACGTTGTCCGGGCTGTGAGGACAAGCAGCAAGCGGAACCAGCTTGGAAAGGTCGATGTCAACTTCCTCGTCGTAAACTGCGTCGTGGTCAGCGGAGAGCGGAACGTAGTCCTCTTCCCTGCCCTGAGCCTTCAGGAACTGGAGTGTAGTTTCATCGGACGGGAATATGGAAGTGGTAGCGCCAAGCTCGGCGCCCATGTTTGTAATAGTTGCACGCTCCGGAACGGAAAGGCTCTTTACACCCTCGCCGGTGTATTCCATTACCTTGCCTACGCCGCCCTTTACGGAGAGCAGACGGAGGACTTCCAGGATAACGTCCTTTGCGGAAACCCAGTCGTTCAGCTTGCCGGTGAGGTTGATCTTGACAACCTTCGGCATGGTTATGTAATAAGCGCCGCCGCCCATAGCTACTGCCACGTCAAGACCGCCTGCGCCCATTGCCAGCATACCGATTCCGCCGCCGGTCGGGGTGTGGCTGTCGGAGCCGATGAGGGTCTTGCCGGGCTTTCCGAAGCGCTCAAGATGTACCTGGTGGCAGATTCCGTTACCGGGACGGGAGAACCAGATACCGTGCTTCTTTGCCACGGAACCGATAAAGCGGTGATCGTCCGCATTCTCGAATCCGCTCTGGAGGGTGTTGTGGTCGATGTATGCCACGGAACGCTCAGTCTTTACTCTGTCAACGCCCATAGCCTCGAACTGTAAATATGCCATTGTGCCGGTAGCGTCCTGGGTCAGGGTCTGGTCGATCTTTAAGCCGATCTCTGTGCCCTTTACCATCTCGCCGTCAATGATATGCGCCTTGATGATTTTTTCAGTCAGTGTAAGTCCCATTTCTTTGCTCCTTGTTGGTCAGAATTCTCCGGAGCGCCGCCCCGGCATAATTATACACATTATATTATATACTACTTTTTCCGTTCTGTCAAGAAATTCACAATACTTTTTGCAAGACTTCGCGAAAAAGGTTCATTCCTCCGCCGCAGCTGCGTAATTGAGCCGTCTGCGCTCCCTCAGCGCGAAATACACCGCCCCGGCTGCGTCCGCCAGGAACCAGCCTATCGGAATTGCTATCCATATGCCAAACACGCCTATCTCCGGGACTGCGGACAGTACGTTCGCCAGCAGCACTCTGGTGCCCAGGGATATCACCGTCAGCACCACGGACATGAACGGCTTGTTCACCGCCCGGTAATACCCGTACATCATGAACAGTACCCCTATGCCGATGTAGCATGCGCCCTCCGTCCGGAGGTACTCCACGCCCACCGCCACGGTCTGCATGCTGGAGCCGTCCACGAAAAGCTCCATCAGCGGCTGCGCGAATATGCACACCGCTGCGCTGACTGCCGCACAGAATACCGCTACGCTTATCAGCGTCTGCCGTATTCCGGATCTTATGCGCTCCGGACGTCCTGCGCCGTGGTTCTGCGCCACGAATACCGAGAATGCGTTACCGAGGTCCTGCACCGGCATATAGGCTATCGTATCTATCTTGACCGCCACGGCAAACGCCGCCATTACCACCGGGCCAAAGCTGTTCACCACCGCCTGCACCATCAATATTCCGAGATTCATGACAGACTGCTGCAGGCAAGTCAGCCCGGACAGCGACAGGATATTCCGTAATCGCTGCCAGTCCCAGCGCATATCCTCGCGGCGTGGACATAATTCACGGCAGCTTACCAGGAAGTACACCGTGATCCCGATTCCCGACGCGTACTGCGCGATGACCGTAGCCGCCGCAGCGCCTGCGATACCCCAGCCAAGCGGAATCACGAACAGCAAGTCCAGCCCGACGTTGAGCACCACCGACACTCCCAGGAATATCAGCGGCACCGCGGAATTCCCCATGCTCCGCAGCAGGTTGGAAACGTAGTTATACAGCGCCGTCGCGAAAAAACCGACAAACACCCACGAGAGGTAGGTGCGCATATCCCCCACGATGTCCTCCGGGACAAGAAGCGCTGATATAATCGGGTCAAGCAGCAGATAGAACAGCGCTGTCATAATCAGCGTAACGCCGCCGATAAGCACCGCAGACATGTAAACTCCGCTGCGTATCGTGGAATCATCGCGCCTGCCGAATGCCATTGAAACGAAAGCCCCGGTGCCCAGGGACAGCCCTATGACTATTGACGTCAGGAACGTCAGCAGCGTGTAGGACGACCCTACCGCCGCCAGCGCGCCGTCCCCGATGTACTTTCCCACGACCCAGGTGTCCGCGAGATTATAGAACTGCTGGAGGACATTCCCCAGCATTAGCGGTATCGCGAACGCCCACAATCCGGCGGTTATGCTGCCGGTGGTGAGATCGCGGTTCTTACTTAGCATGAAAAATCCCTTTCCCTGCGGCTCCAATATATCTGTACGAAGCCCCACATAACAAAAAGGGCGGAATATGTCCGCCCATAATTTTTTGAACATTTTCTGCGAAGCAGATTTGCAATCATGTTTTTTGCTCAGGGTCTCCCTGGGCAAAAAACACATCTATCTCAGCAAGTGTCTAAGCGACGCCCTTTGGTCTTACGCCGATTTATCGTGCGCGCAGCTGAGATGTTTCAAAGCAAAAAGCACATTGTGCTTTTTGCTTTGGTATCCCGAAGGGATACATTACTGCTTGTCCTCGATGAACTTTACGATGTCGCCAACAGTCTTGATGTTCTCAACCTGATCCTCGGGGATCTCAACATCGAATTCGTCCTCAAGAGCCATTACCAGATCAACTACGTCCAGGGAATCAGCGCCCAGGTCGTCCTGAATGTTGGAAGTTTCTGTGATGTCGTCAGCCTTAACGTCGAGCTGCTCAGCGATAAGCTCCTTAACCTTGTCAAATACCATTGTATATACCCTCCAAAAATTGTGTTATAGTCCCTTCCGGAAACATTTCATGTTATATTATATAACATACAACGCAAATAATCAAGCCCCGTATGAAATATTTTGCAAAGAATTTTCTACAAAATTATTCAGTAAACATGCCGATTTTTCTAAATTTCGCATAACGGTGCTCAAGAAGCTGCTGCATATCCACCTTCCTTAGACGAAATACTGCGTCCACAAGGTACTCATAGATATTGTCGGCGGTTTGTTCCTTGCTCATGTGCGCACCGCCGGTAGGCTCTGCGATTATCTTGTCGCATACTCCGAAATTCACCAGGTCCTCTGCGGTTATCTTCAGCACCTCGCAGGCTTCCTTTTCCTTGGTGCCGTCCTTCCAGAGAATGGACGCCGCACCGCGGGGGCTGATAACGGAATAAAGCGCGTTCTCCAACATGGCAAGCTCGTCGCATACCGCCATCGCAAGCGCGCCGCCGGAACCTCCCTCGCCCAGTACTACGGATATGACCGGAGTTTTCAGCGTCATGAATTCATACAGGTTTCGCGCTATTGCCTCGCCCTGTCCGCGCTGCTCAGCTTCCACTCCGCAGAATGCGCCGGGAGTGTCCACCAGGCAGATGACCGGTCTGTGGAACTTCTCCGCCTGCTTCGCCAGACGAAGCGCCTTGCGGTAGCCCTCCGGGTGGGGCATGGAAAAGTTGGAACGCTTGTTCTCCTCAAGGTTTCTGCCCTTCACCTGTGCAAGGACAGTCACCGGAGTGTCGCTCAGATAGCCGATTCCGCCGATTATAGCAGCGTCGTCGCCGTAAAGCCTGTCGCCGTGGAACTCCATGAACCGGGTGAACATCGCCGGGATATAGTCGTTCACCGTGGGTCTGTCCTTGTGGCGGATAAGCTCAAGTCTTTCGCAGGCTGTTAAATTGCTCATCTTCTGTAAGCCTCCTTCGGGAAGCCGTGCAGCTTCAGAATATTGGAAATGCGCTTTCTCATCATGCCGCGGTCAACGATCATGTCAACGAATCCGCATTCCTGCTGGAACTCCGCAGACTGGAAGTCATCGGGAAGGCGCTGGCGTATCGTATCCTGGATAACGCGTCTGCCGGCAAATCCGATAAGTACCTTCGGCTCGGCAAGGATAACGTCGCCCAGGCTCGCGAACGAAGCCGTAACTCCGCCGGTGGTGGGGTCGGTCATTACCGAGATGTAAAGTCCGCCGGCGTCGCTGTGGCGCTTGACTGCGCCGCTTGTCTTAGCCATCTGCATGAGGGATATGATACCCTCCTGCATTCTCGCGCCGCCGGAAGCCGTGAACATCACGACCGGCAGGTTATGCTCGGTGGCGTATTCAAAAGCCCTTGCGATCTTCTCGCCGACAACGCTTCCCATGCTCGCCATAAAGAAGTGGGAATCCATGATCCCGATAACGGTGCGGTATCCGCGGATAGTGCACACGCCGGTCTTTATTGCGTCGTTCATGTCGCACTGCTGCTGCATTTTCGCTATCTTGTCCTCGTACTTCGGAAAGCCGATGGGATTCAGCGACTTCATATCCGCGTCAAACTCCTGAAAGCTGTCCTTATCTGCGGTGAGCTCCAGACGCTCCTGCCAGGTAAGACGCGCATGGTAATTGCACTTCGGGCAGACCTTCATCGCCGCTGTGAATTCACGGTTATACACGACCGCGCCGCAGCGTGGGCACTTGAACAGCAGATCCTGCGGAATCTCGACATCTCCGCCGGAATTGGCAGGAGCCGCCGGCTGATCGGCCACAAAGCGCTCTTTAACTATCTTGAACAGATCTTCAATTGCCATTCAGCTCACTCCCCCATAACGTTCTTGCGGTTAAGGAAACCTATGTCGAAATTGCCAGCCTCGAAATCATCGTCCTTCAGAAGGCACAGCTGGAAATCAATGTTTGTTTCTACACCCTCGATGATAAACTCCGAAAGCGCCACGCGCATTTTCTTGATAGCCTCATCACGGGTCGGAGCCTTTACAAGAAGCTTCGCGATCATGCTGTCATAGTACGGCGGAATGGTGTATCCAGCATACACCGCGCTGTCGATACGCACGCCGAATCCGCCCGGAGTGTGCAGGGACTTTATCGTGCCGGGACAGGGGCGGAAATTATGCCGCGGATCCTCGGCGTTGATCCTGCACTCTATGGCGTGTCCGTCGAGGTGCACGTCGTCCTGGGTGAAGCCAAGCTCCTCCCCGGCGGCAACCTTTATCTGCGCCTTTACCAGGTCGATTCCGGTTACAAGTTCGGTTACCGGATGCTCTACCTGGATACGGGTGTTCATTTCCATGAAGTAGAAGTTCCTGTCCTTGTCCACCAGGAATTCTATCGTTCCGGCATTCTGATAGCCGCTGACCTTTGCGGCAGCAACTGCGGCAGTACCCATCTTCTCGCGGAGCTCCGGAGTCATGATGGGGCTGGGGCTTTCCTCCAGGACCTTCTGATTGTGCCGCTGGAGGGAGCACTCGCGCTCGCCCAGATGCACGACATTGCCGTGATTGTCGGCGAGAAGCTGTATCTCCACATGCCGCGGATTCACGATGAACTTCTCGATGTACACATCGCCGTTACCAAAGCACGCAAGCGCCTCCTGCTGAGCCGCGATGTACTGCGACTCCAGGTGCTCCTCGCTCTCGGCAAGGCGGATTCCGCGTCCACCGCCGCCGGCGG
>OGUO01002419.1_pt1 | contig 11322 bp, 11 predicted proteins | sample 1553641 | NCBI WGS metagenome assembly OGUO01 (sample SAMEA2579980, study PRJEB22360) | human gut metagenome | biome: human gut; feature: human-associated habitat; material: faeces | place: Denmark | collected 2008/2010 | reverse complement strand
CCGCAGGCACCGCTCTGCGCTTGCAGAACAATACCGGCAGTCTTCTTTCTTCACTTTTCGGAATGTACCCGTCTCTCCGGGCTTACATAGGTGGATCCGCTTCCGCCGAATCTGCCTTTATTTTTCAGATACACATGTTTGATATACCAGAGGGTCTTTTCCTCCCCTTTCACTGCCAGCATCCGCAGCAGATATTCAATCTGTGCGCTGGTATCCGGATGAATAAACCACAGTCGGTCTTTTCCTTTCAGAAAATATTCCAACGGTGAGGCATCTGTATAGGTTTCCGGGTGATAGGTCCGTGATGCGCTGATCCGATCCATGATCATCTCGGCGATATATTTTCTTGGCATCGGCATACCGGCAAGTACATGCTCCGCTCCGATTCCGTAATCTACCCAATATTCAAAATGATGTTTGTTTCTTCCTTTGTGATGCAGCCAGGAAGTAGATACTCCGGTGGCTTCTCTCTCTGCATTGTTGGGGCTTCTGGTTCCCTGATAGTATTTTGCTCCCACCATGAACTCGGTAGGAGAATATTTCGACAGGTCATGCAAAAATCCCTGCTTATACAATCCCACCTTAAAACAATACTTCATAACCAGAAATTTATGGGATGTGATCGTCTTAAAATGTCCCCATGCGTTCATATTACTTATCTCCCTGTTTTTCTAAGATTTTGTGGGCAAAAAGTATTTTGCTCACTTACTCACATTTTTGATGAGTACGAAGGCAGAAACCTTCCTGCCGGCAAGCTTGCGTCAGGCTTTTGCCCCCGATTCTCTGGCATCCCCTAATAATACCAGTATCGTCCGCGGTTTTACATAGATTGATTTTTTCTCTTCCAACAGCAGTTCCTTTCCTTTCGGGCAGACACTGTTTTTTTTCGAAGAATCAATTGCCAGATACCATCGCATCCCCTCCGGGATATCCGGCAGAGCAAATTTGTGTTCATTCCAGTGCATGTTGTAGATCACATAGATAAACACATCTTCTTTCCCTGTCATCTCTTTTGCATAACCACCACAGTACAGAATCCCGATCTGCCGGCTGCTGCTCTCCGTGTCTGCAAACCAGGCGCGTTCCGAATGATAGGAGATTTCCGGCCAGCCCAGGGATTTGTAATCGGTCGGGCGTAGCTCCTGTGGCATATGCAGGATCGGATGATCTTTTCGAAAACGGATCAGATCCTTTACAAACCCGGTAAACTCGCTGTAAGATCTGCCCTTTTTCCAGTCTATCCATCCGATTTCATTGTCCTGACAATATGCATTGTTATTACCCATCTGGCTGTTTTCCAGTTCGTCACCGCCGTATAACAACGGAGTCCCCTGTGACAAAAACAACAGCAGCATGGCATTCCTCATCTGTCTTCTTCGAAGTTCCAGAATCGACGTTTTTCTTGTCGGGCCTTCCACACCACAGTTCCAGCTGTAATTATACGCACTGCCGTCCCGGTTTTCCTCACCGTTCTCCATATTATGGCGGGTATCATAACTGGTCATATCTGCCAGGGTAAAACCATCGTGGTTTGCCAGATAATGAACCTCACCATGATCCTGGGGATTTTCTCTGGTGTAATATAAGAATCCATTCACCTGATCCTCATCACCCCTGAGAAAACGGCGCATCACGCTCTGGAATCCGCTGTGACAGGCTGCCAGACGTTTTTTTCCGCCCAGTTTTCTTGCGATTCCACCCATATCATAGCCACAACCGATCAGTTTCACATCTGCAAGTACCGCATCTCTTGCCAAAAGTTCCATCCAGACACCATCACCCATCAGGACAAATCCGTCCACCCGGTATTCCATCCGCCAGAACCGCAGCACTTCCAACACCGTCTGTGGATCCGTCTCCACCGGAAAATAAAAATCCATCAGATACTCGATGCCAGCCTCATGAAGAGCGCTGAAAAAGCTTTTTAGCTCCTTCTCCGGCTGATTACTCTTACAGTAAGATGCCTTCGGAGCAAAATAATTTCCTTTCGTATATCCCCAGTAATTAAGTCTTTCTTCCTGATACCGTATCGTTTTATCATACCCATACCGGTCTTTTTCGCCGGTTTTTGACGGATATTCTTCAAAATCATACGACGGCATCAGTTCCAGCGAAGTAATCCCCAGTTCTTTCCAGTACGGGATCTTCTCGGCAAGTCCCTGAAACGTTCCCTTCGCCCGCACCCCGGAGGTCTTCTGCATCGTGTAGCCTCTCGGATGAACTTTATAAATCACCATATTTTCATAGGGAATCGTTTCCGCAAGGGGCATCACTTCGTATCCTCTCAGCACTTTTGCCGAGGTCATCACTTCTCCTTCCGCTTTTTCGCCAAAACACGGTTCCCCCGTCACCAGTCTTGCCGCAGGATCAGTAAATGTTATCTCTCCCTGCCGGTACCGATACTCATACTGGTGCAGCCCCGGTTTTTCGACCATCACCGCATACCGTCTGCCGGTGCGATAAGTCTCATCCAGCAAGATACGCTGTTCTTCTCTCCCGTCCCTATAAAACAGAAGTTCCGGTGATTCTCCTGTTCTGGTATCCACAGCAAAATTATACCGGTTTCCTTTTCCGGTCACTCCCGGACGGGATGGATCACCCGGACTGATCTTCCAGGGTTTTCTTTCTGTTCCCATCTTTTTCCCCCTCTATAAACAAATATCCAGTTCTACCGGACAATGATCGGATCCAAAAATCTCTGTGTGGATCTTCGCATCTTCCAGCCGGTCTTTCAGGCTTTCGGACACACAGAAATAGTCGATCCGCCATCCTGCATTCTTTTCTCTTGCCTTAAACCTATATGACCACCATGAATATATTCCTTCTGTATCAGGGATTGATACTCCTTGATTTTTCTCTGATACTGCTTCAATCTCTTCCCTCCTCCAACTGTTTTGACAGTAATTCTTTTGCTTTCGATGAAACCGGATTCCAGGACTCTTGAGAATTTTGCACGCTCTTCATCGGTGAATCCGGCATTTTTCCGATTGGTTTTCGGGTTCTTTAAGTCTCGCTCACAGTGTGCGACATTAAGGTCACCGCAAAAAATAACAGGTTTCTCTTTCTCCAGTCCTTTCAGATATGCAAGAAAATCATCTTCCCATTGCATCCTGTAAGGAAGTCTGGCCAGTTCGTTCTGAGAATTTGGTGTGTATACGGTCACCATGAAAAAATCCGGGTATTCCAGTGTGATCACCCGTCCCTCCTGGTCATGTTCCTCGATGTTGATTCCATATCGCACAGACAGCGGCTCCTGCTTTGTAAAAATCGCCGTACCTGAATATCCCTTTTTCACTGCATAATTCCAGTACTGATAATATCCCGGAAGTTCCAGATCAATCTGTCCTTCCTGCAGTTTACTCTCCTGAATACAGAAAATGTCTGCATCCAATTCCTGAAAGCGTTCCTTGAATCCTTTCGTCACACAGGCCCGCAGCCCATTTACATTCCATGATATCAGTTTCAAACATCTGTCCTCCTGTTTTGTCAAGTCTGGTTTTATTATAACACACAAAAGCTGTCCAGTGAAGCATCCGATGGTCCGTGAAAGTGAAGTCCTTTTTTTCTGTATTCTTCCATATATTCCCAGATTTCCTCCGTCACCAGTTCTCCCGGATTGACCAGTGGTATTCCCGGTGGATACGGGATCAATGCTTCTGCTGCAATCCTTCCTTTTGCTTCCCGCCAGGGAATCCGTTTCTTTTCTTTAAAAAATGCCTGTCGCGGAGTATCGATCATCGGTGGAATCTGTGGAATCAGACGTGTCTCCGCATTCACAACATCCACATTGTTCTTTCCCGTCATTTTCCTGCTGATGTCTTCCAGTGCCTCCACCAGCTGCCTCATATCACTCTCTTCATTGGCATATGTTACAACAGCAACCACATATCGATCATCTGCCAGTTCCATACCGATCTTGTATTTCTCATAAAGGCGGTCTGCCAGCTGATAACCGGAAAGTCCAAGATCCGAAGCAGAGATCACCAGACGCACCAGATCCAGGTTATAGATAGCTTTTCCGCGAGATGCTTCTCCCACACAGGTAATTCCCGGAATCTTTTTCATTGCTTCTCTTGCCATCTGTGCCAGTGCCAGACCTCGTTGCAGCATCTCCTCCCCGTGAAGAGCCAGCTCATACCGGGCCGCATCCAGGGATGTCATCAGAAGATAGGACGGACTGGTACTCTGCACTATATGCAGACAGGCTTCCAGTCTTCCAAGATCCACCCGGTCACTTCCCACATGCAACAGGGAACTCTGGGTCAGAGATCCCGTCACCTTATGCATGCTCTGCGCGCACATATCTGCATCCTGAAGAATTGCTCCCCGGGGAAGTGTCTCCGTAGCTGTCCCTTCCTTCTGAAAATACAGATGGCCTCCATGTGCCTCATCTACCAAAAGCAACGCCCCGTGTCTGTGACAGATATCGGCAATGGACCGGATATTGCTGCACACACCATAATAGGTTGGACTTACCAGAAAAACAGCCTTACAATCCGGATATTGTCGGAATCCCTCTTCCACAGTCTCCGGATCCAGGCTTCCCCAAAGGCCGGTGACCGGATCCTGCTTCGGCATCAGATAAACCGGAACCGCCCCACTAAGCGTCAGCCCCATCAGTACGGATTTGTGGGCATTTCTTGCTACCATGATCTTCTCGCCCTCTTTTACCGAGGCAAGCACCATCGCTTCATTTCCACAGGTTGTTCCATTGACCAGAAAATAGGTTTTTTTTGCCTGAAATACCTCCGCTGCCAGCTCCTGTGCCTCCCGGATCACGCCTTCCGGTTCATGCAGATCATCCAGTCCCTCTGCCTCTGTCAGATCAAACCGGAAGATGCCATCTCCTGTCCACTGTCGCCAGCGGGGACTGATTCCCTTTTCGTATCGATGCCCTGGAATCTTAAAATATACCGGTCTGTTTGTTGTATAATCAACAATCGCATCCAGTAATGGTGTTTTTCTTTGTTCCATATTGTTCTCCTGCTCTTTTCTCACTGACTTTCTGTCCTATATCAACAGTCGTCCTTTTTTCTCATGCAATCATAATCTTTAACTCTTTGATAACATAATCAAAATTGGTCCACCGAACCAATTATTAATATGCAACGCAATAAAGAAAGAGCTCTCGCATCATTATCTTCTGCGACAGCCCTTCCTTATATTCCTTATGCATATCAGCACAATTATTCTTTATTATTTTACCAGTCTTGTCCAGCCGTATTTGTCTTCTTCTTTACCCCACTGGATGCCTGTCAGATAATCATACAGTTTCTGAGTCAGTTCACCAATCTTGAAGTTATTAATTGTGATTTCTTCTCCTTTGTAAACCAGTGCGCCTACAGGGGAGATAACTGCTGCTGTACCGGTTCCGTATACTTCTTCCAGTCTTCCGTCTCTTCCGGCCTGCATAAGATCATCTACAGACAGATGCGTTTCATTTACTTTGTATCCCCAGTCTTTCAGGATATGAATGATAGAATCTCTGGTTACACCAGGAAGTACTGTTCCTTCGATCGGAGCTGTGTAGATTTCGCCATCGATCTTGAACATAATGTTCATTGCACCAACTTCTTCTACATATTTTCTTTCACGGCCATCCAGCCACAGTACCTGAGAGCAACCATATTTTTCAGCTTTTACCTGACCGATAATAGATCCTGCATAGTTACCGCCACATTTTGTAAATCCGGTACCACCCTGTACGGCACGAACATATTCATCTTCAACCATGATCTTAACCGGAGCCAGACCTTCTGCATAGTAAGCACCTACAGGAGAAAGGATGACTACGAACTTATATGCTTTTGATTTGTGTACGCCCAGAGAAGACTCACATGCAAATGCAAACGGACGGATGTACAGAGAAGTTTCCGGTTCAGACGGAACCCAGTCTTCTTCTGCTTTTACCAGTGCGTTTACGGCTTCGATAAACATATCTTCCGGAATAGTTGCCATACACAGACGTTCATTGGAATTGATCATACGACGTGCATTCATCTCCGGACGGAATAACTGGATCTGGCCATCTGCTCTTCTGTATGCTTTCAGTCCCTCAAATGTTTCCTGTGCATAATGCAAAACTACAGTAGCCGGATTCATCTCAATTGGTCCGTACGGACGAATGGTTGCGTCATGCCAGCCAATTCCTTCATCATAGTCCATAGTGAACATGTAATCAGCGAAATATTTGCCGAAACCAAGTTTCTTCTGATCCGGTTTTTCCTGCAGTTCTTCTCTTTTAATAAATTTGATATCCATAATATCTCTCCTCCTGCTTTTCTCGAATGTATTTTTACATTCTTACATTCTGCCGGAGCCAGTCTGCTTCGACAACATATGTTAAGTATAAAACTACATTTTTCTCCCGTCAATAGAAAATCCATTGCTTTTTATGATTTCTTCTGTTAAAGTATACATAGATATAGTTGTTTTTTCTGCAATCTTTATGCTGATACAGAACAGCTACCATATTAAGAAAGAGTGAGGTTTTTATTATTATGAGTGATCTGGAAAACAGCGCATGCACCGGTTCCTGCGATACCTGCGGGTCCGACTGCAACCTTGATTTATCCAACCCGAATGCAACCGTAACCCTGACCCTGGACGATGACAGTGAACTGGTCTGTGCCGTCCTGACCATCTTCCCTGCCGGCGAGCATAAATATATTGCTCTGCTGCCATTAGATGAGAACGGCGAAAACCAGGACGGTGAAGTATTCTTATACCGTTTCTTCCAGGAAGAAGGTCAGCAGCCAACTCTCGAGAACATCGAAGACGATGACGAATATGAAATCGCTGCCGATGCTTTCGACGAACTGTTAGACAGTGCTGAATATGACGAAGTGGTTGACGGTAAAGAACTGTAAGAAACACCACGGTCACAGACCTTGGTTTGTGACCGCATAAAAATCCCGTACATGACAGAATCGTTTATCGATTTTTTGTCATGTACGGGATTTTTCTTTTTGTTCCGGTCGTCTCAGATAACTGTCAGTCTTTACCTTCTACTTTTTCACCGTAGACATAATAGTGTACCCACTCTCCAAGATTCACGGCATGATCGCCAATACGTTCCATATATTTTGCAATCATCAGTACGTCCAGTTCACTGCCGGAACTATTTGGATTTTTTGCAATTTCTTCCATCAGTTCCATTTTGATCTCTTCAAAAAGCCGATCCACCTGATCGTCCGTGGCAATCACTTCTGCTGCCAGTTTGTCATCCTTGCGTACAAACGCATTAACACTGTCATTGACCATCTTGGATGCAATTTTACCCATATGAAAAATCTTCGGATGCACTTCCAGCTGAAAATCTGTCAGATGCCTGGATACATCTGCGATATCTGCTGTCTGATCTCCGATCCGTTCCATATCCGCGATCATGCGAAGTGCGGAAGAGATACTTCTCAGATCCCCGGATACCGGCTGCTGGCGAAGCAGCAGTGTCATACACATGGCTTCGATATCCCTTTCTTTTTGATCGATCTTCTGTTCAATCTTATGTACACTGACCGCAATCTCCTCGTCTTTTTCCCGGAGTGCTTTCATCACCAGTGACATGGCCTCCTCACAGAGGTCACCCATCTCAATCAATTCTCCATTCAGCTTAAGCAGCTGCTCCTGATATGCCTGTCTTGCCATCAGCCAAACCTCCCTGTGATATAATCATCTGTCCGTTTATCTTGCGGTTTTGAAAATATGGTTTCTGTATCATTCATCTCCACCATCTCTCCCAGAAGGAAAAATGCGGTTTTGTCTGAGATTCTGGCTGCCTGCTGCATATTATGGGTAACCATAACAATAGTATACTGGTTTTTCAGTTCCAGTGCCAGATCCTCGATTTTCGTAGTAGAAATCGGATCAAGCGCACTGGTCGGCTCATCCATCAGAAGGACTTCCGGCTGTACCGCCAGCGCTCTGGCGATACACAGTCTCTGCTGCTGTCCACCGGACATACCAAGTGCACTCTTTTTCAGCCGGTCTTTTGTCTCATCCCAGATTGCCGCCTTTTTCAGAGAATCTTCCACAATCGCATCCAGTTCGCTTTTTTTACGGATTCCGTGTGTTCTCGGTCCATAGGCAACATTATCATAGATACTCATAGGAAACGGATTCGGCTTCTGGAATACCATGCCTACCCGTTTTCTCAGCAGATTGACATTTTTCATCTGGTTGATCGGTTCACCGTCCAGAAGCAGTGTTCCGGTGATCTTACATCCTTCTACCAGATCATTCATTCGGTTTAAGGACTTTAACAATGTGGATTTTCCGCATCCGGAAGGTCCGATAAATGCAGTAATCTCTTTTTCCGGGATATGCATGGAAATCTTTTTCAGTGCCTGAAAATCCCCGTAAAACAAATCCAGATCTTTTATCGTAAATTTATCTTTCTCCATTTTCTTACCTCTTTGTCAGTTTTTTCGCGATCCAGCCGGAACCGGCATTGATCAGAAGTACTACTACCAGGAGTACCACTGCCGTTGCATATGCCTGTTTCATATACAGTCCCTCGGACAACAATGCGTACATATGAACAGCCAGCGTTCTTCCCGAACTCATCAGTCCAGGTACTTTTGCGATAGTACCTGCTGTATACATCAGTGCTGCCGTCTCTCCTACCACACGGCCGATACCCAGAATCACACCTGATACGATACCCGGTACCGCAGAAGGAAGAATGATGCGGAAGATTGTCCGCAGACTTCCCGCTCCCAGACCAAAACTTCCCTCACGAAAGGAATCCGGTACTGCTTTCAGTGCTTCTTCTGTAGTTCGAAGAATCAAAGGCAGTATCATAATCGCCAGAGTGAGCGCACCTCCCAGGAAGGTATAACCCCATCTGAATGTTGTTGCAAATAACAGATAACCGAACAGACCATAGACGATCGATGGAATTCCGGAAAGCGTTTCCGCTGTGATCCTTACGAGTTTTACCAGTTTGCTTCCTCTTTTTGCGTATTCCACCAGATAAATAGCTGCGCCGATACCCACCGGAACTGCGATCAGTAATACCAGAAGTACCATCAGAACGGTATTGATGATTGCTGGCATCATGGATACATTCTCTGTATTATATTCCCAGGCAAACATCTCCGGTGAAAGGTTCGGTATTCCACGAATGAGGATATAACCTACGATACAGACTGTGATCCCCACGGTAAGAAATGTGGCAATCCACATCAGAAACCGCAGCACCAGAGAAAATGGCTGTTCTTTGTAACTTTCCAGCTGACCTTTTATCTTTTCCATCACTGTCCGCTCCTCCTTTGCAGTGCACTGCAGCACAGATTAATGATCAGGATCAGTACAAATAACACTACTGCCGTTGCAATCAGTGCTTCTCTGTGAAGATCCGTTGCATATCCCATCTCCATAACGATGTTGGAAGTAAGGGTTCGAACACCCATAGCCAGGTTTCTCGGTATCACCGGCTGATTTCCGGCTACCATGATCACCGCCGTCTCGCCGATGGCACGACCGATACCAAGAACCACACCGGCAAGAATTCCTGACTTTGCTCCCGGAAGTACTGCAAAGAACACACTTCGTTCCCGTGTGGCGCCAAGAGCCAGGGCTCCTTCATAATAGGAGTCCGGAACCGCGCGGATACTGCTTTCTGCCACACCGATCACGGTGGGCAGAATCATAATTCCCAGCAGTATCGATGCTGTCAGAACACTTTTTCCGCTTCCTCCCATGAGTTTTTGCATGATCGGAACAATTACTACCAGACCAAAGAATCCGTAGACGATCGATGGGATTCCTGCCATCAGTTCCACTGCCGGTTTGAGAATTTTATATAATTTCTCGTTACAGAACTTTGCCAGATATACCGATGCGAAAAAAGCAATCGGAACACCGATAATAATTGCTCCTGCGGTTACATAGATACTACCCACAATCATCGGCAGGATGCCGAAAATATTGTTCATGGGTTTCCATTTTTCTCCCAACAGAAAATTCAATGGTCCAATCTTTGCGATTGCCGGAATTCCGTTTGCAAACATAAAGATGCAGATCAATACAACTGCCGCGATTGACACACATGCTGTCAGGATGAAAACACATTTCATAATGAATTCTCTTGCTTCCTTCATGTTACTCCTTCTTTCAGAGAAAAACTGTTCCGTCTTTCACTTTTCTATGGAATACGGAACAGTTTCTTTTCTGTTTCTGATCATTTACTGTACGTCTGCCCAGTCCTGCGTTTCTCCTGTGAAGATAGACATTACCTGATCACTGGTCAGCTCATCTACCGGGTTCTGTTTGTTCACGATAACTGCGATTCCATCCAAAGCGATCGGTGTTGCGGTTACACCCTGAGAAGTCTCTGTATCCTTCAGTTCTCTGGATGCCATTCCGATATCGCAGATTCCGTCGATGGCAGAAGTAACACCTGTGGTAGAATCGTTCTGCTGTACTTCGATTTCCACATCTGCATTCAGTTTTTTATAGCTCTCAGCCAGTTTTTCCATAACAGGTGTGACAGAAGAAGATCCTGCAACAGTTACTTTACCGGAAAGACCTGATGCTTCATATGCACCTTCATTGCCCTGGCTGATATATCCGTTATCTTCAACTACTTTCTGTCCGTCTTCGCTCATGATATATTTTACAAAATCAGCTGCCACCTCACTCAAACCATCTTTTGTTACAATATTAAACGGACGGGAAATTTTGTAAGAACCATCTTTTACAGTATCTACAGAAGCTTCTGCACCGTCGATTTTCAATGCTTTTACGCTGTCATCCAGAGATCCCAGAGATACATAACCGATTGCATATTCATTACCTGCAACTGTTGTCATCATAACAGAAGTACTGTTGGTGATTTCTGCTGTATCTGTGGTGTTATCAATTTTATTTCCATCGGTATCTTTTGTCTCGATACCGAACAGTTCGATAAAAGCTCCTCTTGTTCCGGATCCTTCCTCTCTGGATATCGGACTGATCAGTCCCGAGAAATCTCCTCCCTTACTGTCTTCAGCTGCCGGAGTGTCTGTTGCTGCTGTATCTGTGTTTTCAGACTCCTGTGTTGTATCTGTACCGGTTGTAGTATTGCTGCTTCCACATCCTGTAAAGATCATTGCGGATACTGCAACTGCTGTTCCCATTACTGCCCATGTTTTTTTCATAATAAAATTTCCTCCTAGTCATAACCATTCTTTTTCTTTATTTATCTGACAAAGAGAGTATAGAAAATCTATGTTAAAACCGAAAGTTGTCTTTCGTAAAATAAGTGTTAAATAAACCGGGACTTTGTAAAGTGATTTTACATACGCTTCCCCTTTCGGATCCGGTACACACAAAAAAAAG
>OGUO01002418.1_pt1 | contig 11324 bp, 6 predicted proteins | sample 1553641 | NCBI WGS metagenome assembly OGUO01 (sample SAMEA2579980, study PRJEB22360) | human gut metagenome | biome: human gut; feature: human-associated habitat; material: faeces | place: Denmark | collected 2008/2010 | reverse complement strand
CACCTCCGGCCTCGCCGTCCGCATACCCCAGCCCACCGCCGACCCCATCCCCCTACAGATGCAACGCGCCCTGGTGAAAGTGGACATCTTCTCCACCGCATCCGCCGCCGTCCTGCTGAAAGCACCTGCCAAAGCCGTATTCTGCGCCTACACAGGCGGAGTGACGGCGCTGAGAGAGGCACCCATTGTGAGCAATTCTACTGACGGGATACACTCCTATCTGTTTGTTGACAAGCTCACCGACACCCGTTCCGTCACCACCTTGAGCCGGGACGGTGCGGCGGTGCATCGGGCGTTGATGATACCCACTTACCACCAATACAGCCCAGACTACCTCCCCCCTAATGGACCTACTTGCAGCGAAGCCGGAGGAAACGGTGCCCTCTCTTTTCTTACGGACAAGGTATATAGCGCCGGAGGCTCAATCGGCAGCAGCAGCGAGACCGGCAGCGTCACCGGCGGCACCACCGGCAACCGATTCTATCTCCCCGGCAAGTACCTGCAAGTGTCGGACGGAAGTACCGACATAAAAGGCACAGCACCGGAAAACATCCTCCTGCTGGATGGGACGGAAGCGTCCTACAATGCCGTAAAGAGCAGGCTGGAAGCGATAAATGCCGCCGGAAGCTCTTCTCCCCCTACCCTCGTCTCCAAACTCTTCATCAGCGGTTCTGTACCGGAAGGCATGGACCAGAGCGAGCTGTTAGGATTGCTGGGCAGCAGCCATAATTACGTACAAAACCTCTATATGGAGCCGGTGAAGGAAGTGCCTACGAATTGGTATCTCTTCACCAACGGCAATAGTACTCTGCAAAGCATCAACCTGCCACAAGCCACCAAAATAGGATATAATGCTTTCAATAAATGCACCGGCCTGACAAGCATCGACCTGCCAAAAGTTACCGAAATCGGAAACAGAGCTTTCGCCGGATGCACCGGCCTGACAAGCATCAACCTGCCACAAGTCACCAAAATAGGATATAATACTCTTCAGGGTTGTACCGGCCTGACAAGCATCGACCTGTCACAAGTCACCAAAATAGGAAATGGTACTTTTGTGAATTGTACCAGCCTGACAAATATTGACCTGTCACAAGCCACCGACATCGGAGAAAATGCTTTCTGGAATTGCACCGCCCTGACAAGTATCGACCTGCCACAAGTCACCGACATCGGAGTCAGTGCTTTTTGGAGTTGCACCGGCCTGACAAGTATCGACCTGCCACAAGCCATCGGAATCGGAGAAAGAGCCTTCCAGGATTGCACCGCCCTGGCAAGCATTGACCTGCCAAAAGTCACCAATATAGGAATCGGAGCTTTCGTCGGATGCGGGAAACTGGCAAGCATCTACCTGCCACAAGTCACCGACATCAGAGAAGATGCTTTCTTTGGTTGCACCGGCCTGAAGAGCATCGTCCTTAGCGGCACCGGTACCGAAAACAGCTTCGCTCTCCCCACCTGCGACACCACTTACGGTCTCGGAAGTCAGAATTTCTCCCCCGAGAACCTCTTCCTCACCGGAGTTACCGAACTCACCGACGAGCAAATAACCCAGTGCCGCAACTGGGGAAATAAGACTTGGGCGAACATATACTATAACTACAAGGGAAGCCCTTCACTTGCCGAAGCCACCATTGAGGAGCTGACAAACCCCGACAATTACACAAAAGTGACCGATAAGTAACTTATTATTAACAACAAATAAATAGACCAAATATGAAAACAAGAAGTATCCAAACGCTGCTCCTCGCAGCCACCCTCGGCCTGCTGGTCACCGCCTGTAACAACGATTCAGACCAGACAGTGGACATCACCAAGCCCATCAACGTGAAGCTCTCGCTCACCACCACCGGCACCAATATCCCCATCAGCCGCGCCGCCATCGGCGCCACCGAGTTCGATGATGACGACGCACTGGGCCTCTACATCGCCCACAAAACGGGTGCCAACGGTGAATCCCCCATCACCTCCTCCCTCGACCCCAAGAACGCCCCATGGGTAAACGGCAGCTTCACCGACGAACCCCTCTACTGGCAGAACGTCACCGACCAGCACACCCTCTACGCCTACTATCCCTATACCAACACCGCCACCGACACCTACACCGTGCCCAACGTCAGCATCAAGCCCGACCAGAACAACAGCAGCACCGCTGCCGCCGACTACGAAGCCTCCGACCTGCTGTGGGGCAAATGCACCACCGTGGCAACGAACAACGCAAGCATCAGCATGAAGCACTGCATGAGCCAAATCACCGTCACCCTCTCCTCCCTGCCCGCCATCGACAAGGTAGAACTGCTCTGCTCCGCAGGCTTCGCCCTCAGCGGCACGTGGAACCTGGAAGACGGCAAAGTAACAAAGGCTAATGATGCCGCTGCCACCGACGCTGCAACTGCATCTACCACCTCCATCACCACCTACGCCCACAGCGTTGCAGGTGCCACCACCTACCGCGCCATCGTGCTGCCGGGTCAGGCATTCACCAATAGCTCCCAATTCGTAAAAGTCACCTCCGGCAGCAACACCTACACCTACTATCTGGCTATGAGTTCCAGCGAAAACCTCACTACCGAGGCCAACAAAACCTACAACTTCGACCTCAGACTGAACAAGGCCGGGCTGACGCTGAAAGGGATTACCATCGCCGCATGGGACACAGATGAAATAGAAGGGGATGCAGGCATGGACATTGGAAACTGATGGACAATGAACGATGAAGAATGAATAACCGAGAACGAAAACTGTTCTTAAACATGGAGGGTACGGAGACACTGTACCCTCCATTTTTGTATCTTGCGCCATGTTTAACCCCTCAATAAAAACTTTAAGGTTATGATTATCGGAGTACCTAAAGAAATCAAGAACAACGAGAACCGTGTAGGAATGACCCCTGCCGAAGTAGCCGAGTTGGTGAAACGCGGTCATACGGTGTATGTGCAAGCCTCGGCAGGCGCAAACAGCGGTTTCTCTGACGATGATTACATCGCCGTAGGTGCACAAATGTTGCCAACCATTGAAGACACGTATGCCATAGCCGACATGATTGTCAAGGTAAAGGAGCCCATCGCACCGGAGTACAAACTGATAAAAAAGGGACAAGTGGTATTCACCTATTTCCACTTCGCTGCCGATAAATTGCTGACCGAAGCCATGATAGCAAGCGGCGCCGTCTGCATCGCCTACGAAACGGTAGAGAAAGAAGACCGCTCACTTCCGCTGCTTACCCCCATGAGCGAAGTGGCGGGACGCATGGCCACCCAGGTAGGAGCACGCTTCCTCGAAAAACCCCAAGGCGGCAAAGGGAAACTGATGGGTGGCGTGACGGGTGTACGCCCCGCACGCGTACTTATCCTGGGCGGCGGCATTGTGGGCACCAATGCCGCACAGATAGCTGCCGGAATGGGTGCCGAGGTACTGATTGCCGACATCAACCTTCCCCGCCTGCGCTACCTGAGTGAAGTGATGCCGAAAAACGTAAAGACACTCTATTCTTCCACCCATAACATCAAGATGGAATTGCCGAACATCGACTTGGTAATCGGTTCCGTCCTCATCCCCGGTGACAAGGCCCCACACCTCATCACCAGCGAAATGCTGAAGATGATGAAACCCGGTACGGTACTCGTAGACGTAGCCATCGACCAGGGCGGTTGTTTCGAAACCTCCCACCCCACCACGCACAGCGACCCTACCTACATTGTGGACGGAATTGTACACTACGCCGTTGCCAATATCCCCGGCGCCGTACCCTTCACCTCCACCATGGCACTGACAAATGCCACCCTGCCCTACACCGTTGCCCTGGCATGCAAAGGCTGGAGACAAGCCTGCAAGGACGATCCGGCTCTGGCGTTGGGATTGAACGTAGTGGAAGGCAAGGTAACATACAGAGCTGTAGCCGATGTCTTCGGGCTGAAATATGAGGCGATTGAGTTATAAGTTATAGAGGGTGTCTCATCTGTGTGCCATCAACCGTTTTGACACCCTCAATCTCCAAACAAAGAATCCTTCTTCCTCGCATACTCCCACCACATAGCGAGCAGTGTGATGCAGAGGTTGAAAATAAACGGGAATTCCTTGGAACTAGTGTGGAACAAGGTCTGAAAGAAGTCTGTAATGAACGGGGACAATAGAATCGCCAGATAATTCATTACTATTACAAAGGCCAGTGCCAAAGTTGTTTTTTCCGGTATAGCCGTATCTACTGTCTCGTCATAAATCAGCGGTTGAATGACACCATATCCCAAACCAACCAACATACATCCCGGTATTATCAGCCATTCTTTAGGCGAAATCCATATCAAAAGCAAACCCGCTGCAATGAACAAAAGGCTGTAAAACTTTGTGTGTTTCCCCATCCACTTCACGATATGCCCCAGGAAGAAACCCGGAGCCATAATGGCAAGGAAGAATAAGGAGATCATCAATCCGGAATTTCCGCTGGAGAAGTGATGGGCCTCCATCAAAAAAGGCAAGTCAAAAGTAACCGCCAGCACTACATACGTAGTGACGCCATAAAACAGCATCAACTGTAGCAGATGGCAGATATGGATGCCGTATTTACCGGGAACCGCACGCTTGGATTCCTCCGGAACAACGGCAGCTGTATCTTCTGCTATCTGCGGCTGACCGGTATCCCCCTTCAAATATCCGACAAGCAGCAGAGAAACCAACGGAAGCAGGTATACCACGAAAGGCAAGTGCCAGTTTACCTCTGCCAGATACCCAGTCACCGCCGTTGCCACAACCAGCGTCACATTGGTAATGGCAGAACTGTAACCAAACTGCTTCACCCGATATTCCCCCGTGAAATAGCGTGAAACCAGACCGGTGGACAACGGAATAATCACCCCCGAACCGATGCCGAGCAAAGCACTGACCACCATCAACTGCCACATTTTGTCCGAAAAAAGATAAAGTACCCCACTGGCGGCAAACATCCAAAGTCCCACTTTCAGCAGACGCACAAAGTCACGTTTCTCGGCCAGCTTGCCCGCCAACAGCACAAAAGGAATTATCAGCAGCGAAGGCAGGGAGGTAAGCATCTGTATATCCAGTTCTGTGGCATATGGAAAAATGGTAGTAAGCTGTCCCAAAATAGGTGATACGGCCAATCCCGGCAAGGAAGTCAATGCAGAGACTGACCAAATGCCGACAAGCGTGATAAGGGGGATTGTACCCCTTCCGGTATTGATTTTCATATAGTAGTATATTAATTAAATGAATAATGTGGGAACAACAAACCTACCTTCAGAATGTTCGTTTTTTAAGATTTTACTACGCTGCCCTTTAATAAACGCCAAATAATGCAAAACCCCGGAACTTTCATCCGCAAACCCCGTTGTTGTGGGAAATTCGACGGGGAAAAGCCCCGCCGCCTAAACCTTTAAAAAACTTATTAATATGGAAGATTTGAATTTCAGAAAAGGAGATGCAAAAACTGAAGTATTCGGTTCAAACCGTATGTTACAACCCTCACCCGTAGAAAAGATTCCCGACGGACCTACTACCCCGGAAATCGCCTATCAGATGGTGAAAGACGAGACCTTCGCCCAAACGCAGCCTCGCTTGAATCTGGCTACATTCGTCACTACCTATATGGACGAATATGCAACCAAGCTGATGAACGAAGCCATCAACATCAACTACATTGACGAGACCGAATATCCGCGCATCGCCGTAATGAACGGTAAATGTATCAACATCGTGGCCAACCTCTGGAACTCTCCTGAAAAAGAAACCTGGAAAACCGGCGCACTTGCCATCGGTTCCTCGGAGGCATGTATGCTGGGTGGTGTGGCAGCCTGGTTGCGCTGGCGTAAGAAACGTCAGGCGCAAGGCAAACCGTTCGACAAACCAAACTTCGTTATTTCAACTGGTTTCCAGGTGGTATGGGAAAAATTCGCCCAATTGTGGCAGATTGAAATGCGTGAAGTGCCTTTGACACTGGACAAGACCACGCTCGACCCCGAAGAAGCCTTGAAGATGTGTGATGAGAACACCATCTGTATCGTGCCTATCCAAGGCGTTACATGGACAGGACTGAACGATGACGTCGAAGCCCTCGACAAAGCCCTCGATGCCTACAATGCGAAGACCGGCTACGACATTCCTATCCACGTAGATGCCGCCAGCGGCGGTTTCATCCTCCCGTTCCTCTATCCCGAAAAGAAATGGGACTTCCGTCTGAAGTGGGTACTCTCCATCAGCGTCAGCGGACACAAATTCGGTCTGGTTTATCCGGGTCTGGGCTGGGTTTGCTGGAAAGGCAAGGAATATCTGCCCGAAGAAATGTCATTCAGCGTAAACTACCTCGGTGCCAACATTACTCAGGTAGGCCTGAACTTCTCCCGTCCTGCCGCACAGATTCTGGGTCAATATTACCAGTTCATCCGTTTGGGATTCCAGGGTTACAAGGAAGTACAGTACAACTCTCTGACCATCGCCAAGTATATCCATGACGAAATCGGCAAGATGGCTCCGTTCGTAAACTATTCCGACGAGGTTGTGAACCCGCTGTTTATCTGGTATTTGAAACCGGAATATGCAAGAGCTGCCAAATGGACTCTGTATGACCTGCAGGACAAGCTGTCACAACACGGTTGGATGGTACCCGCCTATACACTGCCTTCAAAGCTGGAAGACTACGTCGTAATGCGCGTCGTTGTTCGCCAAGGATTCAGCCGCGACATGGCAGACATGCTGCTGGGTGACATCAAGAATGCCATCACGGAGCTGGAGAAACTGGATTACCCGACTCCTACCCGTATGGCACAGGAAAAGAACCTGCCGGTGGAAACCAAAATATTCAACCACGGATGCCGTACACATAAAAAGTAACAACTAATATGGAAAAGAAAATATCAATTTCACAAATAAAGGAGGTTGCCCAAGAAGCCTACAATGAGGTGAAGGGCAGCACAGGAGGCAAGAATGCGGATTATATTCCCTACCTTGCCAACATAGACTCCAAACTATTCGGACTCAGCATCTGCCTGATGAACGGGCAGACCATCAATATAGGTGACACAGACTATCGTTTCGGTATAGAGTCCGTCTCGAAGGTACACACAGCCATCCTTATCCTGCGCCAATACGGTGCGCAGAAAGTGCTGGACATGATAGGTGCCGATGCCACGGGACTACCGTTCAACTCCATCATCGCCATCTTGCTGGAAAACGACCACCCTTCCACTCCATTGGTAAATGCCGGTGCCATTTCCGCCTGTTCCATGGTACAGCCAGTGGGAAACTCCGACAAGAAATGGGATGCCATTGTACAGAATGTCACTGAGCTGTGCGGCTCCGCCCCACAACTCATCGACGAACTGTACAAATCGGAAACGGCTACCAACTTCAACAACCGCTCCATTGCCTGGCTGCTGAAAAACTACAACCGCATCTACGATAATCCGGACATGGCTCTCGACCTCTATACTCGCCAGTGTTCTCTCGGCATCACGGCCCAGCAACTGGGCATTGCCGCAGGAACCATCGCCAATAACGGTGTGAACCCCGTCACCAAACAAACGGTGTTCGAAGCCAGCCTGGCACCGAAAATCACGTCGATGATTTCTACCGTAGGCTTCTACGAGCATTCGGGCGACTGGATGTACACCGCCGGCATACCGGCCAAAAGCGGTGTAGGCGGTGGTGTAATGGCCGTATTGCCCGGTGTCATGGGAGTATCGGCCTTCGCTCCTCCCCTAGACGAAGCGGGAAACTCCGTAAAGGCCCAATCGGCAATCAAGTTCATCATGAACAAGCTCGGCCTGGGTGTATTCAACGGTGATAACGTAACGATTACAGAATAAGTTTCTCTTTTTAGTTATGAGTTATAGGTTATGAGTTATTTGTTGGTAGGCACCGTAATCAGCAAATGACTTATAACTCATAACTTATGACTTTATAATGGACTTCATCATGAAAATGGCTCTATCAGAATTTGTATTGCGGGAAAAAGGTATCTATGGCATACTGCATGTCATTATATTGATACTGTCGCTATTTTTAGTTATCAGCATCTCTGTCGACACGTTCAAGGGGATCCCCTTTTACGAACAGTCGGTCTACATGAAAGTACAGTTGTGGATATGCGCCCTGTTCCTGGCAGATTTTGTATTGGAATGGTTCCTGGCAGAGAAGAAGGGTCACTACGTGGCCACGCATTTCATTTTCCTGCTGGTAGCTATACCCTATCAAAACATCATTGCCTATATGGGATGGACTTTCTCACCCGAGATAACCTATATGCTGCGTTTCATCCCATTGGTGCGGGGTGGTTACGCCATGGCTATCGTGGTGGGTTGGCTGACGTACAACCGCGCATCGGGACTGTTCGTTTCCTACCTTACCATGTTGCTGGCCACTGTCTATTTTTCCAGTCTGGCCTTTTATGTCATGGAGCATGGTCCCAATCCTTTAGTTAAAGGATATGGAGACGCCTTATGGTGGGCATTTATGGATGTGACGACAGTGGGTTCCAATATCATAGCAGTCACTCCCACCGGACGGGTACTGTCCGTACTGCTGGCTGCGCTGGGCATGATGATGTTCCCTATCTTTACAGTGTATGTAACGAGCCTGGTCGAACGGCGCAATAAGGAAAAAGAAGAGTTCTACAAGAAAGTTGCACAGAAGCCCGCGCCCAAAGCCGACGCTTCCTGAATAGTTAAAACCGGAACTTTCACTTATCCGTTGGGAACAACTCTCCCCAAGTGTTGTTATAGACGCTGATTTTGAATATATTTTTCATCTAAAACCTTAACTTATGGCAAATATTAAACAAACAGTGAAGCTGGGTGTATTTACCCTGGCAATCATGAATGTGACGGCAGTAGTATCCCTACGTGGACTTCCTGCCGAGGCCGTGTACGGAATGAGTTCGGCCTTCTACTACTTATTTGCAGCCATTGTTTTTCTGATTCCGACGTCACTTGTCGCCGCGGAACTGGCTGCCATGTTTCAAGACAAGCAAGGCGGTGTGTTCCGCTGGGTGGGCGAAGCCTACGGAAAAAAACTGGGCTTCCTTGCCATCTGGGTACAATGGATTGAAAGTACAATCTGGTATCCTACCGTATTGACATTCGGTGCCGTATCCATTGCTTTCATCGGCATGAACGACGTACACGACATGTCACTGGCCAATAACAAGTATTACTCGCTCGTTGTTGTCCTCATCATCTACTGGCTGGCTACGTTCATCTCCATGAAGGGCATGAGCTGGGTAGGTAAAGTGGCAAAGGTCGGCGGCCTGGTCGGGACTATTATCCCTGCCGCACTGCTGATTATCCTGGGTATTATCTACCTTGCCACCGGCGGACACTCCAACCTGGATTTCCACAGCAGCTTCTTCCCCGACTTGACGAACTTCGACAACGTGGTGCTTGCTGCCAGTATCTTCCTCTTCTATGCCGGTATGGAAATGGGCGGTATCCACGTAAAAGACGTGAACAATCCCTCCAAGAATTATCCGAAGGCAGTGTTCATCGGTGCGGCCATTACGGTTATCATCTTCGTGCTCGGTACTTTCTCACTGGGCATCATCATCCCGGCCAAAGACATCAGTCTGACACAGAGTCTGCTTGTAGGCTTCGATAACTATTTCCATTACATCCGCGCCTCCTGGCTGTCACCCATCATCGCCATTGCTCTGGCATTCGGGGTGCTGGCAGGTGTATTGACATGGGTTGCCGGTCCGTCCAAAGGTATCTTTGCCGTAGGAAAAGCAGGCTACATGCCTCCGTTCTTCCAGAAGACAAACAAACTGGGTGTACAGAAGAACATCCTTTATGTACAAGGCGGTGCAGTAACCGTACTGAGCCTTCTGTTCGTAGTCATGCCTTCCGTACAGAGTTTCTACCAGATTCTGTCACAGTTGACCGTAGTCCTCTATCTTATCATGTATATGCTGATGTTCTCCGGAGCCATCGTGCTGCGTTATAAGATGAAGAAGCTGAACCGTCCGTTCCGTATCGGCAAGAATGGCAACGGATTGATGTGGCTCATCGGTGGTCTTGGTTTCTGCGGGTCATTGCTGGCATTCGTATTGAGCTTTATCCCACCCAGCCAGATTTCAACAGGCAGCAACACTGTATGGTTCTCCGTGCTCATCATCGGTGCGCTGATTGTAGTCATTGCCCCATTCATTATTTATGCTTCCAAGAAACCGTCCTGGGTTGACCCGAACAGTAGCTTTGAACCGTTCCATTGGGAAGAGCAACCTGCTGTGCAGACAGCCGGTAAAAGTGCAACAAATATGGCTACCGGTAGCGCCACTGCCAGCAGCCATGGCACAAGTAATTCCGCCACAAGTGGAAATACGGCAAAAGACACAACCAATATCCCCAAAGGATAAAAGGTTATAAGTTGAAACTAAAAAAGGAATATCCCCGAAATCACCGGGAATATTCCTTTTTTATTGTTATATGATACCAGAAGAGGGAATATTCAGAAATCCAATTCCTGCATTCTCTCCCACGCCCTTCTGCTCTCCTCCACCAACTCTTGCATGACCGACGCCACAGACTGCACTCCCTTTCCATGCAGCAAGGCAGATACCTGCCCTATTTCCAGTTCCCCTTCTTCCAAGTCACCTTCAAAAATACCACGTTTGGCACGGCCACGCCCTAAAAGGATACGAAGTTCTTCCTCTGAAGCTCCCACAGCCTCAGCAGCCTCTACGGCGCTGCGAAAGTTATTGCGCACCAGACGCACCGGAGCCAATTTCTTCAAAAGCAGACGGGTATCCCCTTCTTCCAAATGCAAGCAGTAATCCTTAAATACCTCGTTTGCAGAACTCTCTGCCGTCAAGGCAAAGCGTGTACCAATCTGCACACCTTCCGCACCCAGCACCCGGGCAGCCAGCATGGCCTCACCCGTTGCAATGCCACCGGCGGCAATCAGCGGAAGTGTAGTAACTGCACGTACAGCTGGTATCAGGCACAGGGTGGTAGTCTCCTCCCTCCCATTGTGCCCACCGGCTTCGAAGCCTTCGGCAACTATTGCATCAACACCCGCCTCTTCTGCCTTCACGGCAAAACGCGAGGACGAAACAACATGCACCACCGTGATGCCACGCTCGTGCAACCAACCAGTCCATTTCTTCGGGCTGCCGGCAGATGTAAATACAATCTTCACTCCCTCGTCGGCCACAATCTGCATTATCTCTTCTATCTGGGGATACATCAAGGGAATATTCACACCAAAAGCATGATGCGTAGCCTCACGGCATTTCCTGATATGCTCCCGCAACGTTTCGGGATGCATCGAACCTGCGCCGAGCAAGCCCAGCCCTCCCGCATTGCTTACAGCAGCAGCAAGTC
>OGUO01002415.1_pt1 | contig 11336 bp, 10 predicted proteins | sample 1553641 | NCBI WGS metagenome assembly OGUO01 (sample SAMEA2579980, study PRJEB22360) | human gut metagenome | biome: human gut; feature: human-associated habitat; material: faeces | place: Denmark | collected 2008/2010 | reverse complement strand
TTCTTCGTCGGCTGAACACCGACGATTTCGCGATGCGAAAACGAAAAACATCCTGACGGCGACTGAGGGAGAGATAACGAAAGGCAAAACGGGTCGTCGAGGGCGCCGACCCCTACCGAGTTGGTACGAGAAGTACATTCACCCCCCGCATCCCTACTTTTCCACCCGAGGAGGTTTTTATGGAAACCGAAAAGCAGGTCAAAGCGACGATCATGGACGACGCGGCACTCGGCCGCGCGCTCACACGCATCGCACATGAGATTCTTGAACGTAACCGCGGCGCGGAAAACGTCGCGCTGATCGGCATCCGCCGCCGCGGTGTGCCGCTTGCCGCCCGCATCGCGGAGAAAATGACCGCAATCGAGGGGACGGCGCCCGCCGTCGGCGAGGTGGACATCACCTTTTACCGCGACGACCTTACCACGCGCAGCGAACAGCCCGTGCTGAACGCCACGCGCATCGACTTTGACGTCACGGGCAAGGACGTGGTGCTGGTGGACGACGTGATCTTCACCGGGCGCACCGTCCGCGCGGCGATGGAAGCCGTGTTCGACCTCGGCAGACCGCACACGGTGCAGCTTGCTGTGCTGATCGACCGCGGTCTGCGCGAACTGCCGTTCCGCCCGGATTTTGTGGGCAAGAATGTGCCCACCCGCCACAGCGAGTTGATTTCGGTCAACCTCCGCGAGATCGACGGCGAGGACAAGGTCACCATCAAAGAATGAGATAAAAACAAGAAACGGGGGAAACTTTCGTGTGCGAAAGGTTCCCCCGTTTCCTTTTGTCTGTTAGGGGCGACTGCCGAATTGCCCACCGCATCCAACCTGTGCGCGGCTGTTCCGGAAAACGGACTTTTCCGCGAAAACTGTTGCGGCAGGCAGCGCGCGGTGCTACAATAGAGAAAAATGCATGTTTCGGGAGAGCATTCCATGATCGAATTTCTGAAAAACAACACCGACACGCGAATCTGCCTTGCCGGCGAGACCGTTGCCCGCATCCCCGCGGCGGCAGGCGCAGTCGATACCTTTGAGCCCATCGAGGACGGCGTGTGGAAATGGACGCGCAGGACCGCCGCGCCGACTTCGCACATGCGCATGACGGTCATCGCCTCTGCAGCCGACTTCCCCATGGTGCCCGGCATCAGCTACGGCGGCAACGGCTGGGGCAGCACGCCCGAGTACGTCGGCGACCGCGCCGAGGACGGCACGCCCTGGAGCTTCGCCTCGCACCGCGCGACGATCCCGTCCTGCACCTACAGCGAAAACGACCGCGTCAGCCTCGCGCTGCTTGCCGCCAACCCCGAGGATTCCACCGCCTGCTCGCTCTACAGGACCGACGAGGGCGAAAATCACGTGCTGATCTTTCCCGAGGAGGAGCAGCCGAAGACCTTGCAGCGCCATTTCTGGGGTGACCCGTTTGTCGGTGAAATGGAGCCGACCGACATATTCTGCGCCATCCTCTGCGTTTGGAACTCGGACGGCACGCGCCACCGCTATGCGCCGCTCTGCGACTTCGCATGGCGGCACTTCGGGCATCCGCTTGCCGCGCCGAAATCCGCGCGCGAGCTTTACCGCCTTTCGATTGCTTACTGCCGCTACCTGTTCGAGCGCGAGCGCGACGGCTTTGCCGCCTTCACGATGGGCGCGCAGTGGCATCTCGGCATCACTGCCTATCAGAAGACCCTGCACCGCTACGAGATCAGCTGGGTCGGGCAGAGCGCGTCCATGGCGAACGCCTACATCCACGACTATCTCATGACCGGCGACCGCGAGAAGCTGGACATCGCCCTCGAAGTGCATGACAGCTGGCTGCGCGCCGGGCGTTTTCCTGCCGGGCACGTCGCTGCGCGGCTGGACTTTGATCCATGGCTGAACGACGACTACCCCGCCGACTACGAGCCGGATCGCTGGAAGATCGGCGAATGTACCTACGAGACGCACCTCGCCTGGCGCGGCAAGACCTTCCGCCGCGACCAAAACGGGCGCATCCTGCTCTCGCACGACGCCTGCAACAACGGCGGCGCTGCCGACGGCTACTTTGAGGCATACGACCTCCTGAAGGAAGCGGGCATCGACAAGCCGGAATACCTTGCCGCCGCCTACGGCATCTGCGATTTCGCCCTGCAAAATCAGAATGCCGAGGGCGCGTTTGCAAAGTCCTGGGATGAAAACGGCAATGTCCTTGCCGACAAAGGCACGGTCGGCGCGTTCCTCATCCTGCCGCTCGTCACCGCCTACAAAAAGAGCGAAAACGAGACCTATCTCACCGCTGCCGCGCGCGCGTTCGCATTCTACTATGGGGCGCTCGTGCGCGACGGCTTCACCACCGCGGGCGCGCTCGACACCTACTGCATCGACAAGGAGTCGGCAAGCCCGATGCTCCGCGCGGCACTCGCGCTCTACGATGTCACGGGCGACCGCGCCTATGTCGCCGCCGCCGAGAAGATCGCGTGGTATCTCTCGACCTGGACGATGCACTTCACGGTGAAGTACCCGGCGGATTCCATGCTCGGCAAAATGGGTTGGGACACCTTCGGGCTGACCTCGGTCTCAACCGCGCACCAGGCGCTCGACCAGTACGCCCTGCGCGATGTGCAGTCCTTCCTGCGGCTGTACGCGCTCACCGGGCGCGTCCAGTGGCGCGAACGCGCCGTCGCCTTCTGGTGCGCGGCGTGCCAGTGCATCTCGGACGGCACGATGTATGTGAACGGGCGCCTGCGTCCCGCCGGTGCACAGGATGAGGCGATCTTCCACACCCGTTGGGGTCGCCACGGCGTCGAGCCGTTCCGCCCCTCGCAGTGGCTGCCCGCATGGCCCTGCGCCTTCCGCCTCGAAAACCTCCGGTGGATGCCCGATTGGTCGATCCTCGACGCCGGGCTTGCGAAGATTGAAGGGAAGAAGTAAAGCGCGGGGTAAGGCGGCGGGAGACAGACGGCGCATCCATACGCATCTAACATAGCCTTCCCCAGTGGGGGAAGACGGGGACGGAAACGCAAAGCGTTTCCAATGAGTTTCCCTTGCGGGAAACATCACACTCAGCGGTGGATGAGGTGTACACGTACAAAGCAACGGGTCGTCGAGGCGCCGACCCCTACCGAAAACATCTTCCCCCCACACAAGAAAACACCCCCGGGGCTTTCATCCGAAAGCCTCGGGGGTGTTCCTATCATTTTTACAGTACGCAGGAGAGGAACTCCTTCGTGCGGGGGTTCTGCGGATCGATGAAGATCTCCTCGGGCGTGCCCTCCTCGACGATGCCGCCGTCCGCCATGAAGATCACGCGGTCGGCCACATCACGGGCAAAGCCCATCTCGTGCGTGACGACGATCATCGTCATACCCGCTGCCGCCAGCTCCTTCATGACCGCCAGCACCTCGCCCACCATCTCGGGGTCGAGCGCGCTTGTCGGCTCGTCAAAGAGCATAATGTCGGGGTTCATCGCCAGCGACCGCGCGATGGCAACGCGCTGCTGCTGTCCGCCCGACAGCTGATGCGGGTAGGCATCCGCCTTGTCGGCAAGTCCGACGCGGCTGAGCAGCTCCATCGCCTTGGTCTTCGCCGCCGCCTTGTTCATTTTCTTCAGCTCGACCGGCGCAAACATGATGTTCTCCAGCACGGTGAAGTTGGAGAACAGGTTGAAGCTCTGGAACACCATGCCGATGTTCTCGCGCACCTTGTTGATATTGGTCTTTTTGTCGGTGACCACGGCGTCGTCTATGATGATCTCGCCGCCGGTCGGCTCCTCGAGCTTGTTGAGGCAGCGGAGCAGGGTGGATTTGCCCGAACCGGACGGTCCGATGATGCAGACAACCTCGCCCTCGGTGACGGTGAGGTCGATGCCGTTGAGAACCTCGAGCTTGTCAAAGTGCTTGACAAGATTTCTGACCTTAACCTTTTCTGTCATAGCTCATCCTCTTTTCAATGCGGCGGGACAGCACCATCAGGAGCGAGATGACCACCAGATAAAGTGCGCCGACGTAAACATAGGTTGCAAAGAAGCTGAAGGTCGAGCCGACATACTGCTTTGCGCGGTTGACCACCTCGGCAAGTCCGATGACGGACAGAATCGAGGTGTCCTTGACCGTGATGATAAACTGGTTGACCAGCGAGGGAATCGCGATCTTGAACGCCTGCGGCAGCACCACGCGCAGCATCGTCTTGGCAGACGAAAGTCCCAGGCTGCGCGCCGCCTCGGTCTGCCCCTTCGGCACCGCCTGGATGCCGCCGCGGAAGATCTCCGAGATGTACGCGCCCGCGTTGAGGCTGAGCGTGATCGCGCCCGCCGTAAACGGCGTCAGCGTAAAGGCTGTTCCCGTCATCACCTTGACCAGCTGCGGGATCGCGTAGAACACGAAAAATGCCTGTACAAGCATCGGCGTGCCGCGGATCAGCCAGACATAGACGGCAGAGATCGCGCGCAGAACCGGGTTTTTCGACATGCCCATGATGCAGGACAAAAAGCCGATCACCATGCCGAGGGCGATTGCCAGAAGGGCAATGCCGATGGTCAGCTTCAGTCCGTCCAGAAGAAGCGGCATCGCTTCATGAAACACTTTTACAAAATCCATAAGTCTGCGTGCCCGCCGTTGCGGCGGCTCCTTTACTCCCGATAGATACCAAAATTTAGGATGGCGCGGTTTCGCGCCATCCTAAATCGAACAAACAGGTTTTGCGGCAATTACATGCCGTACTTCTTTGCGATCTCGTCGTACTTGCCGCTTGCCTTGACGTTTGCAAGACCTGCGTTGAACAGCTTGATGAGGTCAGCGTTTTCGCCCTTCTTCACGCCGAAGCCGTAGGAAGCGGGGTTGATGACGTCGCCGACGACCTTCAGCGGCTGACCGTCCTTGATCGCTGCGCCGATGACCGAGCGGTCCTCGAAGCAAGCCACGCAGGTGCCCTGTGCGACTGCCTGATACATCTCGGGCGAGCCCTCAAACATCATCGTGGTGAAGCCATACTGATCCTTGACGGACTCAGCATATTCAAGACCCATCGTGGCCGCCTTGGTGGCAACGACCTTACCCTTGAGGTCGTCAAGCGTAGCGACTGCGCTGTCTGCGGCAACGACCATGATCTGGCCGTCCTCGAAGTAGCCGTCCGAGAAATCGAAGATCTCCGCGCGATCCGGCTTGATGTTCATGCCGGCGATGACGGCGTCTGCCTGACCTGCCTGAACCTGACCGAGCGCGGCGTCAAAGCCGACGTTCTCGACCGTGTATTTGAAGCCCTGATCCGCGGCGATCGCGGCGAGCAGATCCATATCGAAGCCGACATAGGTGTTGGTCGCAGTGTCCAGATATTCAAAAGGCTTGAATGCGTTGTCCGACACGATCTTGTAGACCTTGCCGTCGTCCTTCTTGCCGCAGCCGGTAAATGCAAATGCAAGCATCAGTACCGCCAGCGAAAGAGCGGCGATTTTGAACATGTTTTTCATAAGATTACCTCCAACGCTATGAAAAAGTATGACTTATAATAGCATTAAAAATTCATTTTGTCAAGCGTTTTTTTCATATATACGCCGTTTTTGTCGATTATTTTGCAATAAAGAGCCTCTTTCCCTGCAAATTGGGAATCGTCTTTACAAATTGCACAAAATCTGCTATAATGGACGCCGCAGGAGAGGGGGAAGCTGCAATGACGGAAAAATATCCGCGCCCGCCGGTGACGGCGGTGCTGTCGGTTGCCGATATGCGGCGGAGCGATGCGTACACGATCGCGCATTTTACGGATGCAAGGACGCTGATGGCGCGCGCCGGGCAGGGCATTTTCGACGCCTGCACATGGCACGGGCGCGTTGCCGTGGTCTGCGGCAGCGGCAATAACGCCGGGGACGGCTATGTCCTCGCGGCGCTGCTTGCCTCCGCGGGCGTGGATACGCACATTATAATATTGGAAGAAAAGTTTTCGCCCGACGGCGCGTATTACTTTGCGCGCGCCCGCGCGTGCGGCGTGCCGGTTTCGCTTTGGCAGGCGGGCGGCGACCTTAGTGGGTACGATTTTGTCGTCGACTGCATCTTCGGCACGGGCTTTCACGGTGAGGTGCGCGGCATCGCCGCCGACGCGATCCGCGCCATCAATGCGAGCGGCGCGTTTGTCGTTTCGGCAGACATCAACAGCGGCATGAACGGCGACACCGGAGAGGGCGCGCTTTGCGTCGTCTCGTCGCTGACGGTTTCGATCGGGTTCTACCAGCCGGGGCATTTCCGCGGGCGCGCGCCCGATGTCATCGGACGGCTGACAAACTGCGACATCGGCATTCTTCCCCTCGGGGAGATTCTTGAATCCCGGTAAGGCGGCGGGGCGGGGACTTGCTCCCGCCGTTCCAAGCCTTCCCCGTTGGGGAAGGCTTGGATACATCACCGGGGAAGGCTAAAGTTGTCTCGCGCCCCGCGCAGCTCTCGCACCGTAAAAAGGAAGGTTTCGCAACCTTCCTTTTATTTATACATGCGTTTATTCCTCGTTTTTCTTTTCCCGGCGCTGAATTTTCAGTCCGTTGACCACTGCCGCACCGCGGGATTTGCCTTCATGCTTCGTGTAGAAATAGCCGAAGACCGAGAAGACGACCGCGCCGATGAAATTGACGAGCAGATCCTTCATCGTGTCGATCAGACCGATGTCGAGGTAACCGCCGAGCCCGAGACTTTGCCCGTTGACGGCGGTATCGGTGATGTCGCGGATAATCACGGCTTTGTTGACGCCGTCCGGGTTGAGCGAGACCGAGGAGATCACGTTCACCACCGTGTCCTTCTGCATGTCGGTGAGGAAGATGCGGTCCATGCCGAACTCGAAGAACTCCCACAGCACGCCGATCGTCATGGAAAAGCAGAACGAAACCAGCGCGACAAAGACCGGGGACAGGTGCAGATCAAAGCGCTCGCTGCGGTTGAGCAGGTCGATCAGCGACAGCCCGACCGCCGCGGCAAGAAAGCCGTTGAGCGTGTGCAGCATGGTGTCCCAGAAGGTGAATTTCACATAGAAGTCGCCAAGTTCGCCGAGAATCTCGGCGGCAAAAATGAAGAGCAGCACAATGATCTCCAGCGTGGACGGGACGCGCACGCCGAAGTTGGATTCCACAAAGGCGGGGATGAGGAAGAGCACGAGCGTGAAGATGCAGAGCGCGGCGTTGGCGTAGTTGCCGTTGAAGAATTGCAGCACCGCGATCGCGATGACGATCAGGCGAAGCACGACGTAGACCGCAAAGGTGCTTTTGCTCTCGCGGATCAGCCCGACGAGCTGCGCACGCCGGTTCGCCTTCTTCGGGGCTTTCTTGTTGTCCTTTTTCATGTTGTCCTCCTTGGTCTTGAGCGCTCCTCACGCCCCGTAGGGGCATATCGCGCCTTCGGCATATCGCGTCTTCGACATATAGTGCCCCATAGGGGCATATCGCCCGTTTCTGCCTTCGTTCGGCTGGCGACCATCGGTCGCCCCTATGGAATGGTGGGAACAGTGAGCGCACCGTAGGGCGGGGGCTTGCTCCCGCCGCTTCGTGCGAATCTAACCAAGCCTCCCCTTACACAGGGGAGCCGAAAGGCACACAATTTTGCGCATCACATAGATTTCCCGCCGCAACTTACGACCATTTTACCACAAAAATCGCAGGAAATCAACCGTCCCGCAGCAACTCGCGCACGAGGTCGCGCATGCCGTACTGTCCGGGCGGCTTGCCGGTGAGAAACCGCGCTGCCGCCAGTGCACCGCGGGCAAACAGGGCGCGATCCTCGGCAATGTGCGTCAGCGTGAGCTGTTCGCCCTGCCCGAGAAAATGCACCTCATGCATGCCGGTCACGCTGCCGCCGCGCAGGGCGTGAATGCCGATCTCGCCCGCCGTCCGCGCGCCGCGCGCCCGCCGGTCGTAAACATAGCGGTCGCCGCCGCCCCCGCGCCGTACCGCGTCGGCAAGCGAAAGCGCCGTGCCGCTCGGCGCATCCCGTTTGTCCCGGTGGTGCGTCTCCACGATCTCCACGTCGAAGGCGGGGCAGAGTGCGTGGGCAAGCCGCTCCGAGAGCTGTTCGAGCAGCCCCGCGCCGAGCGACATGTTGCGGCTGACAAAGAGCGGCGCGTCCGCCGCTGCTGCCCCGATGGCGGCGAGATCCGCCGTGGTGTAGCCGGTGGTTGCCAGCACGGTCGGGCAGTGCCGCGCCGCGGCAAAGGCAAGCAGACCGCCGAGCGCCGCCGGGGATGAAAAGTCCACCATGCAGTCGCAGGCAAGCGCCGCGGGCACGTCGGCGGGCGACGCAAAGCGGGGAACTGCCTCCGGCGCCGCGCCCTCGCGGGGATCGACGAAAAAAACGAGCGTTTCGCCCGCCTCGGCAAAAATGCGCGCGCACGTGCCGCCCATCCTGCCGCACACTCCCGAAATCGCCATCCGCATGCCGCCGCCTCCCTTCTCGTTCCAGTTTATGCCCGTGCGGGTTTGACTATTCAATACGAATGTTTACAAATTCTAAGCTTGTATTGACAAATTATAATAAATCATGTATACTGTTGTTAACTGCGAAGCCGAAGGAGTACAATATGAAAAAATTATTACATCGCGTTCTTCCGTTTGTCTTTGTAATCCTGTTTTGCCTTTCCGCCAACCTTTCCATCGCGGCTGCCGCGCTGTGCGCCGACGCGGACGGCGACGGCGAGATCACGCTGCGCGACGCGCTCTGTGTGCTTGCGGACCCGAGCATGGCGAAAGACCCTGCGGGCGCGACCGATGCGGCGCGGCGCATTCTCCGCGCGGCGGCGACCGACGCGCCGAAATGCGGCGTGTTCTACGAAAATGATTTCTCCGACCCGGAGACGCTTGCCGACTTCACCGCCTACCGCGGAAAATGGTCGATCCGCAGCGGCAAGCTCTGGCTGGATTCGATGGACGACGACAGCGTGGAGTCCAGTGCCTTTCTGCTTTACTCCGGCGCGGAAACCATGCATCTGAAAAACTATCGCATTGACGTGGACATCTTCGATGTGCAGACCCAGTGCGGTGTGCTTGCCCGCTGCGACGATGCGTTCATCCGTTCCGACGCGCCGTCCAACGGTTTCCGCGGTTACTACGGCTTTGTCGGCGCGGACGCGGACAAGTGCGCGATCGGTTACGGAAACGCCGGCAACGGCTGGGGCGGGAATATCAGCACCGGTGACGCCTATTATCTCCGGCGCGGCGAAAATCTGCACCTTACGATGACCGTCTTCGGCGACCGCATCTTTGCCACCTTCACAAACCTTGCCACCGGCAGGATCGAGGCTTCGCTCGTCGGCGCAAACGGCGCCTGGACGCGCGGCGGCTTCGGTTTTCGGATGCGCAACAAATACGGGAAAACCGTTGCTGTCGGCAACACAGCGTTTGACAACCTGCGCGTCACCGTGATCGACGAAAGCGGGCTGCCCACCGCCGAAAACAGGTCGATCGGTCATATTGACAACAATGTCACCGACGTTCTGTTCATCGGCAACAGCTACACCTATGTCAACAATCTGCCCTCCATGGTCTTCGAAATGACGGTCGCCGCCGGTGTCGATGCTTCCTTTGCCATGTTTGCAAATGGCGGCTACAGCCTGCGGGAATTCTACGAGGACCTGCAAAACGGTGATGCGGAGATGAAAGAGATGCTTCGCGAGGCGGACATCGTGATCTTCCAGGACTACGGCGGCGCGACCACGTACAGCGCGGACTATATTGAGCTGCTGGCATCCCGGCTGGATCCGTGCGTCAAGCTGTATTTTTACCCCTACAAGAACGCAACGGCACCCCGCGCGGCGCTCGACCGCTTCATCGACCTCGGGCTCCCCGTGACGGTCATCCGCACGCCCGACCTCTATCAGTCCACGCTGACAAAGTATAAGGTCAACTATCTGATGAATGACGGACCGAAGCATCCGCAGCCGATCCTGTCGCACCTGTTTGCGATGCAGATTGCGGCGACCGTCTTCGGCATTGATCCTGCCAAGGTGGATCATTCGGGTTATATCAGTGCGCTGTCGTCCATGACAGCCGACGAGCAGGCGGCGTTTTTTGCCGACGTATGCAGCAAGATCGAGGCGCTGCGCACGGAGCCGCTCCCCCATTCCTGACATTTCTGCGCAAAAAAGGCACACGCTGCGGCGTGTGCCTTTTTTCCTGCTGACAGCGGCTCCGCCGGACGGAGCCGCGCCAAAATGTTCTTGCGCTGCGTTTCAGCGTTCTTCCTCGCGGCAGCAGATCAGGTCGTCTGCATAGGGCAGGGTGCGGATCCAGTCGCAGAAGACGTGCCATTCGTCCAGCTTGTGCGCGCGGCGCGCGTAATAGATGTTGATGAGCGTCTCGTAGTTCATCGTGACGGTGCGGAGCTGGTTGTAGGACGAGGGCAGCAGCTGGATGAGGTCGTACCAGTCGCGCTTGTCCTTCGTTTCGACAAAGCGGCGGCGGGTCGCCTCCATATAGTCCATGTAGGTGCGAAAGGCGGCAAGCGCGCCGTCCGACAGCTTGTCCACGCTGAAGTCCGCAAGCTCAAACGGCTTTGCATGGATCTTGTGCATGGTGCTGGTGGAGTTGGCGACCGTGGCGACCTTGTAGGTGTCAAATTCCTTCCACCAGTAGAGCGGTGCGGTGATGTCCGCCGAGACGAAGATCTGCCGCACGAATTTGCGGTGGTCACTGCCCGCGCGGCAGAGCTTTCTGGCGAGCGCGAGGTCATTCTCGCCGAGGATGTAGTTCCCCTTATCGTCGTAGGCGCTGTCCGATTTTGCCCAGGAATTCATCGGGTTGCGCGCGCCGCGTATGGCGTTTTCAAAATTCATCACCGAGGTGCGTTCGAGTTTCAGCATGGCAGTTCCCCTTTTCGTGCGTACTGTAACCAGTATACCATAAGCGGTACGGACGCGCAAGCCTGCGGGCGGATATTTTGTGCGCTCAATAATTGATTTCACCCGCAAAGATGACCTCGCTCTTGGCGCAGAGCGAGATCTCGGTGTCGTACAGCTCCGCGCAGAAGCTGCCGCCCCGCATCCGCACGGGGATGCGGTCGCTGTCGCAGAGACCTGCGGCGCGTGCCGTGTATGCCGCCGCCGCAGCGCCCTCGCCGCACGCGGCAAGCTCGCTGCCGTCCGGCAGCAGACTGCGCACCGACAGCGCGTTGTCGCCCGAGACGGCAGCAAAGTGCAGGCGGATGCCCTCACCGTAGAACAGCACTTCGGCAAGGCGGCGGCAGATGTCCGCGAGGTTCAGCGTGCGCAGGGCGGCAGCGCTCTCCAGCAGAAAGACTGCCTGCGTGCCGCACAGGTCGCAGAGCGTGAGCCGCGGGCGCACGAGACAGGCACGCAGCACCTCGCCGCGGATGCACTCCGCCGGGGCGAGCATGGCCTCGGTAT
>OGUO01002396.1_pt1 | contig 11382 bp, 9 predicted proteins | sample 1553641 | NCBI WGS metagenome assembly OGUO01 (sample SAMEA2579980, study PRJEB22360) | human gut metagenome | biome: human gut; feature: human-associated habitat; material: faeces | place: Denmark | collected 2008/2010 | reverse complement strand
GGGCGATGGCGATGGGAGGCACCATGCCGCCCACCATGACAGCGGCCATGACCTCGTAGTTGCCGGAGGCCAGCGCCGCGGTGCCAAAGACGTAAGCTGCCTTGTTGAACGGGCCGCCCATATCAATTGCCATCATTGCGGCAAGAACTACTGAAAGAAGAACACGGCTTGTTTCGCCAAGGCTTGAAAGTCCGTTTGAAAGAGCTATGTTTACAACACCTACAACAGGATTTAACACGCACATAACAACGCCTATAAGCAAGGTGCCGAGAAGCGGGTAAATGAACACTGGCTTGATGCCGTCCATGGATTTCGGAAGCCAAGAGAAAGCTTTTTTGAGTCCGTTTACAAGAATACCTGCAATAAAGCCCGCAAGCAATGCGCCGAGGAAACCGGAAACAGCCTTATCATCGCCCACAAGACCTTGATTTGCAATAAAAGCTTTAAATGTGAAGCCGTTTGCGGCAAACAAACCGCCTACGATACCGGGCAATAAACCGGGGCGATCGGCAATTGACTGCGCGATGTAACCCGCAAGAATGGGAAGCATAAACGAGAATGCAGCCTTGCCGATCCAGAACACGGCAGATGCAACGGGATTTGTAAAGCCGAAGGTACCGCCGACATTGGCATTTCCTGCGATTGTGTCAATAAGAAATCCAAGCGCTATAAGCACACCGCCGCCGACAACAAACGGAAGCATATGCGAAACGCCGTTCATAAGATGCTTATAAATTTTGCGGCCGAAGCTTTCTTTTTCCTCTGAATATTCGGAAGAATCGGGTTCCTCACTGCCGTCGCTGTGATAAACGGGAACCTTTCCGTCCACAACCCTTTGAATAAGCTCGCCGGGTTTGTTTATGCCTGACGACACAGAGGTTTTAAGCACCTTTTTACCGTCAAACCTTGCCATTTCAACATTTTTATCTGCGGCAACAATAATGCCGTCGCACTCCTCTATTTCCTTTTTGGTGAGCACATTTTTTGCGCCGCCCGAGCCATCGGTTTCAACCTTGATTGAATATCCCATTTCCTCTGCTTTTTTCTCAAGCGCTTCTGCGGCCATATATGTGTGCGCAATGCCTGTGGGGCAAGCCGTTACGCCCAAAATTCTGTAGCCCTTAGGGGCTTCTTTTTCGGCGGGCTTAACCTCTTCATCGGGATATTTGATTTTTTCCTGCGCATCGATTGTTTGCAAAAATTCATCAACGCTTTTTGCCGCCCTGAGCTTTGCCGTGAAATCAGGGTCCATAAGCATAACCATGAGACGGGAAAGAATTTCAAGATGCACATCGCCATCCTCAGTGGCTGCTATCATAAACAGCAAATCAGACGGCTTACCGTCCGGTGCACCGTAATCAACACCGTTTTTAACGGTTATGGCAGCAAGTGCGGGAGCTTTAACGGCACTTGTTTTGGCATGCGGCACGGCAATACCGTCCCCAATAGCAGTTGAGCCCTGCTCCTCCCTTGCAAGAATCGCAGCCTTATAGGCATCCTTATCCTTAAGATTGCCTGCTGCGGCGTGAAGACCTATCAAAGCATTTATAGCATCGTCCTTGCTTGAAATATCAAGGCCGAGCGTTATAGCTTCCGGCTTCAGCAAATCAATGATTCTCATAAATTTTCCCTCCTAAATTATTAAAGCTTTTTAAAGGCATCTTCAATGCCTTTTGAATCCGCAAGTGTGTAGCTGAATGCAGTTGCATTCGAGCAGGCAGAGCCGAGTTTTAAAGCATATGAATAGTCCTTTTTATCCATATAACCTGCCACAAAGCCCGCCACCATGGAATCACCGCAGCCAACCGAATTAAGCGGCTTACCCGGGATTATTCCTATGGATTTTATTTCTCCGTTTTCAGCAACAAGAATTGCGCCGTCCTTACCTCTTGAAACAAGCACATTACGGGCACCCATTCTTTGCAGCTTTTTGGCATATTCGATAATTTCCTGCTCGTTTCTAACCGTTACTCCGAAAAGATCACCAAGCTCAAAATTATTTGGCTTAATTAAAAACGGCTTGTATTTAAGCACATTCAAAAGCAAATCGCCCGTGGCATCAACAACCGCTTCAACGCCTTTTTTAGAGGTTATTGAAAGAATTTTTTCATATATATCCGCCGGCAAGGTTCCCGGCACACTGCCGGCAAGCACCAGCACATCGCCGCTATTCAGCGTTTTTATATTATCAATCAGCGCCTCAACCTCATTTTCGCTTACCGGCGGACCGCCTGCGTTAATATCAAGCTCTGTTTCGGAACGAACCTTAACATTTATTCTTGTGTTGCCCTCTTTCAGCTTGATAAATCTTGTGCGAATTCCGTCTGCCTCAAGCATTTCCTCAAGCTTTTCGCCCGTGAAGCCTGCCTTGAAGCCAAGTGCCACGCTTTCCTTTCCCAGCCTTGAAAGCAAAACAGAAACGTTGATTCCCTTTCCGCCGTAGCTGAGCTCCTCGCCGTAAGTGCGATTTATATCATCAAAGCGCAGCTTTTCAACCTTCATCACATAATCAAGAGCAGGATTAAAGGTTACCGTATAAATCATATTTATCGCCTCCGAATTGATTTAATCAACAACTTTGATAACAGTTTTATTTTTATATACCTTTTCGGGCTCCTTATCCGTTATTATGCATGCCGTGTCTACCGTTGCAAAACGAACGGAAGAGGTTTTTCCGAATTTTGAAGCATCCGCCAAAATATAGGAAACAAATGAATTTTCCATGGCGGCCGCCTTAACGAATGCCTCCTCCGTATCCGGAGTGGTGAAGCCGCTTGAAAGCGAAACGCCGTTTGCGCCCAAAAAAGCCTTTGTGAAATTAAAATTATGAATACTGCGCGCCGCCATAAGCCCCACGATTGCCTCCGTGGTTTGCTTCAGCTTGCCGCCGAGCACATAAACATTCAATCCCTTGCGGCACATTTTTTTTGCATGGCTGATACCGTTTGTAACAAAACTTGCCGTGCAGCCGTCATCGATATAATCAATCATATAAAGTGTGGTTGTGCCTGCATCCAAATAAACGAAATCATCACCTTGAATTTGCGCTGCACAATACTTTGCAATTTTGCGTTTTTCATCCGAATGCTCGGCTTTTTTTGCGCTCACATTTTCTTCCTGCGAAATAAACTGCTGCTTATTGAGCGTTGCGCCGCCGTGCACCTTATTTATATTTCCCTTTTTGGAAAGCTCTATCAAATCTCGCCTGACGGTTGATTCCGAAGCATCCAAAATTCCGGTCAATTCCGAAACGCTAACTGCGCCGCGCTCCTGAATTATTTGAAGAATTTTGTCTTTTCTTTCTTGATTAAGCATTTATAAATCCTCCTCGGGTTGACCCCGATTACAACTTCATTTTATCAATCCGTCCACAATCCGTCAATATGTTTCTTTCATTTTCGTTCATTTCAACAGTGATTTGCCGCTTTTTATTGCTTTTTGCACAATAGATCAATTCATTTTTGACTGATTTTGACCGTTTTATAAAATCGCCTAAAAAAACGCTCATCGGTTTTTCAGATTTAACCGTATGTTTCCCAGTTCGGCAACCGAATTTAATTAAATAAAAAAACGTGTGCATTCAAAAGAACACACACGCTTAACATTACTGCTTGATTTTGAAAATCATTCGGCTTTATCTGCGCCGGAAAGATATTTGTCTATCGCTGCGGCGGATTTTTTACCCGCGCCCATAGCCTTGATAACGGTTGCGGCGCCCGTTACGGTGTCGCCGCCGGCAAAAACGCCCGCTCTGGAGGTTTTGCCGTCCTCATCCGCAACAATGCAGCCGCGTTTATCAACCTCAAGTCCCATTGTTGTGGTTTTGATGAGCGGATTCGGCGAAGTGCCTATTGCAATAATAACACTGTCCACATCAACAACATGATTGCTGCCCTCAACCGCTTTGGGGCTTCTTCTGCCGGATTCATCGGGCTCGCCAAGCTCCATATCAACGCATTCAATGCCGCAAACATTATGATCCTCATCGCCTAAAATGCGCACGGGATTTGTGAGCGTTTTAAATTCAATAAGCTCTTCCTGAGCGTTTTCAACCTCTTCTGCTCTTGCAGGCAGTTCGTCCATAGAACGGCGATAAATAACATAAACCTTTTCCGCACCGAGCCTCATTGCGCACCTTGCGGCATCCATTGCAACATTTCCGCCGCCCACAACAGCCACATGCTTACCGTGCTGAACGGGGGTACGACTATCGTCCTTATAAGCCTTCATAAGATTTATGCGGGTAAGAAATTCATTTGCAGAATAAACGCCTTTAAGATTTTCGCCCTCTATGCCCATAAACCTCGGCAGGCCGGCGCCCGAGCCGATGAATACGGCGTCATATTTGGTGAGAATATCATCAACCGAAATACTGCGGCCGATAACAACATTTGTTTCTATATCAACGCCGAGGGCCTTTAATCCCTCAACCTCTTTTGCTACGATTGCCTTGGGAAGCCTGAATTCGGGAATGCCGTAAACAAGCACACCGCCTGCAACATGAAGTGCCTCAAAAATCGTGACGGAGTAGCCGAGCTGAGCCAAATCGCCGGCACAGGTTAACGAGCTTGGGCCGGAACCTATTACCGCAACCTTTTTGCCGTTTTTTTGAATATCCGCAGGCTTAATTTCCGAGTGTTCGTTATGATAATCGGCAACAAATCTTTCAAGCCTGCCTATTGCAACAGGCTCGCCTTTTATACCGCGAACACATTTTGATTCGCACTGCCTTTCCTGCGGGCAAACTCTGCCGCACACAGCAGGCAAAGCAGAGGTTTTTGCAATAACCTTATATGCCTCTTCAAATTTACCCTCTGCAACAAAAGAGATAAATTCCGGAATGGAAATATTGACCGGGCAACCTGAAACGCAAGGATGATGCTTGCAATTTAAACATCTTTTTGCCTCTTCGATTGCCGTTTCGGCATCATAGCCGAGCGCAACTTCTTTAAAATTTCTGTTTCTTACCAAAGGATCTTGGCAAGGCATCGGGTGTCTGCCGCTGTTATTCATCACTGCTGCACCTCCTGCTTTAAAAGATTGCATTCTTCCTCGCGTTCAAATTTTTTATACATTGAGCCGCGCTCCATAGCTTCATCATAGTCAACGAGATGGCCGTCAAACTCGGGGCCGTCAACACAGGCAAATTTTGTTTCGCCGCCGACGGTGAGCCTGCACCCTCCGCACATTCCGGTGCCGTCTATCATAATGGGATTCATGGAAACAATCGTTTTGATTCCGTATTCCTTGGTGAGCTTTGAAACAAACTTCATCATCGGGATCGGGCCGATTGCCATAACAAGATCATAATTTTCACCCGAATCGATAAGCGATTTAAGTGCATCCGTTACAAAGCCTTTGGTGCCTGTGGAGCCGTCATCGCTCACAAGCACATATTTATCCGAAACGGATTCAAATTCCTTTTGCAGGATAACAAGATCTTTATTTCTGAAGCCGACTATCGAATGAACCGTTGCGCCGCATGCCGCGAATTTTTTTGCAACCGGATAAGCGATTGCAGTGCCTACGCCGCCGCCAACAACGGCCACCTTTTTATAGCCCTCTGTTTTTGTGGGATTGCCGAGCGGACCCACAAAATCCTCTATATAATCGCCTGCGTTTTTCTTGTTAAGGCGGGTTGTTTCCGCACCCACAACCTGAAAAATAATCGTTACTGTTTCTTTTTCCCTGTCAAAATCCGCAATTGTGAGCGGCACTCTTTCGCCGTCCTTATCAACACGAAGAATTATGAACTGACCCGGCTCCGCCTTTTTTGCAACAAACGGCGCCTCGATAACCATTTTGGTTACGTTGCTGTTCAGCTCCTCTTTGCTGAGAATTTTATACATTAAACTCTGCCCTCTCTTAGCCTCATTACATAATGAAACGACTGTTATAATTTTAATCTTATAAATTATATTATATGCAAATATTTTTTACAATAAGGAAGCCGCCTTTTCTGAATATTTGCACGAAATACTCATTTAAGGCGGCCTGTTTTTAGGTGAAATTGACTTTTAAAAAGAGCCGAAATTTGGCTTATTTACCTAATATTTTATATTTAGTTTATAATTGGAAAATCATTTTGCAAGCCTGATAACATTCCAACTAAAGGGCTTAAGCTCGGCGGTAACGGTTTTGCCGTCCGCTTCTGGCAGCTCGTTTTTATGCGGCTTAACGGTTACAGCGTCAAATCCGTTTTCGGCTTTTTTATCGTATCCGTCCATAGAAATAAATTCAACGGGCTTATAGCCGTCAAAATCCAGCATATTAACGGTAAGGACTGCACTTTCATCAAGGCTTTTGTTTACGCAAAAAATAACAGCCTCTTCACGCTCCTCATCATAAGTGGCAATAGCCTCAAGATAAGGCACATCCGTAAATTCTTTGCAATCGTATTTCGGGCAATCTATAAGCGGACGAAGCGCCGCACCCCTGCCGAAGTTTGAAAGATGCATAAAGGGATAAAAAATAGTTTGCTCAAAAGCTCCGCCGCCCGTTTTTGTGAAAATCGGCGCGATAACATTAACAAGCTGTGCCAGGCAGGCGATTTTAATTCTGTCGCAATGCCTAAGGAGAGTTATGAGCATTGAGCCTATCATCAGCGCATCCTCAAAATTATAAATATCCTCCAAAAGTGCCGGTGCCATGCTCCATTTTTCAAACGGTGCATTGTTGGAATGATACCAAACATTCCATTCGTCAAACGAAAGATTTATTGTTTTTTTTGAGCGTTTTTTCGCCTTAACATAATCACAAGTGCAGATAATGGAATAAATAAATTCATCAAGTTCTAAGGTTTTGGCAAGAAAGCTTTGAACATCATCTGTTTTATTATCATAATACTGATGCAACGAAACATAATCAACGCTGTCGTATGCGATTTCGAGGCTTTCTGCTTCCCATTTACCAAAGGTTTTTGAGCCTCTGTTTGACGATCCGCACAAAACAGTTTCTATTTCCGGATCCGTCCATTTCATAACCTTAGAGGCTTCAAGAGCTGCGCGGCCGTATTCAACGGCTGTTTTTGCGCCCATTTGCCAAGCGCCGTCCATCTCGTTGCCGAGGCACCAAAGCTTTATTCCGTGCGGCTCTTCAACACCGTGGCTTCTTCTGAGATCAGACCAATAAGTGCCGCCCTTGTGGTTGCAATATTCAACAAGATTTCTTGCCGCATCCGCACCTCTTGTGCCAAGATTAACGGCCATCATGCAATCCGTGTTTGCCTTTTTGCACCACTTCATAAATTCATTTGTGCCAAATGTGTTTGGCTCTGTTGTGCCCCATGCAAGATCAAGTCTTTTTGGTCTGCTTTCAACGGGGCCGACACCGTCTTCCCAATTATAGCCGGAAACGAAATTTCCGCCCGGATAGCGAACGATCGGCACATTCAGCTTTTTAACAAGCTCTATAACATCCTGCCTAAAGCCGTTTTCATCCGCGGTAGGGTGACCGGGTTCATAAATTCCGCCGTAAACCGCTCTGCCCAAATGCTCTATAAAAGAGCCGTATATTCTTTTATCGATTTCGCCGATTTTAAATTCCTTGGCGATTGTGATTTTTGCTTTCATAATAAAACCGATGCCTTTCTGCATTTTTAATTATCTTATCATAAAACATAATCAAAATAAAGAATTTTTTTAACTAAAAAACACTTTTTTGCACAAATCGGCACCGAATAAAAAGCAACCTGTTTATAAGGTTATTCGGCGCTTCTGCGGGCAGCAAGAGCATTTGAAATATTTGCTTTCTTTTCGCCGACAATATCATATTTAAACATGGGAACTATTGAAAGCAACGCAAGTATACCGGGCAAAGCAGTGTAAGCAAAGAAGATGATATCCTTTGTGCCGGTGGTGAAGCTGCCTGTGCTTAAAGCCTCATAATAGCCTGATTTTTGCACAAATATAAGGCCGACTGCCGTGCCGAGCGCAAGGCAAACCTTAATGGTGAGGGTAAGTATGGAATAGCAAGCACCCTCCATTCTTTTACCGGTTTCATATTCATAATAGTCAACCGTGTCCGCTGTCATAATCATAGGCATAAGCGTAACGGCACCGAATTGAAGGCCGATAAGGAACAGTGAAGCATAGAAAAGCACGGTAAGCACGGTGCTTTCGGGGTTTTTGAACCAAAAATGGCCGACTGCAAACGAGAATATTGACGCCGCAAAGCCGTAAACCGAAAGCAGAATATATGCATTTCTTTCATTCAGCTTTTTAATGAGCAGCGGGCAAAGCGCCATACTTATCATGGAGCCGACCGCCGTTACTATACCGAGAACGGCAACAAGATTTTGGCTGCCGAGGATAACCGTTGCGGACTGCACCTGAATACCCATTGCCATTTGCCTGCCGAAGCCGAGGAAATAAGAGATTATAACAAGCTGGAAGGGCTTATTGTTTTTAAGCGCGGCAAGCATATCCTTAAAGGTGGTTTTTTCCTGCGAGGCGTTTGTTACTCTTTCTTTATTTATAATCGGAATAAGCGCAAAGAGAACACAGCCGAAAATCGCCGTGAGGAGCGCGGTGAAGAAATACTCGCTGCTGATCATCGGCACATCCGTTTCGCCGCTTTTAACAAAAACCTTTGAACCGCTCGGGATTATAAGGCAAACTATCGGCACTATAACAACGCAGGCGGAAAAGCCGATTTGCTTAAATGTGTTTGAAATCGAAACCACATTTGTGCGCTCCGTGGGATTGGGAGTGAGCGCCGAAGCAATGCCTTGGGAGGGAACATCGCCCATCGTCATTGCGATGCTCCAAACAAGATAGGTGAGAAAAATCCAAACATAAAGCCCAAAGCCCTTAAACGGCACCTTAACAAACACAATTGCCGTAAACACAAGCAGCGGCACGATTGAATAAACAATCATGGATTTGAATTTGCCCATTTTGCTTTTGGAACGGTCTATCAAATTGCCGACAACGGGATCGGCAACGGCGGAAACGATTTTTGCCACAAGTATCAAAATGGCAACCACGCTTACATTTGCGCCGAGGATAGAGCCGTCAAACTCTGCCTGATATGAGTTTAAAAGCCCCACTATTGCCTGAAATCCAAAAAGGCCGAGCGAATATGCGGCAACCTCTTTAAAACTCATATACTTTTTTGATGTTGCGCCCGCATTGGACGCCGCAGCTGCTTTTTCAGCCATAAAAATGCTCCTTTCTTAAACAACCGATTTCCGCATATGCCGTGTTAAGGCACTCGTTAATTCAAAGAAATTATTCTAACCTGCTTTGCACAAAAATCCCGGCTGCTTAATATAAACAAAATGAATAAAACCATCTCAAAACGCAAAAGTGCGGAAACAACACGCCATTGTGTTGTTCCGCACTTTAATTTAAACAGTGAGCAAGCCCGATTTCGGCTCTGCGGCTTTATGCAACAGTGCCGAGCTCATTCGCTTATGCTCAATTTCTGAAAACATCGTTAAATAAATCAATATCAGCGGCTTTCATGATTGCGCTGAAAAGGCGCGAGCCGTTTACGGGCAAAAGCTTGCCGAAAACGCTCATTGCATGCGCATCCATGCCGTGAATTTGAAGTGCCTGCTTATACTCGATGCCAAACATAATCATCTTAACCATAAGATCGCAATCGGTGGAAATCATATCCATAACCTTTTGACCTTTACCGCCGTCGTTCTTTTGATCGCGGAAAATATCCGTTTTGGTGAAGCCGGGGCAAACGAGGCCCACATAAATCTTGCCGCGGAATTCCTCGCGAAGAGCCTCTGTGAAGCCTTTAAGAGCCGCCTTGGAAGCGGAATACATGCTTGTGCCTGCAAGGCTCATAAGAGCAGCAGATGAATCTATATTTACGATTCCGGGATCATTGCTTTCCAAAAGCATGGGAAGCAGTGCCTTAATGGAATAAACGCATGAATAGAAATTGATGTTGATTGCCTTTTCGATTTCATCCATCTCATAGCGATCAAATCTTTTGAATTTGGGAAGAATGCCGGCATTGTTAACAAGAACATCAATCTTAACGCCCTCATCTTTAAGCTCCTGAGCAAAATTTACCCAGTTTTCATTCTTTGAAACATCAAAAAGCTTATAGGAAAATTGCTCTGCATATGTTGGGCCGAGTTCTTCGATAAACTTTTTCATTTTCGGTTCGCTTCTTGCAACGCCGATAACCTTACAACCGTGTTTTTTGATAAGTGTGGCTGCAATGCCAGCACCCATACCTCCGGAAGCACCTGTTACAACACAGGTTTTTCCGCTGAGCCAACAATTTGACATAAATAATTTACCTCCGTAAATAATCGTATACACTACATTGCTATTATACTAAATCAAAAAAAGATTTACAAGAAGAAAAACGAAATTATTTCTTTCTTTCACCAAATTATTATTAAATCTTCAGAAAACAAAAGGCAGCCTGCAAAATACAGACCGCCTAAAAGATTTCATTCGGCACAAACACGCATACTGCGCCGATTATTTATTTTTACAGATATCAAACCACATACAGTCAAAGCAAATCTTTTCAATATTGCCGCTTCCGAGCATCTTGGTTTTTAAATCATATTTTCCAACCTTGGCCTCGTTAACGCAAACACCGTTTTGCAAATTCGGGCACGCGCGGCAAATATCATCCGCACAAAGCACAAGCTCGTATTCCTCGCCGGATTCAATTCGTTTTTTAATATCCGCCATATTCCCGCAAAATTCGGGGCTGTAGCCTTTGCCTTCAAATCCGGGAATACAATTAAGATGATGATATCTAAGCCTTAACATGCTTATCGAGCGCCTTGCAAAGCACCGTGGCAACAATGATTTTAACAAGATCGGGGATAAGAAACGGCACAACGCATGCAGAAAGTGCGGCACCGAGTGTGATTGCGCCTGTGTTTTTGGTGTAAACAATCATAAACCAAGCCGTTCCGAAAGCATAGCAAACAAGAATACCCACTATCATCGAAACAACATATACCCATGTTTTTTTGCCGAAAAGCTTTAATGCGCCGCCCACGATAAGTGCGGTAAAGATAAAGCCGACAATATATCCGCCCGTTGAGCCGAAGAGCACTCCGGGGCCTGCCGAAAAGCCGGCGAACACGGGAACACCAACAAGACCGAGCAAAATATAAATTAAAACCGAGAAGGTGCCCCTTTTAAGCCCCAAAAGTGCAGAGGCTATGCAAACGCCCATAGTTTGCAGGGTGATAGGAATTGTGAGAGGAATCTGGATCCATGAGCAAACGGCAATCAAAGCCGCAAACACACCGATATAAACCACATCAATCGTTTTGAACTTGCTCTTTTTCGGCGCGGAATTTTCCGCGGGAGCTTGAGCATTTTTAATTTTTTCCTGCATAATAATCACCATAGCCTTTCAGGCAACAAATAATTTTATTAAAAATCA
>OGUO01002393.1_pt1 | contig 11392 bp, 7 predicted proteins | sample 1553641 | NCBI WGS metagenome assembly OGUO01 (sample SAMEA2579980, study PRJEB22360) | human gut metagenome | biome: human gut; feature: human-associated habitat; material: faeces | place: Denmark | collected 2008/2010 | reverse complement strand
TGCCTGCGTCGGATCTATCATCCCGACGAACTGCTGATGCCTATGACTCTGGCAATCAGCAAGACCTATCACGATCTGAACGAAAAGGGCATGTATCTCTTTGGTCAGGAGGACTGGGTAGGGAATGTCGTTGAATGGAGCATTCGGAAGGAGAGTCCTATCTGGCATAATCTACTGGCCGACATCTATAAGAATCATCACGATCTGTATTCTTCTATTATGGTTACTCCGGAAGACGATGAGTATGACGATGATGTTGATGACAACGACAAGGTTCTTGGTTACCTGACTCTGGAGGCCACTGGAGACATCGACGAGAAAACCGGCCACCGTATCGCTCATTTCAACACTGCCGATCTTGAGGCTTTGGACAACGGCATTCTTCACGTTCTGGCCGAAGCTTGCGGCATCAAAGATGGTGAGTATATGTTCCGCGACGAACTGATCAATGCTATGAGCCAGCAGGATATTGATATGGACGATTGCGATTACGACTGTGAGAACTGCGATTGTGCCGAAAAAATCTCTGATGGTGATGTTATCTGCCACCTCGATGAGGATGACGATGAAGAGGATGACGATTACGACGATGATGACGAGGACGAATACGAAGAGCGCCGCTCTCCGCTGATCCCGATCCTGTTCGCGGTAGGAACCGCGTTCGTCATCGCGACAGTGTTCCTGGTTCTGCTCATCGTGTTCAAGAATCTTGACGTGTCGGCGAGCGACATTGAGTCCGTGGTAAATCCGTCCGGAGGAAGCACCATCAGCGTTTCCGATGATAACGAGTTCCTCATGCCGAACCTTGTCGGAATGTCCTGGGAGGATGCTAACCAGAAGTACTCCAAGTACATGAAGCTCAAGGCTGAGCAGGAGTGGAGCTCCGTGACCAAGGATCAGATCTTCGACCAGGAATACGCCGAGGGCAGAAAGGTCAAGACCGGAGTTGAGGTCACTGTAAAGGTCAGCAAGGGAATCCGCCAGGTGGAGATACAGGATCTTGAGAACCTGTCCCTGTCCATTGCGGAGACCAAGCTTGAGAAAGACGGCTTCGTGGTCAGAAAGACTTACGAGGAGAGCGACGACGTTGCCAAGGATACTGTTATCCGCTCCGAGCCGAGCGCCCATGAGATGGCAGACCAGGGAAGCACTGTAGTGCTGGTTGTCAGTCTTGGCCCGAAGGATACGCAGGTCAATGTGCCGAAGTTCGTCAGCCTGCCGCTGAGCGTGGCGATACAGCGTGCCGATGAGTACCACCTGAAGTACCAGGTAGAGTACAAGGGCAGCGAGGAATACGACGCAGACGTGGTAATGGAACAGAGCATTGAGCCGAACAGCAGGGTAGACCGTGACACTGAGATCTTATTCACGGTAAGCACCGGCAAGCCCGATGAAAAGACGAAGAACATCAAGTTCACGCTTCCCAAGAAGGCTACCGGCGAGTTCGTATTCAACTATTACGTTGACGGCGTGCTTGACGAGAATGCCAAGGTGCAGATGGATATCGGCCTTGCTTCCAACAAGACAATGAACTACAGCGTGGTCGGCAAGCCCGGCGAAACCAAGAACGTCACCGTCAAGGTTACTTCCGTTGAAACCGGAAAGACCGGAACCTATGTGGATATTGTCGTAACGTTCCCGGAGGACGACGGCAAGGTGACGGCAGAGGAAGAGTTCAACAGCGGCGTATTCAGCGAGCTGCTGATCGCCGACGACACCGATGAGCCGATCTTTGAAACCAGCGAACAGACCCCGGACACCGTTGACACCAACGAGCCTGAGCCTGCGCACACGACTACTCATACGACTTCCAATACCGAGCCGGTAGAGCCTGATCCCGGCATATCGGTCAACTGACAGAACAGGGGGTAATGATATTTCTGCTGAATATCATGATCATGGAATAATCACCAGAGCAGTCGGGGGCATCTATTATGTAGATGCCCTTTCGGGCTTTGAGGAAAACGGCGGACTGCACCCCGACGGCAGAACGCTGAAATGCGCCGCCCGTGGACTCTTCCGGCAGAACGGAATAAGTCCCAGCGCCGGGGACATAGTTGAGGTGATCAGCCAGGAAAATCACGAGCCGCTCATCTCAAGGATACTACCGCGCAGGAATTACCTTGTGCGCCCACCGCTTGCAAATCTGGACGGGATCGTGTTCGTGATAAGCTGCGCGGACCCGGCTCCGAACCGCTTTATTCTGGATAAGCTAATTGCAATTGCGGACAGCAAATCCATTGAGCCGATGATTGCGTTCACGAAATGCGACCTGGAGCAGGCGGAGGAGCTTGCCCACATATACAGCGGCATCGGGATCACCGTCTGCATGGTGAACAATCTCACGGGAGAGGGCGCGGAGTCCGTCCGGGAGTTCATAAACGGCAGGGTCACGGCGTTTATCGGGAATTCCGGCGTGGGGAAATCCAGTCTGATGAACACGCTGTTCCCACAGCTTTCATTGGAAACGGCCGTCATCAGCAAGAAACTCGGCAGAGGAAAACATACCACTCGTCAGGTGCAGCTGTACCGTCTGAGCGAACTTGACCCGGCAATGACCGGGTATTCCGCGGACACGCCGGGATTCTCCACCGTGGACACCGAGCGTTACTGTCGTATTCCGGCAGGGGAGCTTGACAACAGCTTCCGTGAATTCTCAAAATACGCGGAGAAGTGCCGTTTTGCGGACTGCGCCCACATAAAGGAGAAGGACTGCGCCGTCAGGGCGGCGGCGGAAAGCGGTGAGATCGCGCGCTCGCGCTACGAAAGCTACCTCAGAATGCATGAGGAAGCAAGCAGGATAAACGATTGGGAGTGAGCAAATGTCCAGGATATGTTCAGTGATATGCGGCTCCCCGGAGGGGAACCTGACCAGGCGTCCGGAGGGGCTGATAATATGCGCCGACCGCGGCTACGACATTGCGGAGACGGCAGGAGTGACTCCGGACATCGTCGTCGGTGATTTCGACAGCTCCGAGCGTCCGCTCCCGGAGGGAATCCGGGTGATCCGGGTGGATCCTGTCAAGGACGACACGGACACCATTCTCGCCTGCGACACCGCAATTGAGGAGGGCTGCGACGAGATTCGGCTGTACTGCGCCACCGGCGGCAGACCGGACCACACGATCGCCAATATTCAGACGTTGGAATACCTGCGCGTCCGGGGAGTCCACGGAATCATCATCGGCGACAGATTCCGCATGTACCTTGTGCATGAGCGCGAGGAGGTTATCCCGGCGTTCAGCGGGTATGTTTCGGTGTTCTCCTACGGCGAAACCTGCATGGTGAGCGAATACGGAATGAAATACAACCTGGTGCGCTATCGGCTGGATAATGCGTTTCCGCTCGGCGTCAGCAACGAGGTAGCGGAGAACGAGGGACATATAATAGTTCACGGCGGCACGGCGCTTGTCGTAGAATATCACAACTGAAAACACCCCATCTCGTACAATGAGATGGGGTGAATTTTTATGCCGCTGAGCCGGAATTGGTGCTCTGCTCCGGAGGTGTTCCGGGGTCGCCGCATGCAGGATTCCCAGTGGCTCCGTCCGGAGGTGTGGGGGGAGTTCCGTTGTCATTGCCCTGACCGGGCTTGCCGAATCCGCCGCCCCAGGGAGAGTCACCGTCCCTGGTCCAGGCTCCGAATCCTGTGCCGGAGGCTCCGCCGCCGCTCACGCCGTCTGTAGCTGTGACCGTGGCGAGAAGCTCCTCGTCGGCGTATATCGTGTAGGTGCTGCCGGCAGTTAATTCCGGCGATGAGAATATGAGGGATTCGCATGCCTTGGGAGTTATCGTGGTGAGTACTGCATTTCCGTCCTCGTCGCGCACCTCAATGGTAGAATCCGCCGGGGCGCTGCTGTAGATGGAAATGCAGGGCTGGGACAGCGTGCTGGGAGCCTGCGCCATTCCCTTGGAGCCGAGGGCGATGAGCGTTCCGCCGCTGAGTGCGAAGGACTGGTCATAGTCAAGCGCACCGTTTCCGTTGTCCGTGGGTCCGAATACGACCAGAATTCCGCCGCTCATGGAGATTGTGCCGTTGGAATCCACGCCGTCGCCGTTGGCGTTGGCGGTGACGCTGCCGCCGGAAATCGTGATGTAGGGAGTGTATCCGAGTTCATCGGAACTGCCGCTTGCGTTCAGTCCGTCATCAAAGGCTACCAGGGATATCGTGCCGCCGGATATCTCAATGCCGGGGGCTTCCAGTCCCTCGTAGCTGTCGGAAATGTTGATCTCGCCGTTTTCGATGACGAGAATCGCGTCTGCATGGATTCCATCATCACCGGAGGACAGGTTAAGCACTCCTCCGGTTATTGTCACACCGCCGTTGGAGTGCACGGAATCGTCCGCGCTGTCCGTCGTCAGGGTACCGCCGGTTATGGAGATTGCGGTGCCTGCCTTGACGCCTTTCATGCTCTCCGCTGAATTACCGGAGCTGTCGGTAAGGTTGCTGAAGTCGAAGCCGCTGCTGCCATCGGTGGAGAAATCGCCGAAGTGCCCTCTGCCGAATCCGCGGTCGTTCTCGGCGGTGTGCTCCACGGTGGAGCTTCCGCCGCCGGATACGATGTTGATGTCGCCGCCTGATATGCTGAGCGTTGTTTCAGCCTGAATCCCATCGTTGCCGCTGGCGATGTCTATGGTACCGCCGGTTATGCTCACATATCCTTTGCCGGAATCGCTGGAGTTGGTGGATTTCAGCCCATCAAGTCCGCTGTTGACGGTTATGGTCCCGGCGGCGGCAAGCAGGTAGTCCTTGCCGATGATACCGTCCTCGACTGCGGTAACGGTTATGTTTCCGCCGCAGAGCCTGAGTCCGTCCTTGCTGCAGATTCCGTCCCTGTAAGCTCCGTTTACGCTGAGGGAACCATCGCCGTTTATGACCAGGGTCTCCCTGGAGAACAGCGCCGCACCGGTGGATTCAGCCTCGTCTGTGGAGTAATCAGTGCCGTCGGAGATGGAGTTCTGCGTGTTGGTGTTGAGCGTGACAGTCAGCTTGTCCGCGCTTTCGCAGAGTATCGCCGGACCAGTCTTGCAGGTGAGGTCAACTCCGTTCAGAACGAGATAGACGTCATCGTCCTTGCCGCAGTCAATGATGATCTGCCCGTCGGCGCAGGTGCCGGAGATGGAGTAACTCCCGGCGGCGGAGATTGTAACAACATTTCCGTCGGCGGAAACTCCGCTGCCCATGCACTGCACGCCGGTGGAGGTGAATGCGGCTGCACTGGCGCACTCCGCCGATGGGGAAAGCTCCTTCTCGGACGCCTGATGGAATACCGCCGCAACTGAAGTATCCGAGGTTTCGCCGGTGGGCAGTGCGCTGGCGGCACTCTCTCCGCTGATAGCGGAGGAAGCTCCGCCGCCGCTGCATCCCGTATTTACCGAGATCGCCAGCGAACACAGTGCCGCCAGCGCTTTGTAACCTGATCTCATAATAGTGCTCCTTAGTGTAATAACTGTATGTCAGAGGGTTTCGCAGCTGTCGGGGGCAAGCCCGATGGAGATGGTCAAATTGCCGTTTCGTGTGCGGAGCTTGTCGATGAGCTCCTTTTCCCGGGCAGCGTCCTTTTCAACGATTTCATAGCGCAGGTCGAAAAGCGTTCCCATTGCGGTGCTCTTGACCATGACGAGTTCGCTGGACGAGAGGAATTCGTCGAAGATGTCGCTGAATGCGTCGGTATAGTTCATGTCCTCGGGTATCGTGATACGCAGCATCTTTCTCTGCCGTACATCGCGGAACTGTGGAATCACTCCAAGTACTGCAAGTACAATGCCGACAGTCACCGCCAGCATTACTGCGAACGCTATGTATCCCATTCCGGTAGCGAGTCCGATACACATGCTGTAGAAGATGAAGCAGATGTCCCGGGCGTTTCCGGGGGTGGAGCGGAATCTCACCAGGCTGAACGCGCCCATGACCGCAAGTCCGGCGCCAACGGAGCCGTTGACCAGCATTATCACAGTCTGCACCATAGCCGGGAGTACCACAAGGGTGATAGTAAGGCTGTTGGAGCAGCGCTTTTTACCGAGCCGGTAAAGGAACGCCGACAGCGCGCCGAGGGCGATGGAAACGCCGGTGCATATCAGCGAGGAGGTCATGTCAAGTCCGGTGGACGGGATTATAGTATCAAACATATTTTTCACTCCGAGGTTGAATTTTGTTGTGGGCGGCTGAGGTGGATTCGCGGTAAACCGCGCCGTATTTCGAGAAGGATCCCGGGAACAGCCCGAGTTCCTCAAGCAGGCGTGTGAACCACATCGGGAACGCCGTCGCGGATTTTACTTCCATAATACAGTGCGGCTGCGATTTCAGCAGGATTCCGCTGGTGCCGCTGCGCATGTCGAGTTCGTCGGTGCGGTAGCGGATATTCCGGTCAAGGGTGAGGCGAAGCTCCTCATCGTCGTTTCCGTGGAAAGCTGTGCGGTCGTAGAATATTGCGGTCCTGGGAGCCAGCCGGAAGCGCTTTACCAGCCAGTCGATCTCCTGCATTACCTGGATATCGTTGTATCCGGTGCATTCGGGGTATATCCCCCGGACAAGGTAATCCATCGCAGCGCAGTATGTAGTCTGAACCCGGCGCTTGTAAACCACGCCGTCGTACTTCTTCTTGATCTCAAGGAATGCAACGCTGTAGTCGCCCGGTGTGTTATAGGTGCGAAGCCTGACCTTCTGCTTGTAAACCGGCTTCTGTAACGACGTGCGTATAAGTATATCGTCCGGGCTGTCGCAGTAGAGCGAGCCGTTGGTCTGGCGCGAGTGCACGTCCTCCGTCATGGAGCCGCGGATACGTCTGAGGAGTTCCTCCTCAATCTCCGCTGTTAGGAGATACTTGACCTCGCTGCGCATGAATGTGTTTGCGTAAGCCGTTTTACTCACCGTCCCCGTTTGATCTGATGATAGAATTATACCGCATTTATGTGACAGTTTTATGATAGATGTTAAAGTGTTTTTCTGACCGTGGAAAAAAAGGAGTAAAGAATTTGTGCACATTGTCTGGTAAAAAAGTGAAAAAGCCCCCGGAATACTCCGGGGGTCTCAGCTTGTCAAAAAAGTGAAAATTGTCTGCCTGCTACTGTACTTTTGGCAATACTTTGTGATATAATTCATTCTATGGCTTTATGCCCATCTGCGTGACCGCGCTGTGCGGCCGCGTATCAGTGCAGGCGCAGGCAGGCTCCGCGCCTGCCGCAATTATCCCAAAGGAGGCGGTCCCCATAGACCCCAAACAGGAACGGCACATTTCCATGCAAAGTGCAAAAAGCCCGGAAACAGCCGCAACTTCCGCCCGAAAGAAAAACGGAAAAAAGAAAAAAAATAAGCCGCGCCGCAGTATATTCGGCACCATCATGCGGTTCATTGGATGCCTGCTGTGCGTTTGCGTCATGGCGGCCAGCGCCGGTGCGGTGCTGCTTTCGCTGTATGTGGTGCAGGTGACCGAGGACCCGGACGGCAAGCTGGACCTGGATGAGCAGAAGCTCAAACAGACCTCCATTGTGTATGACCGTGACGGCAACGAGGTGAACACCTTTGCTGGCGAAAATAACCGCATCTGGCGCGATATTTCGGCCATGCCGGAAGACCTACAGAACGCGGTCATCGCCGTTGAGGATAAGGATTTTCGCAGCGAGCCCGGCATCAACGTCAAGCGCACCATTGCCGCTGCCCTGAACGAGTTTACCGGAAACGCGCTGCTTGGCTCCAAGCAGGGCGCTTCCACGCTGGAGCAGCAGCTGGTCAAAAACCTGACCGGTGATAGTGAACAGGACATTCTGCGTAAGGTGCGCGAGATTTTCCGCGCGTTGGGCCTTTGCAACCGCTACAGCAAGGAAACCATCCTGGAAGCTTACCTCAATACCATCCCGCTGACCGGCACCATCTATGGCATGGAAGCCGGCGCGCAGGAGTATTTTGGCAAGAGCGTGGAGGAATTGAGCCTGGCCGAATGCGCCGAGCTGGCTTCCATCACCAAGAATCCCAAGAGCTTTAACCCGGCTACCAACCCGGAAAATCTGCTCAAGCGCCGCGACCATGTTCTGGCTTTGATGCGCAACCAGGGATATATTACTGATGAAGAGTGCACTGCTGCACAGGCGGAACCCATCACCCTGGCCGAGAGCAAATCGGCCACCGAAAAGGTCACCCGTACTTCCCGCAACTCTTATTTTGACGACGCTTTGTTTGCGGATGTCACCCAGGCAATCATGGAGCAGGAAAGCTGCACCCGTGCCGAAGCACAGGATAAGATCTTCTCCGATGGCCTGCGCATCTACTCTACCCTGGACCAGAAAGCACAGTCTGGCATGGAGCAGGTCATGCTGAACGAGGACACCGGCGACGGCGAGCTCTTCCCGGCCCTGTGGCACGAGGAAGAGGTTCCTTCCGGTATCCCGGCGGACAGCGAGATTACCTATGACGAGAGCGGCCTGCCGCTGAACCCGGACGGCTCTTCTGTGTTCACGGACGATGATGTGCCGGTCTATGCCGATAAGGAAAACACCACCCTGAAAACCAGCAAGGATGACAACGGCAACCTGATCTTCTATGAAAGCGTGCGCACCCAGGCGGCTATGGCGTCCATCAGCATGGAGGATGGCCACCGCGGCGAGATCGTTGCCCTGGTTGGCGGCCTGGGCGAAAAGAAAGTAGACCGCGGCACCAACCGCGCCACGCTGCCCCACCAGACCGGTTCCACCATGAAACCCATTGCTGCTTATTGCCTGGCAGTGGACAGCAAGATCATCAACTATTCTTCGCCCATGGCGGATACGCCGTATTACCTCAAGAGCGACCATCAGGTGCTGGATACCGACCGCTGCCTGAAGCTTGGCCTTTCTACTGACAAGTATAATGCAGTCAACCAGTCCCGCGATGATGTGTGGCGCGACTGGCCCACCAACTATGGCGGCGCAGGCGGCGATGGTGCCACCATGCTGGTGTATGATGCGCTGCGCCGCTCTTACAACACCATTGCGGTCTGGATCGGTTCCTATGTCGGTGCGGAAGAGTTGTTCAGCTTTGCGCATGATACCCTCAACTGCACCTATCTGGATCCCGAACATGACGTTGACCTGGCGCCTCTGGTGCTGGGCTCCCAGAGCCAGGGCCTGACGGTTGTGGAGCTGGCTGGCGCTTACTCCATTTTCAATGACGGCAAGTTTACCACCCCGCACTACTGGACCGAGATCTATGACTCGGACGGCAACCTGTACCTGGATAACAGCAAGCGCGTTACCACCGTGCAGGCCATTGACCCTGCAGCCGCTACCATCATGAACCGTCTGCTGAGCAACGTGTGGAAAAAGCCCGGTACGGCAAACGGCATGAAGCCGGAAACCGAGGGCATTGATACCATCGGCAAGACAGGTACGACCAGCGACTTTAAGGACTATACCTTCGCCGGTGTTTCCCCATACTATTCCACCGCTGTGTGGTGGGGCTATGATAAGCCTTACAGCATGTGGGGTGTGGATGGCACCCTGGGCAACAACGGTAAACCGACCCAGCGCGCCTTTAAGCGGTATATGGAAGCTGCCCAGGCCGATAAGCCTGCCAAGGACTTCTATTATGATGACTCCGTTGTGCAGAAGCAGTTCAGCACCTCCACCGGTGCGATCGTATCCGGCGGTGGTGAGACCGGCTACTATACCGAGGACAACCTGCCGGATGACAGCTATTCCACCCTGACCGACCCCAGCGTGAACACTCTGGACCCGGCGGCAGGCTGATCGCGTAAAGTTCCAATAGTCTGAAAATTCAATAAGCCAGATCGGGCACAGCAGTTTACAAAGCTGCTGTGCCCGTTTGTTGTATTGGAATGGAGGACATGCTATAATGGCAGCAGCGAGAACCATGCGGGTGAGGAGAAAATGCACGGCCCCTTTGCGGCCTTAATAAGGCGGGCAGAAGCGTATCAAATGTACGTGCACGAATGAAAGACACACTTCCACCGCATAAAAACAGATAAAAGCACGGGAAGATTCCACCGCACCAACAGGCCAGTTGTGCATCATGCTCAAATACACAACATTTTTTCTAAAATGCTTGCAAGCCGCGCACACTTGTGGTATGATTATCCCCGTTGTGAATACACATGTACATAGGAGGGAAACAACATGGGCGAGCGCCGTTTTTTGTTGGTAGATAGCTCCGCTTTGCCGGATGTGTTCCTTAAGGTACTGCAGGCCAAGGAGCTTCTGGCTTCCGGCAGCGTGAGCAATATTTCCACGGCAGCGCGTCAGGCGGGCATTTCCCGCAGTGCGTTCTATAAGTACAAGGACTATGTGTTTGACGCCGAAACCGGCCGCGAGGCCATTACCGTGATCGCCACCCTGCTGGATAAAACCGGCGCTTTGCAAAGCCTGCTTTCCGGTATTTCGGCAGCGGGTGCATCGGTTGTTACCATCACCCAGTCCCGGCCGGAAAATGGTACCGCGCAGGTGGAAGTTACCGTGCGCACCGGAACCATGCAGATGACCGTTGAGGAAATGCTGACCCGGCTGGCCCGTCAGTCGTTTGTGGTGGAAGTGCACCGCGGAACCTGAAAGTGAACACACGCCGCCAAGGCGCACAGAACGGAATACCGGATGCGGGCAGCCGCATAAGGAACAAGGGGAGTATAGTATGGCTAAAATTGCAATCATGGGATTCGGCACCGTTGGCAGCGGTGTGCTGGAAGTCTGCCGCCGCAACGCCGCATCCATTGCCCGCCGCGCGGGTGAGCCGGTGGAGGTCAAGTACATCCTGGATGTGCGTGATTTTTCTGATTCTCCGGACGCAGCGCTGTTTGTGAAAGATATCAATGTGATCCTGAACGATCCGGAAGTCAAGGTCGTTGTGGAAACCATCGGCGGCACCCGCTTTGCTTATCCGTATGTGCGCCAGTGCCTGGAAAGCGGCCGCAGCGTGTGTACCTCCAACAAGGAGATGGTTGCCACCTATGGCGCAGAGCTGCTGGCTCTTGCACGGGAGCATAAAGCAGCGTTCCTGTTTGAAGCCAGCGTGGGTGGCGGTACCCCCATCATTACTCCCATGCACCAGTGCCTTGCCGCAAACCAGATCAGCCAGATCCAGGGCATTGTGAACGGAACCACCAACTTTATGCTGACCAAGATGAAGCGCGAAAACATGGGCTTTGATGCCGCGCTGAAAATTGCCCAGCAGCTGGGCTATGCCGAAACCAAGGATCCCGGCGACGATGTGGATGGCCGTGATGCCTGCCGCAAGATCGCTATCCTGAGCAGCCTGGCCTGCGGGCATCATGTTTACCCGGATAACATCCCCGCCCGCGGCATCCGCGATGTGGCCGTGGAGGATGTAAAAGCTGCCGAGCAGCTGGACTGCGCCATCAAGCTGATCGCCTGGTACCATGAAAACCCTGAAGGCGCAGCCGATGCGTTC
>OGUO01002389.1_pt1 | contig 11400 bp, 8 predicted proteins | sample 1553641 | NCBI WGS metagenome assembly OGUO01 (sample SAMEA2579980, study PRJEB22360) | human gut metagenome | biome: human gut; feature: human-associated habitat; material: faeces | place: Denmark | collected 2008/2010 | reverse complement strand
CAGGCAGCCACCTCCGACGCGCTTTCGCCGAAGGCGAACAGCCCGTCAGTCTGCCTTTGGCGACTGACGGGCAAACTGTCACGATTTTCCAAGGCTTCCGCCCTGAAGTTCCTCACGTTCGTCACTCAGTCTTCGTCAACTAACGTTCAACACACCACAACCAAGCGTGCCCAACGGAGGGGGTTCTTAGGGGGAGCGTGCGGGCTTCGCAACTCCGAGCTCGCTCCCCCTAAGGGTTTTCTCAGCTTACAAACTGAAACAAAATTACATATAAAATCCACCATAAAAAACCATTCTACAGAGCTCTTACATCAAGAACGATAATCCGCATTGATTTTTACATAATCATAAGTAAGGTCGCATCCCCATGCGGTTGCGCTGGCCTCGCCCATCTTCATATCGGCGATGGCTGTCACAGCGTCTTCAGAGAGGATCTTTGTAGCTTCCTCTTCACTGTATCCTGTAGAAACTCCATTTTCAATGATCTTTATTTTTCCTGCTTTGCTCTCAAAGTAGAGATCCACTTTTTCCGGGTCGAACTGGACTCCGGAGTAGCCGAGGGCGCAGAGGATTCTTCCCCAGTTTGCGTCGTGGCCGTAGATGGCTGCTTTTGTCAGGGAAGAGGTTACTACGGATTTACTTAAGGTTACGGCTTCTGCCTTGGTGGCTGCGCCGATGACTTTAACCTCGAAGAGTGCGGTTGCGCCTTCTCCGTCGCCTGCGATCTTTTTGGCGAGGGTTGTGTTTACGTAGTTGAGCGCTTTTTTGAACTCTTCATAATCTGCGTTTTTCTCTGTGATCTTCGGATTGCCGGCCTGACCATTTGCCAGGAGGAGAACCGTGTCGTTTGTGGAGGTGTCTCCGTCAACAGATACCATGTTGTAGGTATCTTTGATGTCCTCGCTGAGTGCTTCCTGAAGAAGTTCCTTGGAGATGTCCACATCACTGGTGATGAATCCAAGCATTGTGCACATATTCGGGTGGATCATTCCGGAACCTTTGCACATACCGCCTACGATTACGGTTTTTCCGCCGATCTCGATCTCTACAGCTGCCTCTTTCTTCTCGGTGTCGGTTGTCATGATGGCTTTTGCTGCCTCAAGACCTGCCTCGCGGCTTCCCTCAAGTTTCGGAGCCATGGCTTTTACTCCGTTTGCAATACGAGCGATAGGAATCTGCATTCCGATGACACCTGTGGATGCTACCAGCACGCTGTCTTCCGGGATTCCAAGGCTTTCGGATGCTGCCTTGGCTGTTTCTCTGCAGTAACCGAATCCTTCCTCACCGGTACATGCGTTGGCGATTCCGCTGTTGCAGATCACGGCTCTTGCGCCCTGATGATTGTATACAATGTCCTGATCCCATCTTACTGGAGCTGCTTTTACCACATTGGTTGTGAATGTTCCTGCAGCCACACAGGGAACTTCACTGAATACCATGGCCATATCGGTACGGCCTTTATATTTGATCTCTGCTGCTGTTGACGCTGCCTTAAAACCTTTTGCGGCTGTTACGCCGCCGTCGATGATCTTCATATTCTATGTCTCCTCTCGTCTGAAATCCTCTGTGTTTTACGGGCACATCGGGATCTGTTTCAGTCCTTCGTTCTCGTCAAATCCAAACATCAGGTTCATGTTCTGAACAGCCTGTCCTGCGGCACCTTTTACCAAATTGTCGATGGCGCCCATCATGATGACTCTCTTTGTTCTCGGATCGATCTTAAAGTTTACATCTACAAAGTTGCTGCCTTCCACGTTTCTTGTCTGCGGGCATACATCTTTGTTCAGCACACGTACAAAAAACTCATCTTTATAATATTTGTCATAGGCTGCTTTTACTTCCTCATAGGTAACATCCCTTGTGAGGGAAGCATATGCAGTTACCAGGATTCCTCTGTTCATCGGAACAAGGTGTGGGGTAAAGTTGATCAGCACTTCCTGTCCGCATGCGTATCCAAGCTGGTCCTCGATTTCCGGTGTATGTCTGTGTGTGGCAACACCGTAAGCTTTGATGCTCTCGTTTACCTCGCAGTAAAGGTTCGGAACTTTGGCTCCTCTTCCTGCTCCGGATGTTCCGGACTTGGCATCAATGATAATGGTGTTCGGATCAATGAGTCCTTCTTTTAATAATGGATAAATGGACAGTGTGGAGCATGTTGGATAGCATCCCGGGTTGGCGATCAGTCGTGCCTTTTTGATGTCCTCACGGTTGATCTCGCAGAGACCGTAAACTGCCTCGTCGATAAACTGCGGTGCTTTGTGCTCGATCCCGTACCATTTCTCATATTTCTTTACATCTTTGATACGGAAGTCCGCGCTTAAGTCGATCACCTTACATTTGGAAAGGATTTCTTCATTAATAAGGGATGCACAAAGACCCTGCGGAGTTGCGGTAAAGATCACATCCACCTCGTCTGCAAGTGCTGCCATGTTGTCATCCATACATTTGGCATCCACCAGTTTGAAAAAGTTCTGATAAATATCTGCATACTGCTGATCTATGTAGCTTCGGGAACCGAACCATTTGATCTCAACGTCCTTGTGTCCAAGAAGAAGTCTTACGATCTCATTTCCTGCGTATCCTGTCGCACCGATAATTCCTGCTTTAATCATCTTTCACATTCCTCCTCTGCCGTATCTCTTACGGCTTAAGTAAAAAGGCGTTCCTCATATGTCCGCCTTGTCAATGGATAGATTATACATCTTCTCTGCATATTATGCAATAGTCATTTTCTTTGATTTTTCACGGTCTTTTCTGTTTTTTATGTATTTTCTTATAATATTGCCCGTTTTTCGATGCATTTTTATGCAAAAAATTTTTCATATTTTTCAAATTATCTCTTGCATATTTATAAAATCTGGTGTATATTAAGCCATGTCGACAGGACAGCCGAAAATTTTGTTTTGTCACGCATGAATATTTATTCACTCTGGTAAAGTTATAAAACAGCATAATTTTTCCAGATAACGTAAAAAAATTCACCGTCCCGGAAATGTCCGGAGCGATACAAAATTTCAAAAAATCCCAGGAGGACATATATTATGAAAGAAAAAGTTGTTTTAGCGTATTCCGGTGGTCTTGATACCACAGCCCTGATCCCGTGGCTGAAAGAAACATTTGATTATGACGTTGTCTGCTGCTGTGTAAACTGCGGACAGGGAAACGAGCTGGACGGTCTTGAAGAGAGAGCAAAAATGTCCGGTGCTTCCAAATTATATATTGAAGATATTGTTGATGAGTTCTGCGATGATTTCATCATGCCATGTGTAGAGGCCGGTGCTGTATATGAGCATTCCTATCTTCTCGGAACTTCCATGGCTCGTCCGGTTATCGCCAAGAAACTGGTTGAGATCGCACGTAAAGAAGGCGCTGTTGCAATCTGCCACGGTGCTACAGGTAAAGGAAATGACCAGATCCGTTTCGAACTTGGTATCAAAGCTCTTGCTCCGGACATCAAAATCATCGCTCCATGGCGTATGACAGATCTGTGGACCATGCATTCCCGTGAAGATGAGATCGAGTTCTGTAAAGCTCACGGCATCACTCTTCCGTTCGATGCAAGCCACAGCTACAGCCGTGACAGAAACCTCTGGCACATCAGCCACGAGGGACTGGAACTTGAGGATCCTTCCCAGGCTCCGAACTACGATGACATGCTTGTATTAAGCGTAACACCGGAGAAAGCTCCTGATAAAGAAACAGAAGTTACCATGACATTTGAGCAGGGTGTTCCGAAAACTCTCAACGGAAAGGCAATGAAAGTTTCCGAGATCATCACTGAGCTGAACAAACTTGGCGGCGAGAACGGTATCGGTATCGTTGACATCGTTGAGAACCGTGTTGTTGGTATGAAATCCCGTGGTGTTTATGAGACTCCTGGCGGAACAATCCTGATGGCAGCTCATGACCAGCTTGAGGAGCTGATCCTTGACCGTGAGACAATGGAAGCCAAGAAGAAACTGGGCAGCCAGTTTGCACAGGTTGTTTACGAGGGAAAATGGTACACACCACTCCGTGAAGCTATCCAGGCATTTGTTGAATCCACTCAGAAATATGTTACCGGTGAAGTTAAATTCAAACTTTACAAAGGAAACATCATCAAGAATGGTACAACTTCTCCATACAGCCTTTACAATGAGTCCCTTGCTTCCTTCACAACCGGTGATATGTATGACCACCACGACGCTGACGGATTCATCACTCTGTTCGGTCTGCCGCTGAAAGTTCGTGCTATGAAGCTTGCAGAAGTTAAGAACAACCAGAATCAGAACTAATTTTGCCGGACACGGTTCCGACAGATCATAAAAATGCCCCGGGAAGCTATCTGAAGTTCCCCGGGGTCTTTTCTTATATATCGCTTTGACCACATAATACGCGAAAGGATTCTTTTATCATGAACACACAGAAAATGCCTCTGAAAAATTCTCTCTGCCTGCTTCTGGCCGCTACCATCTGGGGAATCGCCTTTGTCGCCCAGAGTGTAGGCATGGAATATGTAGGTCCTTTTACTTTTAACGGCGTCCGTTCCCTGATCGGTGCTGCTGTTCTGGTGCCGGTGATCTTTCTCTTAAACCGCTCCAAAGATACAGCTTCCACCGCAGCAGATTCCCCGGCAGCAGAATTTCCAGCAACAGGCGCCAAAAATGCGGATACCTCTTCTCCATACAACTCCCGTGACCTCTGGATAGGAGGAATCGCCTGCGGAATTGCCCTCTTTGCAGCCAGCAACTTCCAGCAGTTCGGCATCAAATATACAACGGTGGGAAAAGCCGGTTTTATCACTGCCTGCTATATTGTCATTGTCCCGATTATCGGACTTTTCCTGAAAAAGAAATGCAGTCCCTTTATCTGGGCAGCCGTTGTCATGGCTCTGATCGGTCTTTATCTTCTCTGCATCACGGATGGTTTTTCCATTGGTCGCGGAGATATTCTGGTGCTGGTGTGTGCGTTTCTTTTTTCTCTGCACATTCTGGTCATTGACTATTTTTCCCCGAAAACGGACGGGGTAAAACTCTCCTGCATCCAGTTTCTGGTCTGCGGGATCCTGTCCATGATCCCGGCCCTTATCCTTGAACATCCGCAGATTTCCTCCATCCTCACCGCATGGCTTCCCATCCTATATGCCGGAATCATGTCCTGCGGCGTTGCCTACACTCTGCAGATCGTAGGCCAGAAAAATGTCAATCCAACGGTAGCTTCTCTGATTCTTTCCCTGGAATCCTGTATCTCCGTACTTGCAGGCTGGGTCATCCTTGGACAGAAGCTTTCCGCAAAAGAGCTTCTTGGATGCGTCATCATGTTCGCGGCTATCATCCTGGCACAGCTGCCGGAGAAATCTTCTGCGAAATAGGCAGATAAACAATAAAGTGCATGAAAAGTTATCACGCTTCTCATGCACTTCTTTTTTATCTTTCATTGGCTTTCACTGCCGCCCCGTGTGGATACTGGCCGGTCACTTCATTTACTCCGCTGCTTCGTCTCTCTTAATAAAGTTATTATAATGCGCCTTGATCTTCTCAAAGCTCTCCTGGCTGATATCGTGCTCCATCTTGCAGGCATCCTCCAGTGCGATCTCCGCAGGAACTCCAAGTCCCTCCAGCATCTTGGCAAGTACGGTGTGTCTCTCATAGATCTGGTTGGCAATCTCTGCGCCCTTCTCCAGAAGTGTCACAGTACCGTAACGGTCCATGGCAATATATCCGTCCTCACGGAGAAGCTTCATCGCATGGCTGACACTTGGCTTGGAAACGCCAAGTCTGGTAGCAATATCAATGGAACGAACCCCGCCGCCCTTCTTCGATAAAACCAGAATTGATTCCAGGTAATCCTCTGCTGACTGTCTGATTTCCATATAAAATCCTCCCTACAAAAATTAAACTCTATATAGACCCTCTAAAGGGATCTGAATCGCATTCTCGCCCCTATTTTACAGGTGAATATTAACTTTTAATATACCGCTTAAATGATGTTATGTCAAGTATTTCACACATATTTGTCTTGACATTAAAAATATTTTACTTGATAATAGTATCTGAACAATACATCTGTTCTGTAGCAGCCCGGAACTTTTTTCCAGGGGTGCTATCTTTTTGAACAGTAAAAGAAAGGAGATTTTTTATGCTCAAAACCCTTCTGGCCCAGGTCAGGGAGTTTAAAAAGGCCTCGTTTCTCACGCCTTTTTTCATGATCCTGGAAGTTCTCTTTGAGACTCTGATCCCCCTGGCCATGGCTTCCATTATTGATAAGGGTGTGGAAGCCGGAAATATCGGCCATATCTATCGGATGGGTGGAGTTATGGTAGTTCTTGCCCTGTGCGGACTCTGGTCCGGCGTCATGGGCGGAAAATACGGAGCACTGGCCTCCACAGGCTTTGCCAGAAACCTCCGAAAAGCCATGTACACCAACATCCAGACCTTTTCTTTTTCCAACATCGACAAATACAGCACTGCCGGCCTGATCACCCGTCTTACCACAGATGTGACCAACCTGCAGAATGCCTATCAGATGATCCTGCGTATGTGTACCCGTGCACCGGCCAGCCTGATCTGTGCCATGGTCATGGCATTTCTCATCAACGCCAAACTTGCAAGCATTTATCTGATCGCGGTGATCTTCCTCGGTGCCTGTCTGATCTTTATCATGCGGAAAGCAACGAAATATTTCCAGACTGTGTTCCGCAAATACGATGACCTGAACGCAAGTGTCCAGGAAAATATCGGTGCCGTCCGTGTTGTCAAAGCCTATGTCCGTGAAGACTACGAGATCAGCAAATTTCAGAAAGCCTGTAACAAAGTATACGAAATGTTCTTAAGTGCCGAGAAGATCGTTGTTATGAACATGCCTCTGATGCAGTTTACCGTTTACGCCTGCATCCTTGGAATCAGCTGGCTTGGCGCAAAAATGATCGTGGGCAGCACGCTTACTACCGGTGAGCTTATGAGCCTTCTCACTTACTGCATGAACATTCTCATGAGCCTGATGATGCTCTCCATGGTTTTTGTTATGGTGACCATGAGTATTGCCAGTGCCGAGCGTGTTACGGAAGTCATCAACGATACTGCTGATATCACTGACCCGGAGAACCCGGTAACAGAGGTTCCGGATGGAAGCATCGTCTTCGACCACGTAAACTTCAGTTATAAGAAAGACAGCAAAGAACCGGTCTTAAAAGACATCAACCTTTCCATCCGCTCCGGCGAGACCATCGGAATCATCGGCGGTACCGGAAGTGCCAAATCCAGTCTTGTCAACCTGATCAGCCGTCTTTATGACGTAACGGACGGTTCTGTTCTGGTGGGAGGCATCGATGTCCGCAAATACCACCTGGAATCTCTCAGGAACCAGGTTTCCGTTGTCCTTCAGAAGAATGTCCTCTTCTCAGGAACCATTCTGGAAAATCTCCGCTGGGGTGACAAAAACGCCACGGAAGAAGAATGCCGCCGTGCATGCCAGCTTGCCTGTGCCGATGATTTCATCGAAAAAATGCCGGATAAATACAATACTTTCATTGAACAGGGCGGTTCCAACGTTTCCGGAGGTCAGAAACAGCGTCTCTGTATCGCCCGTGCTCTTCTGAAGAAACCGAAGATACTGATCCTGGACGATTCCACCAGTGCGGTAGATACTGCCACAGACGCAAAAATCCGCCGTGCTTTTGCAGAAGAGATCCCGGATACCACCAAGCTGATCATCGCCCAGCGTGTTTCCAGTATCCAGAATGCAGACCGCATCATCGTTATGGACAACGGCGAGATCAACGGATTTGGTACCCATGAGGAACTTCTTAAGACCAACGCCATTTATCAGGATGTATTCAATTCACAGACCGGCGGTGCCGGTGATTTTGACGAGGGAGGTGATCCGGCTTGAAAAAACAGAACATGAAAGGTCCGGGTGGTCCTGGACCGAAAGGCATGGGAGCGCCGGAACAGCCAGGAAAACTTCTGGGACGCCTTTCCCGTTATATTTTTAAGAACTACAGTATCCATATCGTGATCGTGGTGATCTGCATTTTTGTCAGCGTTCTTGCCAATGTACAGGGAACCATGTTCATGAAAACCCTGATTGACCAGTATATCACGCCTCTTCTTAAGGCAGATACACCGGACTTCGGGCCTTTAACTGCTGCAATCGCACGTGTGGCATGTTTTTACGCCATCGGTGTTATTGCCACCTATACTTATAACCGTATCATGATCAATGTTTCCCAGGGAACTTTACGTAACCTCCGAAACGATATGTTTGCAAAAATGGAAACACTTCCCATCAAATATTTTGATACCCACGCACACGGTGATATCATGTCCATCTACACCAACGACATTGATACCCTGCGCCAGATGATCAGCCAGAGTTTCCCACAGCTGCTTTCCAGTGTGATCACCATTGTCAGTGTTCTTGTAAGTATGCTGATCCTCAACGTTCCGCTTACTTTCGTGACTCTGCTTATGGTTGCCATTATGCTGACTGCCAGCCGGAAACTTGCGGGCCTGAGCGGAAAATATTTCCTGGAACAGCAGACAAACCTTGGTATTGTCAACGGCTATATCGAAGAGATGATGGAAGGACAGAAAGTTGTCAAAGTCTTCTGCCATGAGGACGAAAGCATCCAGAAATTCGATGAGCTGAACGACCAGCTTTTTGCCAGCGCAGACAACGCCAACCGTTTTGCCAACATCCTGATGCCTGTAGTTGCCCAGCTTGGAAACGTCAGCTACGTGATCTGTGCCATGGTTGGCGGTATCCTTGCCATCAATGGCATCGGAAACTTCACTCTTGGCGGACTTGCCAGCTTCCTGACTTTCAACAAGAGTTTTAACATGCCCATCAACCAGGTCAGCCAGCAGTTCAACAGTATTGTTATGGCCCTTGCAGGTGCCAAACGTATCTTTGATCTTCTGGATGAGAAATCCGAAGTGGACGAAGGCTACGTTACTCTTGTCAACGCAAAAGAGGAAAACGGCGTTCTCACCGAATCCGAGAAACGTACCGGCCGCTGGGCATGGAAACATTTCCATAAAGCTGAGGGTACCACGGATTATATCGAGCTGAAAGGTGACATGGTTCTGGAGGATGTGGATTTTGGTTATAACTCCAACAAGATCGTTCTTCATGACATCAACATGTATGCACAGCCGGGCCAGAAGATCGCTTTTGTAGGATCTACCGGCGCCGGAAAAACCACCATCACCAACCTTCTGAACCGTTTTTACGACATTCAGAAAGGTAAGATCCGTTACGACGGCATCAATATCACCAAGATCAAAAAAGACGATCTTCGCCGTTCCATGGGCATCGTTCTTCAGGATACCAACCTGTTCACGGCAACCGTTATGGAAAACATCCGCTACGGAAAACTGGATGCCACAGATGAAGAGGTCATCGCCGCAGCAAAACTTGCCAACGCTGACGGTTTTATCCGCAGGCTTCCACAGGGTTATAACACCCTTCTCCGTGGAAACGGTGCAAACTTGAGCCAGGGCCAGAGACAGCTTCTCTCCATCGCCCGTGCAGCTGTTGCAGATCCGCCTGTCCTGATCCTGGACGAAGCCACCAGTTCCATTGATACCCGTACCGAAAAACTGGTACAGGATGGTATGGATAAGCTGATGGAAGGCAGGACAACCTTCGTGATCGCCCACAGACTTTCCACAGTACGCAACAGTGACTGCATCATGGTCCTGGAGCAGGGACGTATTATCGAGCGTGGTTCCCATGAGGAGCTGCTTGCTCAGAAGGGCCGGTATTATCAGCTGTATAATGGCTGATCCTGGCCTCCCGGTTATTTCCGGGCAAAAATATTTCAAGGCAGAAAAAACATGCAGGGTACATCTTTGTGGGATGGCTCTGCATGTTTTATTTTTCCGTAATCTTTCTTCCATTTTATCTCTGCACTTCTTCTGATGATTCTTTTATGATATAATTTTTTCGTTGATTTTTTAGAAAGGGGTTTCTGCTGAATTCTGAATTACAACAAAATTTCAGAACTACGGCGGATTAAATTCAAATATATGAAACAGGCTGAAGAATATTATTACGGCAGAATGCCGAAAGATAAACAGAACGTGTACCACGCAATGCTTCACGGACTTATGGAACTTTCCGACGAATTTCTGATCCCACAGGTGCCTACTACCGACGGAAACTGGCTCTATGATGTGTTTTTCCAGCTGAGACTGGATCATCCGGAGATTTTCTGGGCCGTGGGGTTCAAATACCGCTATTACAAAGATTCCCCAAATCTGATCCTGATCCCTGAATATATCTTTGACAAGAATAAAATCCGGGAACACCAGAAAGCTCTGGGTGCCCGCGTAGACAAGCTTGTACGCCCTGCCATGAAGCTTTCCGAGTGGGATAAGGAAAAATATGTCCATGACTTTATCTGCGAAAACATCCGCTATGACAAGCTGAAAAAGCCATACTCACACGAGATCATCGGGCCTCTTGGACACGGCGTAGGCGTCTGCGAGGGAATCGCCAAATCTGTAAAAGTGCTCTGCGATGCCCTCGGTGTCTGGTGTATCATCGCCATCTGCGGAAACAATCCGGAAAAAGGGATCAAATACCGCCACACCTGGAATATTGTCCGGATTAACGGACAGTACTATCACCTGGATGCCACCTTCGACAATACTCTTGGCAAAAACGAGGACGGCTCTGTCAGCATCCGCTACGATTATTTTAATCTGGATGACAAAAACATCTTTCGTGACCATGAACCACTGATCGCTCCTGCCCCCACCTGCCCGGACGGAAGCCACTTCTACTACCGCGAGAAAAAGCTGTCCTTTACCAAGCTGGAAGACGTCTACAAACGCGCCCTCCAGGCCGCCAAAAAAGGCCGAGAATTCACGTTCCACTGGAGAGGCGGTTATCTCACCCGTGAGATCCTCTCCGACCTCGTAGACCAGATCCAGGCCGCCGGAAAGACCCGGGAGAAAAAAGCCATCATCACCCTCAACTGGCCCCAGGCTGTGCTCCGTTTTCACTTTGTGGAGCAGCAGGCGGAAGGGAAAGTATTTATTGAGGAAGTGAATGAGGGAGAGAAATTGTAATTTGATTTAAAAAATTTTATAGAGCCCAAATGCCACAGATCATTACCGATACATCTGTGGCATTTTATTATGAGTATTATTCTGAAAATACAAAAGACCTTCTATAAATCAAATTTACAGAAGATCTCTTAATAAGTGCGGATAACAGGACTTGAACCTGCACGGTCGCCCACTGGTACCTAAAACCAGCGCGTCTGCCAATTCCGCCATATCCGCATATGCAATTGTCACCATCATTCTGTCTGATGGTAAAAAAATAACGGAAAGCATTTGCTTTCCGCTAATGAGGCATCGGGGATTCGAACCCCGGACAACTTGATTAAAAGTCAAGTGCTCTACCGAC
>OGUO01002388.1_pt1 | contig 11400 bp, 8 predicted proteins | sample 1553641 | NCBI WGS metagenome assembly OGUO01 (sample SAMEA2579980, study PRJEB22360) | human gut metagenome | biome: human gut; feature: human-associated habitat; material: faeces | place: Denmark | collected 2008/2010 | reverse complement strand
ATCATACCCTGATCGCCCGCACCCTCCTGGTTCGCATCGTCATAGGACGCATCCACGCCCAACGCGATATCCTCCGACTGCTTGTCAATCGCCGTCAGAACCGCGCAGCTTCTGCCATCGAAGCCAAACTCTGCGTTATCATAGCCGATCTTCGTGATCGTATCTCTCGCAATGCCTGCGATATCCACATAGCAGTTCGTCGTAATTTCGCCCATTACCAGCACAAGGCCCGTCGTCGTCGCGCACTCGCACGCCACACGCGCCTGCGGGTCCTTGGCCAGAATCGCATCCAGTACGCCGTCTGAAATCTGGTCGCAGATCTTATCGGGATGTCCCTCTGTGACCGATTCGGATGTAAAAATTCTCTTGCTCATTTGATTGGTTCTCCTTTCGTCGTCTGGGAAAAAAAGAAATGCACTTTGCAAACCTGCAAAGCGCACGAAATCTAGCTTTCCCTCATCTTTCGATTGCTTCGCCGGAATTGGCACCTTACAGGGGTGTATTCACCCTGAAAGCAGGTTGCCGGACTTCATCGGGCCGTTCCCTCCGTCACTCTTGATAAGGCTATTTGGTTGTCAAGCTTATTATATGCGTATTTTTCTAAATGTCAACCGCAATGTGTCTGTTTTTCCGCATTTTTGTCCATACTCCGAAAAGTGAGACACTTCTTGTACATTGTTCATACTTTGTCTGTAGACTTCCGACTTCCTTTCGGGTAATATGAGAAGTACTGATGAAACTGCGTCACGCAAAAAGGTAGGTTGACATATGAAAGATCTCCGCAAAAAATTTGAACGCTTCTGTCTGAAAAACCGCAATCGCGGCATTCCGAACCTGATGCTCGTCATCGCCATCGGCAATCTGGTGGTCTATGTGCTCTCGCGCGTCGACCCCAGCAACATCGTCTACAGCTATCTCTGCTTCAGCCGTTCCGCCATTCTGCGCGGGCAGGTCTGGCGGCTGTTTACGTACGTCTTTACGTATCTGAACGACACTGCCGGCATCTATCTGTTCCTGGCCGTCGTGTCGCTGTTCTGCTACTATCAGTTCGGCAAGATCCTCGAGAGCTACTGGGGTCCGTTCCGCTTCAATCTGTATTATCTCACCGGGCTTCTGCTGACCGATCTGGCCGCGCTGCTCCTCGGCTCCGGGGCGGATGCCGCAGCGCTGAACCAGGCCCGCACCAAGAGTGAGGCCAAGGCCCACCACGAGGCCGAGGCACGCGCCGCCGCAGAGGAGCTGGCCGCCAAGATCAAGGGCCAGGTCGTGACCGCCAAGGTCAAGGGCGGTGCATCCGGCAAGCTGTACGGCAAGGTCACCGGCAAGGAGGTCGCCGAGCTGCTGACCGCCCTGACCGGCACCGAAATCGATAAAAAGAAGGTCGAGCTGCCTTCCGCCATTAAGGAGTTCGGCAGCTATGACGCCTCCGTGCGCCTGTACGCCGGTGTCGTCGCACCCTTCAAGCTGAAGGTCGAGGAGCTGTAATTTGTCGTCTGGCAGGGAAGGAGGATGTCCGCTATGCCGAAAAATGAAGAAGTAAGCCTTGCCAGCCTGGGCATCCAGATGCCCTACAGCATGCAGGCCGAGCAGAGCGTGCTGGGCGCGGCGCTGGTGGATGAAACGGTGCTGAACCGCCTCATCACCGACATGGAGCCCGAGATGTTCTACTCGGACCAGAACCGCGCCATCTATGAGACGATGCGCTCGCTCTACACCGAGAGCGAGGCCGTTGACATTGTCACGCTTGTCAATGCGCTTGCCAGCAACAAGACGTTTGCCAGCGCCGACGACGCCAAGGTCTATCTGGCCCGCATCGCCGAGACGCTGCCCTCGGTCTCGAACGTTGATTCCTATTTTAAAATCGTCAAGGAGAAGTACCAGGGCCGCCGCCTGATCGACGCCGCCCGATCCATCCTGAACGAGACCGCCTCCGGCGAGGACGCCGATCTTCTGCTCGAAAGCGCGGAGCAGAAGATCTACGACATCCGCTCCGGGCGCGACAAGTCGGGTGTCAAGACAATCCGCGAGTCCATTCTCGAGGTCATCGACACGATGCAGAAGCTGAGCGGCGCGGACCGCGACAAGTTCGCCGGTATCCCCACGGGCTTCAACTATCTGGACACGGTCCTGACCGGGCTGGGCCGCTCGGACCTGATTATTCTGGCCGCCCGCCCCGGTATGGGCAAGACCTCGTTTGCACTGAACATTGCAACAAACGTTGCCCGCCAGCAGAAGGTGCCGACGATCATTTTCAGTCTGGAAATGACCTGCGAGCAGCTGACGGACCGCATTCTTTCCAGCACGGCGAACATCGACAGCCAGGCATTCCGCACGGGCCGTCTGAACAACTCCGACTGGAACGATTTTGCCCAGGCCACATCGCTGCTCTACAACGCTCCGATTTACATGGACGATTCCTCCGGTATCTCGGTGCCGGAGATCAAGGCAAAGATCCGCACGATCAACCAGGATCCCAAGAAGGAAAAAATCGGGCTCGTTATCATCGACTACCTGCAGCTGATGCAAAGTGCCAAGCGCACCGAGAGCCGCGTGCAGGAGATCAGTGACATTACCCGGAACCTCAAGATCATGGCCAAAGAGCTGAACGTACCGGTCATAGCGCTTTCCCAGCTGTCCCGTGCAGCGGAAAAGACGACGGGCCGCTCGGATCACCGGCCCCAGCTTTCCGACCTGCGCGATTCCGGCTCTATCGAGCAGGATGCCGACATCGTGCTGTTCCTCTACCGCGCGGCCTACTACAATGCCCAGAACGGCGAGGAAAACCAGGCCAATGAGAATGAGGCCGAGTGCATCGTAGCCAAAAACCGCCACGGCGAGACGAGCGTTGTGCGTTTGGGCTGGGACGGTGCGCACACGCGCTTCAGCAATCTGGATGTGACCCATGAGTTCTGACGCGGAAAAAACTGTACAGCGTATGGATGAGGCTCTGTTGGACAACTGCCGCCGACAGGGTCTGTTCAAGTCTGGCGACAGAGTCATTGCGGCCTGCTCCGGTGGGGCAGACTCGATGGCTTTGTTGCTTTTTTTACTGCGCCATCGCCGCACGCTGGAAATCGAGGTGCTGGCGACCCACGTCAACCACGGCATCCGGGGCGAGACCGCCCGCCGCGATGCCGACTTTGTGGCGGACTTCTGCCGCCGGAACGGCGTGGAGCTGTTCCTGTATGACGCCGTGCAGGAAGGCATAGAGGTGCCGCCCCGCCCGAGCGAGGATTGGGCCCGCGGTCTGCGCTACGGCTGGTTCGATGAGTTGGCCGCGCGGGAGGAGGCCGTCATTGCCACGGCTCACACGATGTCCGACCAGGCTGAGACGGTGCTTTTCCGCATGGCGCGCGGCACGGGTCTGCACGGGCTGACCGGCATCCCGCCGCGCCGCGGCTGCTATGTGCGGCCCTGCCTCTGCCTGACACGCGCCGACACCGAGGCATACTGTGCCGCGCTGGGGCAACACTATATCCGGGATGAGACGAACGACCAGGACGTCTATGCGCGCAACCGCATCCGGCATGATGCCATCCCGGCGCTGCAATACGCCAACCCCGCCGCCGAGCGCAGCATTGCGCGGCTCTGCCGCCAGGGGATGCCGGGGGACGACTGCGTGCCCGGCGCGCCCGCCGCTCTTCTGCAGGCGGCCACTGTGCCGGGCGGCTATGACGTCACGGTTCTGCGCCGCGCCGAGGGACCTGTGCTGGACGCCGCGCTGCACGCGCTGGTCAGCCCCGTGCGCGACGCCGAGGAAAAGTATATCAGCCTGCTGCACTTCCTTGTTTTAAAGGGGGAGGGTGCTGTTCAGCTGACCCCGGACGTAAACTATAAAATACAGGACGGCCTGCTCGTCTGCCTGACGCGGGAGGGCTCTCAGACCCTTCCCGCGCCGCCGCAGCCCTTTGAACCGGGTGATTTTTACCTTCCGGGTGGTTATTTTGTGAAATTTCAGGTCGTAAAGTATGAAGATTTTCTAAAAAATCAACCAATTTTCAAAAAAGACTTAAACTGTTGCGCAGATTGTGCTAAAATACAGAGGAATGCTATTCTGCGCACACGGCAGCCGGGGGACTTCTTCCGCCCGGCAGGACGCCATCTGCGAAAAACACTCAAAAAATATTATAATGAACTTGGCATACCGCAGGCCGAAAGGCCGCTGCTGCCGCTGCTGGCTGACGGCAGTGAGGTGCTGTGGCTGTGGGGCTGCGGCTTTGCCGAGGGATGTGCCCCCGATGAGTACACCAACGAGGTACTGACGGTGCGGACAGAAAAAACAGGGGAGGCATAACTCTGATGTACAGCATGGACAATGATATTGACCACATTCTTGTATCGGAAGATGCGCTGAAAGCCAAGGTCAACGAGCTAGGCGCACAGATCAGCCGCGATTACGCGGGCAAAGACCTGCTTCTGGTCTCGATCCTGAAGGGTTCCGTCGTCTTTATGGCGGACCTGATGCGCGCGGTTCAGATTCCCTGCGCCATCGACTTTATGGTCGTTTCCAGCTACGGCGGTGCCAACACGTCCTCCACGGGCCTTGTCAAGATCATCAAGGACTTGGACGCCGACCTGACCGGCAGGGACGTGCTGATCGTTGAGGATATTCTGGACACCGGCATCACGCTGTCCAAGCTGGTTCCGGTGCTGAAAATGCGCAACCCCGGCAGCGTGAAGATCTGCACCATCCTCAGCAAGCCCAGCCGCCGCATGGCCGACATCGAGCCGGACTACTGCGGCTTTGAAGTGCCGGATGAGTTTGTGGTCGGCTATGGTCTGGACTACGACGAAAAGTACCGCAACCTGCCCTATGTGGGTGTTCTTAAGCCGGAAGTATATTCCGGCGAATGATAAAATGCCCGGTGTGCACACCGGATAGGAGTTGATTTCTTGAAGCAAAAACAACCGAAATTCAGCGGCATCCTCGTGGTAGCCGTCCTGATGGTGTTGGTCCTGTTCATCGTCAGCCTTTCGCCGCTGCTGGCAGCGTCCGGCAGCAAGGACACGACCTACTCCGAGATTTACTATTACTTTGAAAATCAGCAGGTGACATCGTTCCGTCTGGACCTTGGCACCGGCAGCTTGGAGTTGTGGCTCAAGGAGGGCAAGGCTGCTCTGCCGGAGTCCAACGCTGCAGCCAGCCTGCCCACCGGTGGTCTGCTGACCGGCGTGTACAGCTCGGACGATAACGCCCTGCCCGCCAACGGCGGTACCGTCTATATGACCTACAAGCTGCCCTACGGCGGCGACTTCAACACCGGCAAGATCTCCGATTTTGTTGACGAGTACAACGCGGCCAACCCGGATGCACCGATGGTGTTTGACTACGTCGCCGCCAAGACGAGCATTCCCTGGCTGGAGATCATCTTCTACGTCGCAATGATCGGCAGCATCGGTATGCTGTTCATGTCGATGTACCGCGGAGGCGCGGGCGGCGGCATCATGAATGTGGGCCGCGCCAAGGTCAAGGATCAGCAGGAGAACCAGCGCAAGGCAACCTTTGCCGATGTGGCCGGTGCCGATGAGGAAAAGGCCGAGCTGCAGGAGGTCGTTGAGTTCCTGAAGGCCCCGAACAAGTTCAACGCCCTCGGCGCACGCATTCCGCACGGCGTACTGCTTGTCGGCCCTCCGGGTACCGGCAAAACGCTGCTGGCCCGTGCCTGTGCCGGTGAGGCCGGTGTGCCGTTCTACGCGATTTCTGGTTCCGATTTCGTCGAGATGTACGTCGGCGTCGGTGCCTCCCGTGTGCGCGACCTGTTTGAAAAAGCCAAAAAGACGATGCCTTCCATCATCTTCATCGATGAGATCGACGCGGTGGGCCGTCAGCGCGGCGCAGGTCTCGGCGGCGGTCACGATGAGCGCGAGCAGACCCTGAACCAGCTGCTGGTCGAGATGGACGGCTTCGATGCAAACGACGGCGTCATCGTCATGGCTGCCACGAACCGCGCGGACATTCTGGACAAGGCGCTGCTGCGCCCGGGCCGCTTTGACCGTCAGGTCTACGTCGGTCTGCCCGACGTCAAGGGCCGCGAGGAGATTCTGCGCGTCCATACAAAGAATAAGCCTCTCGGCCCCGATGTAAGCCTGAAAACGATTGCCCGCTCCACGGCTGGCTTCTCCGGCGCTGATCTGGAGAACCTCGTGAACGAGGCTGCGCTGCTGGCCGCCCGTCAGGGCAAGAAGGCCATCACCGAAAAGGAGATTGAGGAAGCCTCCGTCAAGGTCATGATGGGCCCTGAGAAGAAGAGCCACGTCGTCACCGACGAGGAGCGCCGCCTGACTGCCTACCATGAGACAGGCCACGCTATCACGGGCTACTTCAGCAAGCACCACGATCCCGTGCACCAGATCAGCATTATCTCCCGCGGCGGTGCGGGCGGCTACACAATGTACCTGCCCGAGAAGGACCCCAGCTACGTCACCAAGACCGCGATGTTTGAGAACATCGTCACCCTGCTGGGCGGCCGTGTAGCCGAGCAGCTTGTGCTGGAGGACATCTCCACCGGTGCGTCCAGCGACCTGCAGCGCGCCACCGATACGGCCCGCGCCATGGTCACCCGCTACGGCTTCTCCGAGCGGATGGGGCCTGTCGTCTACGGCAGTGACCCCGGCGAGACCTTCCTGGGACGTGACTTCGGCCAGGGCAAGGGCTACTCGGAGGCTATCGCATCCGAGATCGACAACGAGATCCGCGACATTGTGGATGAGGCCTATGAGACCGCCCGCCGCACCCTGACCGAGCACATGAACGAGCTGCACAAGGTAGCAGGCGTTCTTATGGAGCGCGAAAAGATCAGCGGTGAGGAATTCAAAACATTGATGGAAGGCGGGACCCTGCCGCCTTATGACCTGGGCAGGGGCGAGACCGCCCAGCCTGAAGCACCTGCGCCGGATTCTGCCGCACCTGTGCAGCCTGCCGAACAGCCCGAAACCCAGCAGCCTGCCGAGCCGGCCAACCCCCAGCCCGACACGCAAGAGTAAAGAGTAGGTGTAACTATGGATCAGAATTTTTCCCTGATGGCGCAGTCCCGCGCCAACTACTATACTGCCGGCAGTCCGGTGCAGTTCGTGCGTGTCGAACTGCTGAAGGGTGACACGACCGGTGAGGTCGCCGTCTGCCTGACCTTCAAGAATGTCGGCACCGAGCCGCTGACCGGCTTGGTCGTCCACTTCAAATGTAAGGATGCCGCCGGTCAGGTCCTGTGCGAGGATGACTTCTACTATGAGCAGCTCAACGCTCAGCCCGGTGCCGTGTTCGGCAGCGATGACGCTGTCTATGTCAGCGACACGCCGGTTTCCAGCGTGGAGGTCGAGCAGGATCGTGCGTTCCTCAATGGCCGCGGCGTCGACCTGCGCAATTACAAGCGTGTTCGCTTGAACATGCCCCGCGTACTGCCAGGCTCCATCGCCAAGACGCTGCAGCAGCGCACCGGCAATGTCCAACTGACCTGCGTGCCCCAGGACACCGAGTACGGCTGGTTCTGCGCCTGCGGTGCGTTCCATCCCAATGAGGAAAATACCACCGTCTGCTCCGAGTGCGGCGGTGACCGCGCCGGTATCAAGGCAACGCTGACCGCTATTCTGGAGGAGGCCCGCCAGGCTGCTGAGCGCCAGCAGCAGGAGGTCAACGCTGTCGCCAGCAGTGTGGCCCCGGCGCCCGCTCCCGCACCGCAGCCGCAGGCACAGCCTGCCCCGGCTGCCAGCGACCCGCGCGCCATGGCCAACGCCGTGCAGGCAGCCATCACCGGTCAGCAGGACATCCCGCCGCAGAGCGCCTATGAGCCCGAGCAGGCAACCGCCGCGTTTGAGCCCCAAGGCAGCAGCTACGCCGATGACGACGAGGATGCCGAGGCCGAGCGCGTCCGCCGCTACGCTCCCAAGGGCCGCCTGTTCGACGATGATGAGGACGACGATGAGGGCACCCAGATGTACGATACCGATGACCTCGACTACGATGACGAGGACGACGGTTACGACAAGAAGTCCAAAAAACGTGGCCGCTACGCCGATGACGACGAAACCAGTGAGGACGACGTCATGGCCGAGCGCATCATCCATCTGGCCCCGCCCATCACGGCCATTGCCTGCGCCTTGATCGTGGCACTGTCTCTGGTCTATCACTTCGTTCTGGCGTAAAAAATTGCCGGGCCGTTTCCCGAATGTGGGGAGCGGCCCGGTATTTTTGATTTTTCGGCAATATCCCGCGGGCAGATATGGAATGCGCCCCTACGGATAACAACATCGTTGCTTGCAGGGGCGGATGCTTCCAGCCGCCAGCCGTGGCAGAGCTTACTTTTCTGCCGTCAGTCGTTCGTACGTCTTTACGATTTCCGGGTCATTCAGCTTGATGACCCGGCCGGAAAGATACTGCAGCGTGTTTTCCTCGGGGATTCGGCCAAACGTCAGTCGCTGGGCGCAGAGAGCCTGTGTTTTCAGCCCGGTGCGCTCGTTCATCTTGTGGTTGCCGTACTTGATGTCGCCCAGTACCGGATGGCCCAGATACGCCAGATGCGCACGGATCTGGTGGGTACGGCCCGTGATCAGCCCAATGCGGCAGAGCGCAAACGGCCCTGCCTGCCGGATGACCGTCACCTCGGTGATGATCTGCTTGTAACCCTCGCTCTCACGGGCGTGGATGCGCACCTTGTTATTTTTCTCGCTGTGCTGCAGCCATGCGACGAACCGCCCCTGCGGCGGTGCACCCACCGTGATGGTCAGATACTCCTTTTTCATCATGTCGTCGCGGATGATGGCGTTCAGGTCGCGCAGCGCGGCGTAGCTCTTGGCGGCCAGCACCAGACCTTCGGTGCCGCGATCCAGCCGGTTGCACAGCGCCGGGGCAAATCGCTTTTCTGCGTGGGGATCATACTCGCCCTTGGCCTCCAGATAGGCCGCAAAGGCATCCACCAGATTGGCGTCGCCAGTGCGGTCACTGTGGCAGAGCAGGTGCGCGGGCTTGTAGAGCACCGCAAAATTTTCATCCTCATACACCACGGTCACAGGCGGTTGCCTGCGCGGCGGCTTGGCAGTCTTGGCAGCGGGCTTGCCCACGGGGAAGAACTCGTCGTTGATGTACAGTTCGATCAAATCGCCTGCGCTCAGGCGGGTATCCGGCTCGGCGCGCTTGCCGTTGACCTTGATGCGCTTGTTGCGGAACGCCTTGTACATCATGCTGCGGGGCATATCCTTGGTTACGCCCTCCACAAAGCGGCTCAGGCGCACGCCGTTTTCATTGGGTCCTGCGGTAAAACTTTTCATCGTGTCCTCTTTAAAAATTCATCAGTAAAAACGGTTGGCAAAAGTCTTTTTACAGTATATAATAAAACCAGCAGAACGTAAAGATGGGATGTGAAAAAATGGCAGACGAAAATCTCCACGCGAAGCACCGCGCCCGCATGCAGGAGCGCGTCGAGCGAGACGGACTGGACAGCCTGGCCGAACACGAGGCACTGGAATATCTGCTGTTTCTCTCCATCCCGCGGGCAGACACAAACGCGCTGGCGCACAGGCTCATTCAGTACTTCGGCGATTTCTGCAAGGTGCTGGAGGCCGAGCCCGAGGAGCTGATGCGGGTCGAGGGCGTCGGCCCCAAAAGTGCGCGGCTGATTTCTACCGTCATGGCGTGCAGCCGCTATTATGAGCTGAAAAAGCGCAAGACCCGCCTGTCGCTGAACTCGGCAGAGGCGGCCATCGCCTACGTAAAGCCGCTGTTCCGCGGTGTGCAGAATGAGCAGCTCTACCTGATTTTATTGGACGACGCCTGCCGCCCTGTGCAGGACCTGCGCATTGCCGAGGGCGTTCCCAACCGCGTGGCCGTGGACACCCGCAAGCTGCTGCGCGCCGTGGCCCGCACCAACTCGACCTGCGGCATTCTGGCACACAACCATCCCACAGGGCTGGCCATTCCGTCCGAGGCAGACCGCCTGACGACCTACCATATTATGGAGGTCACCGGCCAGCTCGGCTTTACGATCATGGATCATATCATCATAGCGGGGGAGGATGGCTGTTCGATGCTGAACCGCGGCAGCCTGCCGGAATACCGCGTAAACAGCGGCGTGCTGCAGGCTGCCAGCCGCTGAACGCCGCCCATGCGCCTTGCCGTGTCCCGGCAGGGCGCATTTTTCTGCGGTTTGGGTACAAAATATCGGCAAACCTATTTACATTAAAAATTTGTCGTGTTATAATCATTGTACAACTATTCGTTGTACACGAAAGGAACGACTATGGACGAAGTCTTTCACTTAAAGGCACCGTTTCAGCCCACCGGCGACCAGCCGCAGGCGATAGAAGCGCTGATGCAGGGCATCCATGAGGGTGACGACGCCCAGACGCTGCTGGGCGTCACCGGCTCCGGCAAGACGTTTACGATGGCGAACATCATCGCCCGGGGCAATCGCCCGACGCTGATCTTGGAGCCGAATAAAACGCTGGCCAGCCAGATCTGTACCGAGATGCGCGGCTTTTTCCCCGATGATGCGGTAGAATATTTCGTCTCCTACTACGACTACTATCAGCCCGAGGCTTATATCCCGTCCACAGACACCTATATTGAGAAGGACAGTGCCATCAACGACGAGATTGACCGCCTGCGCCACTCGGCCACGGCGGCGCTGTCAGAACGGCGCAACGTCATCATTGTGGCGTCGGTGTCCTGCATCTACTCGCTGGGCGACCCCATCGACTACCGCAGCATGGTCATCAGCCTGCGCCCCGGTATGCAGATGGAGCGCGACGAGCTTTGCAGCCGCCTGGTCAAGCTGCAATATGAGCGCAACGACATGAACTTCATGCGCAACAAGTTCCGCGTAAAAGGGGACACGGTGGACATCCACCTGGCCTACAACGACGAATTTGCGATTCGGGTCGAGTTCTTCGGCGACGAGATTGACCGCATTGTGGAGTTTGACCCGCTGACAGGCGAGCACAAGAACGTGGTGCGTCATGTTGCCATCTTCCCGGCCAGTCACTATATCGTCGGCCCCGAAAAGATGCAGGAGGGCCTGAAAAAGATTCAGGCCGAGATGGAGGAACAGGTCAAAAAATTCACCGAGGAGGGCAAGCTCTTGGAGGCCCAGCGCATCCAGCAGCGCACCAACTACGACATGGAGATGCTGCAGGAGGTCGGCATGTGCAAGGGCATCGAGAACTACTCCGCTGTCCTGTCAGGCCGTGCGCCCGGCTCCACGCCCACAACGCTGCTGGATTATTTCCCGGATGATTTCCTGCTGATGGTCGACGAGAGCCACGTTATGCTGCCGCAGGTGCGCGGTATGTTCGGCGGCGACTACAGCCGCAAGAAAACGCTGGTCGAATACGGCTTTCGCCTGCCCTGCGCGTTCGACAACCGCCCGCTCAAATTCGACGAATTTGAGCAGCGCGTCCACCAGCGCATCT
>OGUO01002387.1_pt1 | contig 11406 bp, 7 predicted proteins | sample 1553641 | NCBI WGS metagenome assembly OGUO01 (sample SAMEA2579980, study PRJEB22360) | human gut metagenome | biome: human gut; feature: human-associated habitat; material: faeces | place: Denmark | collected 2008/2010 | reverse complement strand
TCCCCTGCTATGACGCGGAGATCATTCAGGAAATGGCGAAGGAGACCGGCTTCGCACCGGACTATGTGAAGGAGGCGGGAGAGTACGCTCCCGGCAGCTTCCTGTCCTCGGCCTTTTCCAACCGGATGTTCGGCCCCACCAACGAGGACATTCTCTGGGAGCACCAGTACAAGGTCATCACGGACCTTGCCGCAAAAGGGTCCTGCGTCATCGTGGGCCGCTGCGCGGACTACATTTTGCAGGACAAGGCCAAGTGCCTCAAGGTCTTTATCCACGCGGATATGGCGTTCCGCGCCAAGCGCATCGTCGAGGTCTACGGCGAGCGCGAGCAGTCGCCCGAGCAGCGCCTGCGCGACAAGGACAAGCGCCGCGCGGCCTATCACCGCTTCTACACGAACATGAAGTGGGGCTACGCGCAGAATTACCACATCACGCTCGACAGCGGCGAGCTCGGCATCGACAAGTGCGCCGACATCATCGCTGACCTCTACAAGAGCAAGGCGTAAATGGTCAAAAAGAGAAGGAGAGAAGCCGCGGCTTCTCTCCTTTTTTCTTATTCTTCTTTCGCAAGGCCGGGGATGTTTACTCCGATGCCGTTGACCTCCACGCCGTCGTCGGCGGGGATGAGGAGGTATTTGCGGCCATTGATGACGCGCGCTTCGATCATATAGCTGTTCTCCGGTGCAATGGAAATTTTGACCTCGGGGGTCGTGATCTCAAACTTCTTGCTCTCGATGATGTTGTTCGGGTTCAGCGCGGCGTTCTCGCCGTACTGCTCATCGCACTCGCGCTGGAACGCTGCGATCTGCTCGTCGTTCACGCCGCTGTTGGCGAGGATGCCGCCGACGTCGCCCGCCGTCATTTCAAGCGGCTCGGGGTCTTTGCTCTCCTTGTGATCTTCGATGCGCGCTCTGATCTGCTCGTGCACGGACTGGACGACATCGTAGCTGCAATCCTTGTCGAGCGCGTCGGCAAGCGCCGAGCCAAAGGCGTTTTTCTGCTCCTCGGCAGACATCGGCGGGTCGACGTGGAACAGCGCGTCGATGACCTCCTGATGGATCTCCGCGGCGTTTTTCGAGTAGAACAGCACATTGTAAATGTTCGCCGTGCGGTTGTCGAACGCGGGGTAGAGGAAGCCGAGCTCGGGCGAGGTCGCGATGTAGCCGGTGGAGCTTGAGTGAAACTCGCTCTGGTCAAGGTCGTAGCGCAGTTCGAGCGTCGGGGCCTTGACGGGGCAGATGGAGCAGACAAAGTACTTGAAGACCTCACTCGACGCGTCGGCCTGAATCTCGTCATCCTTGCTGCGGTGCGGCACGTCGTAGGCGTCGGCGGCGAGGAGGATGAGATAGTTTGTCTCGCCCATGTCGATGCAGTCGATGATTTGGCGGCAGAGCGTTTCGCGCGAGGCGGGGTCCTTGAGCTCCGTCTGGCGAAGAGTCTGCAAGAGGCGGTGCTCATCGCTGTCGGCGACCTGCTGCGTGGAGAACACCACGTCGATGAGGTTCTTGCCAAGCGTGCCGGAGAGGGACTTTTTGAGAAGGCCCAGGTACATCTCCTGCTCCTCCTGCCGCATGAGGCCCATCGAGGTATCGACCCACGCAATGATCTCACGGTTGGAGTTCACATAGCAGCCGTACACGCGGCTGAAATTATTCTTATCGAGCCGGAAGCGCCGGCGCAGTTCATTGAGTTCTTTCTGATTCATGGCTCGTCCTTTCCTTTGTTCATGTCACAAGGCCGATTTTACCACGCCCGCACCGCTGCGGCAAGGGGAGAAACGGCGCATTGTGCGACGAAAATGCGCAAAATGCAGGAAAAGATGCAAAATGGGCGTGAGCGACAAAATGTGCGCGATATGTGGACTATATAGACGATATCCCTGTAAATCATAGAGAAATTCAATGAATCGTCCATATTTCACGACTTCTTAACGCCGCATTTGGCGCTGCTTTTTGTGAAAACGGCTGTGGAAACGGAATCAAAGCAAACATTTCACGTTAAAAATGAAAGATATATTGCATTTTGCCTGAGCTGTGCAGGAATTCTTCCGTTTCCTTGGTGATTCTGACTGTTGAAAAAAGAAAAAAAGAAGTTAGAATAGAGCCTCGCGAAATGAAACGGAAGAATTTGGATAGAGATCAGAGAGTTTGGGAGGAAATCAATATGTCGTATCACTTTTTGCTGGATCTTGCGCTGATTCTGCTGAGCACGAAGATTCTGGGCCTCATTGCGCAGAAGTTTCAGATGCCGCAGGTCGTGGGCGCGCTGATCGCGGGCCTTTTGCTCAGCCCCGCGGGCCTTGGCCTTCTTTCGGAAACGGAATTCACCAAGCAGCTCAGCGAGCTTGGTGTCATCGTGCTGATGTTCTCCGCCGGTATGGGCACGGACATCAACGAGCTCAAGCACAGCGGCAAGGCGGGCTTCATGGTCGCGGTCCTCGGCGTGATCGTGCCGTTCCTGATGGGCACGGCGCTTGCATGGGGCGCGGATGAGCTGGGACTCATCGAGAGCACCGGCTTTATCGAAAACATCTTCATCGGCACCATCCTGACGGCCACGTCCGTGAGCATTACAGTCGAAACGCTCAAGGAGATGAAAAAGCTCGAGACCAAGGTCGGCAACACGATCCTGGCCGCCGCGCTCATCGACGATGTGCTCGGCCTGATCGCCCTGACGCTCGTTTGCAGCCTTGCCGGCGGTGACGAGAGCATCGGCATGGTGCTCCTCAAGATCGTGGGCTTTTTCGTCTTTGCCTTCGTGGTCGGCTTTGGCGCGAACCGCATCTTCTGCTGGATGCTCAAGCGTCAGCACGGTTGGGCCAGCCACAGAAACTCCGTGTTCGCCTTTGTCCTGTGCCTTGTGATGGCCTACTGCGCCGAGAAGTTCTTCGGCGTCGCTGATATCACGGGCGCTTACGCCGCGGGCCTTGCCGTCGCGTGCACGCCCAAGGGCACCTACATCCAGACGAAGTACAACCCCCTCGGGTATCTTCTGCTCACGCCGGTGTTCTTCGCGAGCATCGGTATCAATGTGCAGATCACGGGTCTGACGGGCGGCATGGTCGTCTTCTCGATTTTGCTGCTGCTTGTTTCGATCATCTCGAAGCTCATCGGCTGCGGCCTTGGCGCCAAGGCGTGCCAGTTCACCACGCGCGAGAGCATCCAGGTCGGCGTGGGCATGGCCTGCCGCGGCGAAGTCGCGCTGATCGTCGCCAACCGCGGCCTTTCGATGGGTGTGCTGTCGCCCGCGATGATGACGCCGGTCGTCATCACGGTCGTATGCGGCACGATCCTGACGCCGATTCTGCTCAAGCTGTCCTTCCGCGGCCATCAGGAGACGGAGCTGGTGCAGAACAACATCGCCGACCGCATGGCCAAGCACCGGCAGCTCGATATCATCACGCAGCAGCTTTTGCAGCAGGATGAACAGCTGATGAAAAAGAACTGAGCGCAGCGCAATGAAATAAAAAGAGCTTTCTCCTGAAAATCGGAGAAAGCTCTTTTTTGATTTTAGGACGCTACCTTTTCCTGCGCGATGCACTCGCGCAGGATGCGACAGAGCGCGTTCACATCCTCTTCCCGCGTCGCCCAGCTTGTGGCAAAGCGGATGATGCTGTGCGTCTCGTCATATTGCTCCCAGACGGAGAAGTCCACGCGCTCGGCGAGCTCTTTGCGCTGCTGCTCACTGACGATGCAGAAGCTCTGGTTCGTCGGGGAGGGGAAACAGGGCAAATAGCCGTTTTCCGCCATCGCGCGCCGGATAGCGTCGGCGTAGCGAACGGCGTCTGCGCCGATGCGCTCGTAGAGCCCATCGGTAAAGAGCGTGTCGAACTGGATGCCGAGCAGCCGTCCCTTGGCGAGCAGCGCGCCGTGCTGCTTGATGATGGTGAAAAAGTGTGGAATGAGCCCCGGCTGGGGAATGACGACCGCCTCGCCGAGCAGCGCGCCGCATTTCGTGCCGCCGATGTAGAAAATGTCGCACAGCGCGGCAAGGTCGCGCAGTGTCACGTCGTTTTCAGGACAGGCGAGCGCGTAGGCAAGGCGCGCGCCGTCGATATAGAGCGGCAGGCGCTTTTCGCGGCAGAGCGCGCTGATGGCCGCGAGCTCCTTTTTGGAATAGAGCGTGCCGTACTCCGTCGGCTGGGAGAGGTAGACCATCCCGGGCATGACCGTGTGGTCGCGGTTTGCGTCGTCCTCGTACTGATCAAGCAGTGCGCGGATTTGGGATGCGGTGATCTTGCCGTTCTCCTGCGGCAGCGTGAGCACCTTGTGCCCGCCGAACTCGATGGCGCCGGCCTCGTGCACGCTGATGTGCCCCGTGTCCGCGGCGATCACACCCTCGTAAGAGCGCAGCAGCGCGTCGATGACGGTCGCGTTCGTCTGTGTGCCGCCGACAAGGAAGTGAATCTCCGCGTTCGGCGCGCCGCAAGCGGCGCGGATCTTCTCGCGCGCGGATTCGCAGTATTCATCCGTGCCGTAACCGGCGGTCTGCGCAAAATTCGTTTCGCACAGGCGCTGCAGGATGGCGGGATGCGCGCCCTCAAGATAGTCGCAGGAAAAAGAAAGACGATGCTCCATGAAAAAAGACCTCGTTTCAAAAACAGGATTGACGGTTTCTGACTGCTATTGTAGAATAAGAGAAAACATGACGCAAACGGTTATTTGAAATGAAAAACATGATATAAAATCATGGATAGGAGGGCGTATGGAAGCGGTCAAATGCGAGGCGTTCCTTGCCGCGGCAGAGCTCGGCAGCCTGACGGCCACGGCGGAGCTTTTGGGCTACACGCAGTCGGGCGTGACGCGCATGATCGGCACGCTGGAAGAAGAGCTCGGCTTTCCGCTGTTTCTTCGCAGCAAAAAGGGCGTGCAGCTCACGGAAAACGGAAAGCTCATGCTGCCGCTGCTGCGCGAGGTCGTGCGCGCGCACCACAACGCCGAGCAGCTCAGCGCGGAGATCGGCGGCGTGTCAAAGGGCTCGCTGACGATCGGCTGCTATTACAGCATTTCGGCCCTGTGGATGCCAGAGATCCTGACGGCGTTCCGCGCCCGCTATCCGGGCGTGACGCACCTGCGCTGCCGTCTGGAGACGGGGCGCACGCACCAGATCCGTGTACATATGAAATATATCGGTCATACGCTTTTCAACGATGAGCGGTATGGCGGACATGATATCTTGAAAGGAACAACTTTTACTAAATATAAACAGTTCGTGCAAAACTGTTTCGCTATTTGTCCACGTCAGGCCTTGCATGCTAAGACGTTGGGGTTCGTTCATCCTACTACGGGAGAGGAGATGTTTTTCGATTCTGAGATTCCTTCCGATATGCAGCAGCTGATCGACAGATGGCGTGTATACGCGAACACTAAAGAATTGTAAAAATGAAAAAGAACATCGCTATCGTAGCAGGGGGAGATTCCTCCGAGATCGTTATTTCATTAAAAAGTGCGGACGGAATCTACTCTTTTATTGATAAAGACAAATATAATTTATATATTGCCATCGTTAAGAGGGATGAGTGGGCGGTTATACTTCCTAGCGGGGAACATACACCAATTGATAAGAATGATTTTAGCTTCAAGGAGAATGGCGTGACGAGGCATTTTGACTTCGCTTATATAACGATACATGGTACTCCGGGCGAGGACGGACGTTTGCAAGGATATTTCGATATGATCGGTATGCCTTACTCGTCTTGCGGGATGCTGGTGAGCGCTTTGACATTCAATAAATACGTATGTAATCATTACTTGAAAGACTTTGGTGTAAAAATTGCCGCGTCCATTCATTTATTCAAGGGAGAGACTATTACGGACGAAGAAGTCGTGACTCGTTTGGGTTTGCCTATTTTCGTGAAACCAAACGATGGGGGTAGTAGTTTTGGCGTGACGAAGGTGAAAGAGGTCTCCGCTATCCAGCCCGCTATCGCTAAGGCGTTTGGGGAAGGACGTGAGGTGATTCTCGAGCGCTTTATCGATGGAACGGAAGTGACATGCGGTTGCTATAAGGTGGAGGGTAAAGAGGTTGTCTTCCCTTTGACCGAGGTGGTTACGAATAACGAATTCTTCGATTTCGACGCGAAGTATAACGGACAGGTGGACGAGATCACTCCGGCCCGTATCTCCACCGAGTTGACGGAGTTGATACAGCGCGAGACATCAAGGATCTACGATATATTGGGCGCCAAAGGACTGATTCGTGTGGATTATATTATTCCGGCAGACGGGGAGCCTGTCTTACTGGAAATAAACACGACACCGGGAATGACGGCTACCAGCTTTATCCCACAGCAAGTACGTGCGGCGGGATTGGATATAAAGGATGTCATGACAGACATTATTGAAGACGAACTCAAAAACAGAAAAACAAAATGAATAGATATGGATACAGAAACAGTTTCCCCTAATTTCGACGACATCCGTCCGCTGAACAACAGTGAGGTGAAGGACGCGATTGAAAAATTGGTCGCCAATGAGGATTTCGAGCGGGCTTTACGTTACATAAAGCCGAATTTGAATTGGGAGGAATTCTCAGTTGCCATGCGTGCTTGCAAGACGAAGGAGGAGTTTAAATCTACTCTGGCCTATGACGCTGTAATGACGGTGGCGAAAAATACTACTTTCTCGCTTACTATCTCAGGGCGTAGCCGTCTGCCGAAAGATAAGGCGGCCTGTACGTTTATCTCGAACCATAGGGATATCGTATTGGATGCCTCCTTCTTGAACGTCATGTTATATGATGTGGGGTATGGTATGACGCAGGTCGCTATCGGCGACAATCTTTTAATCCGTCCGTGGATCGAGACGTTGGTGCGCTTGAATAACAGCTTTATCGTGAAGCGTGGCGTTTCTGTTCGTCAGATGTTGGAGGTCAGCAAGACGCTTTCCGCCTATATCCATCATGCGATCAAGAATGTGAACGAGTCTGTATGGATCGCCCAGCGTGAGGGACGTGCTAAGGATTCGGACGATCGTACGCAGGGCAGCGTATTAAAAATGTTGAGTATCGGCGGTGATAAGGATAATCTGTTGTTGAATTTGATGGACTTGAATATCGTACCGGTCGCTATCTCCTACGAGTTTGATCCTTGCGATTTCTTGAAGGCGAAAGAATTCCAGATGAAGCGGGATGATCCGGATTACGTGAAATGTCAGCGGGATGATTTGTTGAGCATGGAAACGGGTATCCTGAATAATAAGGGTCGTGTCCACTTCACGATCACTTCCCCGATCAATGATTCCTTGGCTAAACTAGACAAGGATATGGAGAAGAATGAGCTGGTAAGCGCTATCGCGTCCGTTATCGACCGGGAGATCTATAAGAACTATCGTTTCTATCCTTGTAATTACGTAGCTTATGATTGGCTGAACGGTACTCGCCGTTTCCACGAGCATTACGGACCGAAGGATAAGAAGCAGTTCGAGGAGTATATACAAGGACAGTTGGACAAGATCGTCCTTCCGAATAAGGATGAGGCGTTCTTACGTAAGAAACTATTGGAGATGTACTCCAATCCGTTGAAGAACTATTTGACAACTTTATAAGTTCCAATTGATTTTGATAGAGAGGTGTTGTAAAAGAGCGGAAGAAGCCTTTTACAACACCTTTTTGGTTAACCGACGTATCTACGTTCATAAATACCTGCATGAATGTATGTTTCTTAACATACGCTTTCGGTGACATATTGTAATCCCCTATTTCGTATCTTTGGCATATACGGTAAGAAACGCTTACAGTATGCTAATCATTTAAATCAGTAGCAGTATGAAACCGGAAGATTACATCACCCGTGAGGAGAAGTATGGTGCCCACAACTATCATCCCCTGCCGGTCGTTCTCAGCAGAGGCGAAGGCGTGTTCGTGTGGGACGTGGAAGGAAAACGTTATTTTGATTTCTTGTCCGGATATTCGGCGTTAAGCCAAGGACATTGCCATCCTAAGATCGTAAAGGCCCTGATGGAGCAAGCGGAGAGGCTTACGCTCGTGTCTCGTGCCTTTCATGCTGATATACTTGGTGAATACATGGAATTTACTTGCAAATTCTTCGGCTATGACAAACTTCTGCCGATGAATACGGGAGCCGAGGCGGTAGAGACGGCCTTGAAGCTTTGCCGTCGGTGGGGATATCGTCGGAAAGGGGTTGCCCCGGAACGTGCGAAGATCGTGGTTTGTAGCGAGAATTTCCATGGACGTACGATTACGATTATTTCCATGAGTACGGACCCTAGCTCATACGCCGATTTCGGTCCTTATACACCCGGGTTTATAAAGATACCCTATAATAATGTGGATGCGTTGGCCGAGGCCCTGAAAGATCCTGATGCAGTAGGCTTCTTGGTGGAACCGATCCAAGGTGAGGCTGGGGTAGTGGTGCCCGACGATGGTTATCTGCGGGCTTGCTATGATCTTTGTCATCAAAAGAATGTGTTGTTTATCGCGGACGAGATACAGACGGGTATCGGCCGTACCGGTAAGTTATTGGCTTGCGATTACGAGGGGATTCGTCCGGACATCTTGATCTTGGGAAAGGCGTTGTCCGGTGGGGTCAGTCCGGTCTCGGCGGTATTGGCGGACGATGAGATCATGCTTACGATCGCTCCGGGAGAGCACGGTTCTACGTATGGTGGAAATCCGTTGGCGGCGAAAGTCGCTATCGCAGCCTTGGAGGTGGTACGTGACGAGCATTTGTCGGAGAATGCGTTTAAGATGGGTGAGCTGTTCCGTGGTGAGATGGAGCGGATTAATAATCCTATGATAAAGAAAGTACGGGGTAAGGGCTTGCTGAACGCTGTCGTGACGGAACCTAAAGATGGGAAGACGGCATGGGACATCTGTTTGGCGTTGAAGGAAAACGGTTTGATAGCCAAGCCTACCCACGATCATATCATCCGCTTCACGCCTCCTTTGGTGATTACGGAGGAGCAAATGATGGAAGCGATTGGCATTATACGAGATACGTTCGCTAAATTCTAGTGTATGAAGATAAATGTAATAGGTGTTCCCTTGAATCTGGGATGTGACCGGGCTGGCGTAGAGCGTGCCCCGAACCACCTTCGGGAACGGGGATTGATGGGGGTGATCCGGAAGAACGGGCATAAAGCCTTTGACTTGGGTAATTTGTATGTACCCCCTGTTAGCGAGGCGGATAAGTTCGTACGGGGTAACAGCATGAAATATCTGGATGCGATCGTGGAGGTAAATACGAATCTGGCGGAGTTGGTTTATGATACATTGCGTGGAGGAGCGTTCCCCTTGGTGATTGGCGGGGATCATTCGCTGGGTTTAGGTAGCGCCTCGGGCGTGGGTAAATGTTATGATGATTTCGGTATTATCTGGCTGGACGCTCATGGGGATATCAATACCAGCGAGACTTCTCCCAGTGGTAATATCCACGGGATGCCTTTGAGTGCGTTGATGGGGATGGGAAGCGAGGAACTGGTGAATATCTACGCTCCCGGGAATAAGGTGAATCCGCAGAACGTATTCTTGGTCGGGACCCGCAGTCTGGATGAGGGCGAGTGGGATTTGATCGAGCGGGAGAAGCTGAGTGTCTATACGATGGAGACGATCCATCTGAAAGGCATCGGCTTCGTAGCTGAGGATATCAAGCGGAAATTGAAGGAACGGAAGATCCGCAACGTGCATTTCAGCATAGACGTGGATAGCATAGACCCCCGTTTCGCTCCGGGCACGGGAACCCGTGTGTGTGAGGGACTGATGCCGGATGAGTTTAATAACTTCGTGGATCATATGTTGTCTACGAATCTGGTTAAGTCGATGGATTTGGTAGAGCTGAATCCGGAGCTGGACGTGAACGAGCAGACCACAAACCTTTGTCTGCAGATCATCGATTATATTACCGCCCGTCTATAAGGAATCTAAATTCCATGGTTTATGATAAGAGTGTGAAAAGGAAGTCCCCTTGTTCCGGTTAAGACCGGATACGAGGGGACTTGAAAATACGATATGTCTATTGGTTTATTTCATTCTTCGGATATTGGCGTAATTGAAGCTATCGCTCAAGAAATCGTCCTCGCTGAATTTATAGCCTTGCGGTCCCCAGTTGCCCATAGCGAGCATGGCGATCATCTTCATCGGGTTGAAACCGCTCATATCGCCGCCGGCGGCCGCTAGAGGAACGGACTCCATCAGCTTGCGCATGGAATGTGGATAATTCTCGTTGATCACCATGTTGCGGTATAAGGCAAGGATTCCATCTCCTTGCTCCTTACGGTTCCAAGTCAGTATATATGTACCGTCGTTGGCTTCCGCCTTCGCTTGGAGATCGGGCAGTTTGGCGGAGTTGGCGTCCGCTATGATAAAGGTTACGAAACCTTCCTTGTCCACTTTAGGCATTTCTTTGTCGTAAATAGAGGCATACGAGTAGGTCTCGGCTGACCCGAGGCATATGGACCAGTATCGTACATCGGCGTTGGCGTTTTCGCTTACGCTTTTAGGAGCCGTAGGAGGGATGAAACGGAAAGTTGCTACCTCCCCTTCGTTCAGTTTGATGCGGGCGAATAGGTATTCTGCCGGGCTGTTCGGGTACATTAGGCTCAGCGGGGCACGCATGAACGGGAGTTGCGGCAGGTCGGCGGAGAAATCCATCGGCGGCAAGTTCAACGATTCGTGGATGTTGCAGACCTCACGCTTCGGGAAATCTACTTCCTCACCTGTAGTCACGTTGAAAGCTTGGATAGCAGGCATGTCCACGCAGCCATACTCATCGCCGCTATATTGTTTCGCCAAGTAAAGACGCATGAAAATGGAGACCATATTGACATCCTCCGGGAACTCACATACGTTCTTCATCGAGGCACGTGCGCTGGCGGGGGTGTTAGCGGGAATGATGTAAATCGTATAGCCATTTGCTCCGTAGTCATCTGTTTCCTTTACATAAGGGTTGATGGAGCTGTCGTCGGGTTGGATATTTACGTCTTCAATGCTGGATACGTCTATTTGGGTCTCGTCGTTATAAACCGTGAAGTTGAAGAAGCGTGACTTCGGGAACTTTCCAGTCAAACGAAGGCCGATGTTTGGATTATCTTTGTAAGAATAGGTGTATTCCCAATAATCGGCATAGATATCAGGAAAGGCCAGTAGGGTTTGATTGTCGCCTCGAAGCGTCTTGCCCCATTGTTCCTTGGGTTCCGGGTTGTTGATTTGAGGGGTATTCTCATCATCGTCGTCGCAAGCGGTGAACATACCCACAGTAAGGGCTACCAACATTAAGTAAAAAATCTTCTTCATGATTCTGTTCGTTAATTAATCTGTTTGTTATTAAAATGAGAGCACAAAAGTATCTCATTTCCAATTAGGGTTGACCTATTGAAAATGAAATACCTTGGATAAGACCACAGAATCCTAGGAATGGAACAGCTAGAAGGGGTATCCGATAGCGAAGTG
>OGUO01002383.1_pt1 | contig 11414 bp, 5 predicted proteins | sample 1553641 | NCBI WGS metagenome assembly OGUO01 (sample SAMEA2579980, study PRJEB22360) | human gut metagenome | biome: human gut; feature: human-associated habitat; material: faeces | place: Denmark | collected 2008/2010 | reverse complement strand
CCGCCGCAGGCTCGCCCTCGTGGCGCCAGAGCACCGTGACGAGCATCGCACGGCTGAGCGATATACCGGGTGCAAACTCGGTCGCGGTCATGCCGCTGAACAGCTTCTTTTCCGAAACGAAACGGACTGCGTCAAAGTACCAGTCGCCCTCCTGCACATCGGTGTAGGGGTTGACCCACTCGACAGGTATCCCTACGGTCGGCTTATCCGACTTCGTGCCGGGATCACGGCTGCTGCCGCCGCTGCCCATGCTGCTGCCGCCGCTCTCCTGCTTGTAGTCGGAGGTATACAGCCACTCGACTTTGTCCCCGGCTTTCAGTGTGTAGGCGGTGATGCCGACCTTAGGCAGTTCGCCGTTCACATAATAGAGCCAGCCGCTGGACTTGCCGTGCGCGAACTCGGCAAGCGTCTCGCCGTTATAGGTCATCGAGGACACATAGCCCTTTTCCAACCCGACGACGGTGATCTCGTTTGCCGCTGCCGCATCGCGGAGCAGATGATAAACTGTGGAACCTTCCTTGACGGTAAACTCGCCGGAAGCCCAGACCTTCTTCTTCAGCCCCGTGATCGTGAAGGTGACGGTGATCGTGTCCGCATCCTTATCAGGCTCGGCGGGCAGCTCCGTTATACCCTTGCCGGTGGCGCGAACGGGAGCAAACGAAAGCGTGATCTCCGCATCGTCCGCGGCGATCTGATTGCAGGCGAAGATATTGTAAGGCTGCTTGCCTCTTGCCTCGAAGATCTCGAGGGCGACGAGCGCACGGAAGCCCTGCTCGGTGGCAAGCGCTTCCGCCTTGATGCCGGCATCGCCGTCGGCATATGCGGTCACAAAGCCGTTCTTCGCCGCATTGACGTAGAGCATCGGTGCATCGGCAAGCGCACAGCCGTTTTTCACGAAGCGTGCGTCGGTCGCAGGATCAATGCCGAGCGCGAGGAGACCGGTGATGACCGCCGCGTCGGTGTTGATGTTGCCGTACGAGCCGTTGGCACCGAGCTCTGCCGAAAGGCCGGCAAGCGCTGCGTCAATAAACTTCTGTGCATCCGCACGGACGCCGTAGGTATCGCGCCCACCCTCGGTGAAGCGGGCGAGTGCCGCCAGCGCCCAACCGGTAGTATCCGCATCGGTGTAAGTATTCAGCCCGTAGTTGTAGCTGAACATGCCGTTCTCGCGCTGATTGCGCAGGAGGACGCCGACCAGCGACTGAATCTGCGCCTTGGTATACTGAACCCTGCCCTGCATATCGGCAAGCAGCGCCCAGACTGCGGTGGTATAGTCGCTGCCGATATTTTCGGCGCGGAGCGCTGCCGCATTGTCCATAGCAGTCGCGCTGTTGACCGGATAGAGCTTCGTTGTGTCAATGCCGAGCACGCCCATAATGATCTCCGCCTTGGCGCGATCCTTCGGGAGCGTGTAGGACTTGTTCAGTCCGTCAATGGCAAGATTGATGTAGTTCTGCACAGCGTCGTCGGAAACGCGGGGCGAACCGCTCTCCCAGTCGGTGAGGATGGCATATGCCGCCATGTCAAAGACGACCCATTCGTCGGGGGCGAGCTTGGATGCGTAGATCTTCGCCAGCGTGTCCATCAGAGTGCGGCGCGAAGCCTTCTCGGGCGCGATCACGACCGTGACCGTGCGGCGCAGCTGTCCCGCATCGCCGACGAAGAGCAGCGTGACCGTCTCGGTGACGGCAACGCCGGTGTCGTTTGCCTTCGCCAGTACAACCTCGCCGTTTGCAAGGCGGGTGAGGTAGCTCTCGCCCGTGACCTGCACGCAGCTGACGCGAATGTCCGCGCTCGGCGTTTCGCCGTCTCTTAAGAAGCTGAAGCGATCGCCGACCATTGCCGTTGCCGGAATAGCGAGAATGCCGACGTACTTGTCTGCCTCAACGGAAAGGCTCTCATCCTTTGCAGGAACGACCGTGCCCGCCGGGTACGGATAACCGCCGTTTACGTCGTTGGCGCGCACAAAAGCCTCGCCGAGCAGCGCCGTGAATGCGTCGGTGCGCATTTCATCCGCGGTGCGGGTGTAGACATGCGTGTTCTCCGCGCCGCCCGCCACGGTGTAGCAGTCGGTGACATAGGATGCACCCATGCTGCCCTTGCCATAGATCGCGTATGCGCCGAGAACGCCGTCCATCTCGCCTGCGTTGTAGCAGGCTTTCAGATACGGATGGCAGCCGTCGCCCTGCGACGAGCCCATACTGCCGCAGATACCGGCAGCAATATTTGCGCCGTAGATATTGCCGAGGTTGACGCAGTTTTCAAACTGCACGCAGTTCTTGCTGTAGCCGACGAGACCGCCGACTCTGCCCTGCGAGAAGGGATCCTTGTCTTCGCCGTTCTGGACGATCGCGCCGACATTAACGCAGCCGACAAGGCGAACCGTGTTGTCGATCCATTCATAGCCGATGTCATCGCTCTTGCGGCAGATGCCGACCATACCGCCGACCGATGCGCCCGCCTCTGCGGAGATCAGCACATTGGTCGCGCAGTTTTCGATCGTGGTATTGCCGACGGCAGCGCCTGCAAGACCGCCGACCAGCGCCGTGCGCTCGGTGCAGAAGATCTCGCCCGCAACCGTCAGATTCTTGACCGTTGCCTCGGAGAGGCAGCCGAACAGTCCGTAGTATGCGTAGATGTCGCTCTCTTCCGAAACGGCAAGCCCGCTGATCGTGTGACCCTTGCCGTCAAAGTGACCTGCAAAGGGCGAGCCCGAGGTCTTGCCGATCGGCGACCAGGTGACGCCGCCAAGGTCGATGTCCGCCTCAAGCGTGTAATAGGCAGCCGCATAGGGGCTGCCGATGGTATCGCGCAGCGTTTCGGACAGGTAGGCGAGTTCTGCCGCATTTGCAATGCGGTAGGGTTCGTCCTCTGTACCCTTGCCGGCAAGCGTCTTTGCAACGCTGCCGTCCCAGCTGTCGCCGGAGACGAGCGTGAAGGTCAGCACATCGGTCTCGGGCACGAGAACCGCGCCGCTCTTCGTCTTATAGCCGTCCGCCGTGATTTTATAATCATACGACCCGGCGGGCAGACTGTATGTACCGTCCGTACCGGTCATTTCGCGCTTGTCGCCGTCTGCGCGGGTCAGCGTGACCGTTGCATTTGCATAGCGCGGGTAGACCGTGAAGACCAGCGGATAACGTTCGCTCTCGTCCAGCGTGAGCGGGACTGCCGTATCCACGGTCACGGTCAGCGTGCCGGTCTTCGTCACATAGCCGAAGTCGGAAACCGTGTAATAATAGTTGCCCTTCGTGAGCGTGTAGGTCGTGCCCGCAGTCGGGGCGAGCAGCTCGCCCTCGGCACTTTCGCGGTAAAGCGCAAGCGCTGCCGTGATGGGGGTAAGCGCGAATTCGACGGTGTAGGTCTTCGCCGCAAGGACAACCTCAACCGTGCGGTTCTGCTTGCCGATCTGCACGGTCTGCACCGATGCGGTGTGCTCGGTGTCGCCCTCAGCGGGCGTGACTGCGAGCGTATAGCTGCCCGCTTCCAGTACGACCGTATAGCTGCCCGCATTGCCTGCTGTCAGCGCAATTTCCTTGCTTTCGGCATCGGTCAGGGCAACCGTTGCATCCACCGGGTCGACCGTGATCGTGAGGGTCACAGGACCTGCGGGTGCAGCAAACCATGCGGGATATGGGTAGCCGTCCTTGATTTCAAAGCCGTCGATCGAAAGCGCCGCAAAATCCGCCGTGGCAATCCCAGCCGGCTTGCCGGTGACCTTGGCGTTCGAGCCGAAGCACTCAAACGGCGACCAGCTGGATGCGCTCTTATTCTTTTCGTTGTCGTAATAGCAGCCCGTGACCGTGATCGCCGGGTATGCATATCTGCCGCTGTAGGCAAAGCCGTAGGCATTGCCGCCCGTCACCTTGCCGCTGAAATAGCAGTTTGTAAAGTCAATGGTGTGACCGGTATTCGAGCCGTTGATGATGCCGACAAACCCGCCCGCATTGCCGATATTATAGCCGGTGTGCGCTTCCACATCACCGAGTACCGCGCAGTTTTCAAATGCGAGATCAACGTTCATCATATAGCTGAGCATGCCGCCAAAATAGTTGTAGGTCGGCTTTGTGCTGCCCGTGTAGACAACATCCGCCTCGGTGAAGCAGTTCTTCACCGTGAGCGACGTGTTTACGGCATAGCCGATGAGGCCGCCCGCATAGGTCGTCTTCGTCGCTTCAATCGAGACACTGCCGCCGACGATGCCGACATTCTCAATCGTTACGCCGTCCTCGCCGACAACACCGCAGAGTACCGCGGTGCCGACGTTCTGTCCCTTCGTCAGGGTGATCGACGGATTCTCGAAGACAACGTCATGCGCCTTACCCGAGAAAGTCGCGAACAGCGCCGCGCCCTTCGTGGTATAGTTTTCGGCAAGTTCTGCCGAAATGGTGAGATTCTTCACCGTGTAACCGTTGCCGTTAAACTCGCCGACAAAGGAGGTGATCGGCTCCATCGCGACGTCGGTCATATCAATGTCCTGCGTCAGCTCGATCTTGCCGGTGAGCTCTTTGCCGCCGAGGGCAGCAAGCTCCGCCGCACTGCCGATGCGCACGGTATCGTCGGCAAATGCCGAGACCGTACAGAGCACCGCCAGGACGAGAAGAAGCCCGATGCCTTTGAAAAGTCTGTTTTTCATGGGATCTATCCTTTCTTTTTCTATCCTCTATATAAAAAGCCGCGGCAACCCGAAGATCACCGCGGCAGTTTTCCCGCGCCTTGCAGAATGCCGCACCAAAAAAAGCCCTTGAAAATTCAAATTTTTCAAGCACGACGAAATACCGCGCCTGCTTTTTTTCAAAAAAAGCGTTGCGGCGCGGCATCAGAGCAGGTCTTTCGACTTGTCCCCTATCACTTACGCGGCGCAACGCGCTCCTGCCTTCTCAGTTTCCCAATGACTGACTTTCGTCAACGGAGCGCGCGCATTCGGGGCATACGGCGACTGGTATCGCTCGGGACTCTCACCCGATTCCCTTTTCACCGACCGTACCCGCACGGTACAGCCGACACTCTGCTGCATATTCAAATGTCGGAAACAGTATAACACAGTATTGCGCAGGGTGCAAGCCGTTTCGTGAAGAAAAACAAAAAGACAGCATACGCTGTCTTTTTGTTTTTTCACTCAATTCCACATAGCATTCCAAAACAGCTTGCCGAGGTCGATCGTATAAGCCTGGCTCAGCTCACCGTTCGGATCATCCTCGTCTGTTTGACTGGTCAGGAGAATGTCATTTGCCGCAAGCGAAACAAGTTCCAGCTTCGGCTGCTCATATCTGTTTTTTTGCATCATACGTTTCTCCTTTACTCTGCGGCTGCGGCGATCTCATTGACCGATACCGGTGTATACGGCATCACGATCATATCATCTGCACCCGCCAGCTTAACAAATGCCCATGCATAGATCTTTGCATCTGCTTTTTCTGCCGGGATGTCGACCAGCGTAACCGCATATTTCAGGATGCGATTCTCATCTGCTTCGGAAATGTCGTCACACTGCGCGCGCAGGAGCTTTGCCGTGTCCCCAGTAACATCTGCATCAAACGGCGCCACAAACAATCCGTAATACTCGATCTCCATTGTGCCGACATGCAGCGTCGTGATAAACCGGATGGCATTCGTCTCGCCGTTATAAGCCGTGGAGGTCGTGCCTGCCGTCAGCCGCGGCGGCGCAATCTCAATTTTTGTGTAGTTGCCGGCATTGCTCGGCTTGCTGTTTGCGTTTGCCAGGCGTTTTGCCAGCGCGCTGCTGCCGTCGTTGTACCAGTAGACGGTCGCAGTATCCTCGCTCAAGCCGACTGCCGTAATATAGAAAGTGGTTTGAGTCAGCTCGGCGCCGCGGATATTGGCGATAACCTCGGCATCCGTAAGATCGCCCGCCCATGCGCCTGTATCCAGCCGCAGACGGGAGAATTTGATCGTACCGCCTGTGATGTCAATCACAAGCTCACCTGCCTGCGCCGCAGTATTTCCGGCAGAGGAACTCGGGTTCTGCGCCATGCCATAGCCGAAGATGCTGCTCTGGTATGTACCGCCGTCGATCACCAGATGGGTGCGCGAGGTATCGGCATACTGCGCAAAACAGCGCGCCATGACAGAGGGACGCGAATTCTCGGAGTAGCGATCCGTTGTGAGGTCCTTGTCATACTCGCCGTAATAATAGCCGCCGTGCAGCGTGATGTTGATCTCACCGGAAACGGTATAGAGCGGTTTTGCATCCGTGCCGAGCGTCGCGGTGGACATGTCACCGCCCGCCACATAGCTCCAACTGCCGCTCTCGACCGTGATATTCTGCACTTCGCCCGCCGGGAAGTCTGCACCCGTGGCATACTGGTCACGGTTATACCCTGCCACGATGGCGGGGAACGCTTGGGATGCCGTGGCATTCGGTGCGGTGCAGGTCACGTTTTTGCCGATGTAAAGATCATTCCAGTCGCAGGCGACGGTGATCTTGGCATTGGCAGAGCCTTTCGCGTTGACGATGTCCAGGTAGTCAATATAGGTGTTTATCCCCAGCCCGAAGGTGAAGGAAGTTGCCGATGTGCTGTTGAATCTCAGCTTGGCGCCCGAACCCCGATAGTCGGTGTCATAGATTTTGCCGCCATACGTACCGATGTAATAGCTCGTGATGATGACGGTCTTGTCCGATGCAACCGTGGTGGTGAACTTCGTCGATGTAAAGTTCGCCGTCTTGCCAATCAGCAGGATACCGCCGTTTGGCTGGGCGGCGATCTCTTTGAACGCTGTGCCCAGCGAAGTTGTGTATTCATAGACATAGGGCTCGCTGCCGTCGGCGATCCCGAGGATCTCCTGCGCCTGCGCCATTGTAATGCCTCCGGTCGATGTGTCTTCCGCACCCGTCGGCAATGCAAAGAGCAGCGCAAGCACCATGACGGCAAGCACTGCAAACAGGTGCAGCATCGTTTTACCTATACACTTCATATTTTCACGCTCCTCTACAAGTACTTTTTCATTTGTATCATAGCATAACATTTTCAGCATGACAAACAAAAATCCCATTGAAAAAAGATTGCTCTTTTTTCATGTTGTACAATCAAGTAATAAATATCCACCTCAACTCATCCTCAAGTTTGATCGTACCTTCGGGGGCAAAACCGTTGCCGCCGGGGCGCGCAGTGCCGTCCGCCTTATTCGCCCGATATAAAGAACGGGACCGCCGTTGGCTTTTTTCTCCGCTGTCGCATCGTTTGCGCCGCAATCCTTGCAGGCATTGTCAGTTCCCCGCTCACGACCGAATAACGCATCGCGTGCTTTCCGCCCGCACAGTCGGCAGCACAAACACCCACCGTAGCCAATACCGTCATGCACAAGACGGTCACCGCCGCGAGCAGGCCTGACAATAGCTTCCAAGTAGAGTTTTCATCGTTTAACCCCTTATGCTTAGATTGTTATTCAATTTTACTACAAGAGACGGGCGGTTTCAATGCTATTTTCAGTGAATTTGTACTATTCCGCACTTAAAATGCAAAAATGCAAACCGCCGTATACCGATAAAAAATAAATACCCCCGTAATGGGGGAGATTTCATTTTCGGGCAAAGCCCTAATACTACTGGCGACGCACAAGTGCGTTAAAGATTGGCCTGCCAGCCATGCAACGAATACTTACTTGCCCGTAAACGGGTCCCGTGGGTCAAACATACACATCTGATCGTTCTCGTGGTCTTGCTTCAGTTACCCTGCTATGTACTCCTTTATTGCTTTCGTGTTTTTTCCCACGGTATCTACGTAATATCCCTTACACCAAAACTCGCGGTTTCGGTATGCGAATTTCATATTCCCCCATTTCTGGAATATCAGCAATGCACTTTTTCCTTTCAGATACCCCATAAACCCCGAAACACTCATTTTGGTGGGGTGCTCACCAACATATGTATATGGTCGGGACACACTTCTCTTTCTATGATCTCTCCCCCTTTCCATTAATATAATATCCTCCGTTTGTGTTCTTTTTCGGTTTGGCTGGCAGGTCGTCCCTATTCAACCGCAAACGGAGGATTTTTTCCTCACCGGTTTAACCTCTCTCCTACCACGCGACTATCGCGTGGTTTTGTTGTCACAGCAAAAAGCTGCAAAAACCGTGGTTTTTGCAGCTTTTCAGCCCGATTTGATTACAGAGATTCCACCTTGTCGGCGGCGACGTTTATATAGTCGTTCTCCATGAGCTCCAGCGCCCCTTTGTCACAGAGTGCGGCGAGGCGGGCATCAAGCGGGATGCGCGCGAGCAGGTCAAAGCCGAATTCGGCAGCGACCGCATCGGTCTTGCCCTCGCCGAAAATGTCGATGTGCTTGCCACAGTCGGGACACAACACATAGCTCATGTTTTCAACCAGCCCGAGCACACGAATGTTCATCAGTGACGCCATGTTGGCAGCCTTGCTGACGATCATGGAGACCAGCTCCTGCGGCGAGGTGACGATCACGATGCCGTCCAGCGGCAGGCTTTGGAACACGGTCAGCGGTACGTCACCGGTTCCGGGCGGCATATCGACAAACATATAGTCGACCTCGTTCCACACGACGTCCGTCCAGAATTGCTTGACCGTGCCGGCGATGACGGGACCGCGCCAGACGACCGGTGCTTTCTCGTCGTCAAGCAGCAGGTTGATGGACATGACCTCGATGCCGGTCTTGGTCTTGACCGGATAGATGCCGTCCTCACTGCCCTCTGCCTTCTCGTGCAGACCGAACACCTTCGGGATCGAAGGTCCGGTGATGTCGGCATCGAGGATGGCGGTCTTATAGCCGCGGCGGCTCATCTCCACCGCGAGCATCGAGGTGACCAGCGACTTACCGACACCGCCCTTGCCGCTGACGACGCCGATGACCTTTTTCACGTTGCTGAGTTTGTTCTGCGGCTCGACGAGCGACTGCGGCGCGCGTGAGGGACAGGATGCGCCGCACGACGAGCAGTCGTGCGTGCAGGATTCGTTTTCTGCCATGGGTTTGCTCCTTTTTATACAAATATTATTTTTACATACAGGTGATGGTGAGCTTCTCGCCGTCGGCATCGACATGCGCCGCGGTCACGCGGTGGTCGTACGATGCGATGATCTTCTCCGCCAGGGCGTCCTCCACCTCGGTCTGCATATAGCGGCGCATATTGCGCGCGCCGTATTTGACCGAATAGGACTTCTCGGCGATGAAATCCGCGGCTGCATCGGTGTAGGTCAGTGTGATCTTCTTTTCGACAAGCGCCGCAGCCAGCTGATCCAGCATCAGATGGGCGATCTTCTTAAAGTCGTCCTTTGTGAGCGAATTGAAGGTGATGACTTCATCCACGCGGTTGAGGAACTCGGGACGCAGGAAGCCGAGCAGCGCCTTTTCGGTGCGCTCCTTTGCGTGCACCTCCGGGCTCTCGGCAAAGCCGGAGACCGACGAGGACGCGTCAGAGCCTGCGTTGGTCGTCATGACGATCAGTGTATTCTCGAAGTTGACCTCCTTGCCGTGCGCGTCGGTGATGCGTCCGTCATCCAGCACCTGCAAGAGGATGTTAAGCACGTCCGGGTGCGCCTTCTCGATCTCGTCAAACAGTACCACGCTGTAGGGGCGGCGGCGGATCTTCTCGGTGAGCTGCCCTGCCTCGTCATAGCCGACATAGCCGGGCGGTGCGCCGATCAGCTTGGAGACGCTGTGCTTCTCCATGAACTCGGACATATCGAGGCGAATCAGCGTTTCGGGGGAAGAAAACAGATCGTTTGCCAGCGTCTTGACAAGCTCGGTCTTGCCGACGCCGGTCGGTCCCGCGAAGATAAACGAGACCGGCTTGCGCTTATAGGCGACACCCGCGCGGTTGCGCTTGATTGCCTTGGCGACGGCGTCCACCGCCGCGTCCTGTCCGATGATCTTCTCCTTCATGCGGTCGGCAAGGCGGTCGATCTTATAGAATTCGTTCTCGGTGATCTCGGTGGCGGGAATGCCCGTCCAGATCTCGATCACGCGTGCGAGATCCTCCGCGGTCAGCTCCACGGCGGCGCAGGGCGCTTCCAGCTCCTTCAGCCGCTCGCTTGCGCGGAGCGCTTTGACGCGGATGTCGGCGATCTGCCGGTATTTCTCCTGCATATCGTCGTTTTCACGCTCGGGTGCGTTTTCCGCCTGCGAGAGCTGACTGTCCAGTGTTTTCAGCTCGTCGTCCAGCGCCAGCTTTTCGTTCAGCTCGCTGCTCGACAGTGCGCGGTAAGACGCCGCTTCATCAAGGAGGTCGATCGCCTTATCCGGCAGATAACGGTCGGTGATATACCGCTCGGACAATGTGACCGCAAGAGACAGCACCGCATCCGGAATGCGGATATTGTGGAAACTCTCATAGTAATGCTTGATGCCCTCGAGCATTTTGATGCTGTCGGCAACCGACGGCTCGTTGACCATGACCGGCTGGAAACGGCGCTCGAGTGCGCTGTCCTTCTCGATATATTTGCGGTATTCATTGAGCGTAGTCGCGCCGATGACCTGGATCTCGCCGCGGGAGAGCGCGGGCTTCAGAATATTTGCCGCGTTCATGCTGCCCTCGGCATCGCCCGCGCCAACGATGTTGTGCACCTCGTCGATGACGAGGATGATGTTGCCTGCCTCCTTGACCTCGCGGATGAGCCCGAGAATGCGGGACTCAAACTGCCCGCGGAACTGCGTGCCCGCAACCAGCGCGGTGAGATCGACAAGGTAGACCTCGCTTCCCTTCAGGCGGTAGGGCACGTCGCCCGCGGCGATCTTTTGTGCGAGTGCTTCGGCGATCGCCGTCTTGCCGACGCCGGGTTCGCCGATGAGGCAGGGATTGTTCTTCTGTCGGCGGCAGAGGATCTGGATCACGCGCGCCAGTTCGCGCTCGCGCCCGATGATGCGGTCCAGCTCGCCGCGGCGCGCCTTGCCGGTCAGGCTCGTGCAGTAGGCGTCGAGAAACTTACGTTTCGCCGTCTTGCTGCCCTCGGGGGCTTTCTGCGCCGCGCCGTTTCCCGCATTCTGCCCTGCGGTCTGCCCGCCGAGCCCGCTCTCGCGCATCAGCTTGCCGAAGTCCACGGCGGGCGCGCCGCCGTCCTCCGGGTTCTCGCCGTCCTCATTCGGCACCATTCCCTGCATGAAGTCCTCGGCGCTGTCTGCCATCTGATCGAACTCCTCATTGGTGATGCCCATTTTTTTCAGTATATCGTCAATCGGCTTGATCCCGAGCTCGCGGGCGCATTTGAGGCAGATTCCCTCGTTCTTGGTCTCGCCGTTTTCCAGTCTCGTAATAAATACAACTGCCACGCGCTTGTGGCATCTTGCACACATTTCCATAGTATCAGTTTACCTCACTTTGGGGCTTGGATTGGTCACTTTTTGCCCGGATATACAGGCGGAAATACTGTACCAGCGCCAGCAGCGCAAAGCACAGCATGACGACGCAGACGACCGGCGTCGCGGCGG